>Ga0302319_10004310_pt1 | contig 29246 bp, 26 predicted proteins | sample Bog_T0_2_FD_203319 | JGI IMG/M metagenome (GOLD analysis project Ga0302319, IMG submission 203319) | Peat permafrost microbial communities from Stordalen Mire near Abisko, Sweden - Bog_T0_2 | ecosystem: Environmental > Terrestrial > Soil > Wetlands > Peat | place: Sweden: Abisko, Stordalen Mire... | reverse complement strand
ACCCTTCAGCGACGCCCTGCACCGCGACGGACGCCAATGGGAATGCCATTGACAACGGAGTCTGCGCTTATGGCACTGCTTCCGTGAATCAGTTCGGCACTGGAAGAAACGGCTCGGTTCGCGGCCCCGGTTACTTCAGCGACGATCTGTCCGCTTTCAAGGACTTCCACATCATCGGCGAGCATACGGTCGGCTTCCGCTTCGATGCCTTCAACGCCTTCAATCGGGTGAGCTACGGCAATCCGGATACGGGCATTAATGACACCGGCTTCGGCCAGATCGCGCCTCAGAACTCGATCCGGTCAGTGGAGCGGCATCTGCAGTTTTCCGCGCACTACAGCTTCTAACCAGACGGCTGCCGCCAATTCAGCGGCAGCCGTCTGCATCCGGTTGGTGCCTTTTCTTTCACACCCGGACTCCCACGCTGGCAGCACGGTTTTCAGCAGGGAATCCGGGTTTTTTCTGGCGAAACTTAAATATAGGGATGCAGTGATGATGCAGCTTGAGATTTGCGTCGATTCAGTAGAGTCGGCAATCGCCGCGGAGATGGGCGGGGCGCAACGCGTGGAGCTGTGCAGTGCCTTGTCCGAGGGCGGATTGACGCCAAGCCTGGGGATGATTCGCGCTGTGCGATCCCGCATCGGCATTGGCGTGAACGTTATGATCCGGCCTCGTGCAGGCGACTTCCTTTACTCAGAAGATGAGTTTTCCATTATGCGCGACGATATCGCGACCGCGGTGGAAGCCGGAGCCAACGGCGTGGTCTTCGGCCTGCTGACCGGCGATGGGGAAATTGATGTCGATCGAACGGGCAGTCTGGTCAATACAACCCGGCTCGCGGCTGGTCTTTCGGGGCGCCCCCTGGAAGTGACTTTTCATCGAGCCATCGATATGGCGCGCAACCTCGATACTGCCTTCGAAAGCGTGGTGCGAACGGGCGCCAACCGGATTCTGACCTCGGGCGCAGCGCAGAACGCAGTCCTGGGAAGCACGCGCATAGCCCGCCTGGTTGAGGCCGCCGAAGGACGAATCTCAGTGATGGTCTGCGGAAACGTTCGCCCTGAGAACGTTCAGAAAATCGCGCAGGCAACTGGCGCGCAGGAGTTCCATGCAGCCCTGCGACGGCCCATCCCGAGTCCAGTTACATACCACAATCCGGGATTGAGCCTGGGGGATTCCGGAAGTGACGAATACACGCGCAACGTCGTGGTCGAGGAGGACGTGGCCAGCCTGCGCGAGGCCATGGACCGCGTGCCTGCCTTGAGCGCCAAGGCCGCAGAATGACCGTTGCCGTCACGCGGCCAGTTCGGTTGCGTACAATTGGGACGCCGCATGTCGGCAATCTCAGATAACGAACGGCGAATCGATGTCTTCGAAGACAGACAAGCGCGCAAAAGAGATCCTTCGGCTGCTTTTGAATCACGGCAAGACTTCGGTTGAGGAACTGACCGAGCTTTTTGCAACTTCGCCGGCAAGTGTTCGACGCGATCTGGTCCGGCTTGAGGAACGCGGTCTGGTGCATCGCACTCATGGAGGAGCGATGCTGGCGGGTCAGGCGGTCTATGAGCCGTTCCGGTTCGACGCATCATTCCAGGTTCGCGAGGATCGTTTTGCACAGGAGAAAAGACGCATCGCCGCCGCTGCTGCGGAGCTGGTGCACGAGAACGAAACCGTCGGGTTCACTGCCGGTACGACAACAACCCAGGTCGCTCGCAGCCTGCGTCACCGCACGGGACTTCACATCATCACCAACGCCGTCAATATCGGTATGGAATTGAGCTCCAGCAACGGTCTGGATACTACCCTGACGGGTGGCTGCATGCGCTGGCCGGGCGCCTTCTCGCTGATCGGACCGACCGCCATCGAGTCTCTGAATGTCGTGGTCATGGACCGAGTATTTATCGGCGTATGCGGCGTCGACCCCGACCGTGGAGCGACCACGATCGAGGCCGACGAGGCGGCGGTCTTCCGGGCAATGACCCGGCGCGCGCGGCAGGTGGTTGTCGTCGCGGACTCCAGCAAAGTGGGTATGATCAGCCCCGCGGTCATCTGCCCGCCAGGCGACATCGACGTGCTCATCACCGACGACGGTATCGCAGAGGACGTCGTGAAAGCCTTCACCGGATGCGGCGTCAAGGTCGTCGTTGTCTGAAAGCCGCTTCCGCGGGAATCTGTCGCAGAGGTTCCACAAACCGCGGATAGCCGTCCGCCTCTATACTGAGATTTAGAAAGTTGGATTTGAGGGCGACCGGCGATGAGTGGTCTGGTTTCAATGGAAGAAGTCGAGCGGGTAGCGGAGTTGGCCAATCTGGACCTGGCCGAGGACGAAAAACCGCGCATGCAACGCGACCTGAACGCGATTCTCGAGTACGTAGCGCAGTTGAATCAGTTGGATACCGCTGGTATCGAGCCGATGGCGCAAGTGAGCGATCTGCTGAGCCACCTGGAAGGTGCGATTGGCGCGGACTCCGGGCATGGAGCGTTGCTCCGGGCCGATGCGCTCAAAGCTTCACTGGATCGGGCCGAGGTGATGGAAGAGGCTCCGGACACGGATGGTGCGTTTTTCAGGACGCCGAAAGTGATTGAACGGCAATGGGGATCGAATTGACCACAGAAACACTCCTGGAAAAACCGGCGACCATCGCAGCGCTGCGAGAAGGGATTGCCTCAGGAACTCTCACCGCGACGGAGTTGGCTGAGCGCTATTATGCGCGCATTGCGGAGCACAATCCGTTGCTCAATGTGTATCTCTCGCTGACGAAAGAGCAGGCCTTGGAACAAGCCGCAGCAGTCGATGCGACCGCGGCCAAGGGCGATCCTCTGGCGCCGCTTGCGGGCATCCCGATTGGCATCAAGGATGTGCTGGTGATGCAGGGCGCTCCGTCAACAGCCGGATCAGCGATTTTGAAGGGCTACCATCCCCCGTATGACGCGACGGCCGTCAAGAAGCTGACGGCAGCAGGCGCGGTGCTCCTGGGAAAGATCAACTGCGATGAGTTCGCCATGGGCTCTTCGAATGAAAACTCGGCTTATGGCCCGGTGCGCAATCCTGTCGATACCGATCGGGTACCAGGCGGTTCCAGCGGCGGCTCAGCGGCCGCGGTGGCAGCGAATCTTGCCGTGGCCACGCTGGGAACGGATACCGGTGGCTCCATCCGCCAGCCGGCCAGCTTCTGCGGCGTGGTGGGCGTTCTGCCCACTTATGGGCGCGTTTCGCGCTACGGGCTGATCGCATTTGCCTCATCGTTGGATCGAGTCGGGCCGTTCGCGGGCAATGTGCGAGACGCGGCGGAGATTCTGCGTGTGATCGCCGGCGGGGACCCGAGTGATGCCACCAGCTCGCCTCGTCCAGTCGAGGATTATGCGGCTGAATCGGACAAGGATGTTCGAGGCCTGAAGATTGGCATTCCGGAGGAATATTTCGGAGAGGGACTGGACCCTGAGGTGCGCGCGGCAGTCGAGGCGGGCATTGAGAAACTCCGTGGCGCGGGCTGCGAGATCAAGCCGATCAGCTTGAAGCACACGAAGTACGCGATCCCTGTGTACTACCTCGTCGCGACAGCCGAAGCGAGCGCCAACCTCGCCCGCTTCGACGGGGTGCGCTACGGCCACCGTTCGGCAAGCGCGACCAATCTTTCCTCGATGTATCGGCTTTCGCGCGAGGAGGGCTTCGGGCCGGAAGTCAAACGCCGAATTCTGCTGGGAACCTACGCACTGAGCGCTGGTTATTACGACGCCTATTACAAGAAGGCACAGCAGGTTCGCCGGTTGCTTGCGGAGGAGTTCCTGACTGCTTTCGCCGGAGTAGATGCGATTGTGACGCCTACCGCTCCTACGGCTGCATTCAAGCTCGGCGAGAAGACCGACGACCCGCTGGCAATGTACCTGGCGGATATTTACACCGTTACGGCGAGCCTGGCGGGTATCTGCGGGGTCACCGCTCCATGCGGCGCAACGTCTGCCGGGCTGCCGGTGGGTATGCAGGTGCTGGCGCCGCATTTTGGCGAGAGTACCGCCTTTCGGGTGGCGCGGGCTGTGGAGTCGGCGTCGGAATAAGCCTGAGTTCGTAATTCAGAAATCGTAAGTCGGTGTTCCGAATTACTTGTCTGATTTCACGCTGGAAGAAAACCGATACCATCGTTGCAAATATGCTCCGATGCTTGAATCTTGCCTTCCCTGCCGCGTTCTTCACCGCGGTTATGATTCTCCCGGCACTCTCTTTGGGCGCGGTACCCCCGAAAAAGCCGCACCAGGTCTTTCTCGGCATGGCCAGGCAGGTTCCATATTCCAAAACAGGCGATCCGGCCGGAGCGGGACCGGACGAGACCACGCTGCGTCTTCGGGCGCTGCTGGTCGATGGCCGCGTGAGCGAATGGACGACGGGCGAGGCTCACGATGTAACCGACCGCAGCTTTGTTGTCCGTCGCGCACTGCGCATCAACGACTCACTTCCCGGCGATAAATCGTCAGAAGCAAAGCCGGTCACTGGTTCGCCGCAGACACCCCAGAATTCGCATTGGGTCTGGCAGCGTGGTCCCTGGCTGCTGGTGGATCGGCTGACCGGGCGCGTCACGGCGCTCAAGCTGCCGGATTACGACCCCGGCGCAAGCCAGGTCGCCTGGTTTCGCGACTATGCCGCTTATTGTGGGGTGTCCTCCGCGGGAAAGACCCTCGTTGCTGTTGTCGCCCAGATCGGCACTCGAAAGCCGGTACTTTCCAGAAAGCTCTCTGGATTCGATCTCGAAAACCATCCCTTCCCCGCCTGCAATCCACCCGAATGGCAGCGAGAACCGCTGAAAGTGACGTTCCAACCAAGTGGCGGAACGGCAGCAGGGTTCGACCTGGTCGGCGGATCGGCTGCGATTGTGGAGGAGAACGAAGACCCTGAAAACCCACCCAGCCCCAAGTCTGCCCAGCCCTGAGACGGCAAGAATTTGAGCCCATCAGGTCATAAGATGGAACGATTGGGGTGGGCGCATGGAATCCTTCGAGGAATTGTTACAGCAGGCTGAGGTGGCCCATGGACACATGTGCGCCGGGCAGATTCTGGGTGTGCGGCTTGCCATGCTGGCCTGCAAAAGACTCGGTATCGAAGACCCCCGCGGAGCCGATCGGAAGAAGCTGGTGAGCTTCGTTGAGATCGACCGCTGCGCCACGGATGCGATTGGCCTCGTCACGGGCTGCCGTCTGGGCAAACGCGCGCTGAAGTTTCGCGATTGGGGCAAAATGGCGGCAACCTTTATCAATCTCACAAGCGGCAAAGCCGTGAGGATCGTCGCTCTGGAGAATTCAAGGGAACTCGCCCGGGAGCGCTTTCCGCATATTGAAAGCAAAGCCCAGCAGCAGATGCTTGCCTATCGGGAACTCTCTGATTCGGAGCTTTTTCGCGAACGGTGGGTCGTCGTCGAACTACCCCCTCGCGAACTGCCCGGATATAAAGGCGCGAGAGTCACATGCGATGAGTGCGGCGAAGGCGTGAATTTTGACAGGTTCGTGGAAATTCCTCCAAATGCCGATTCTGGCGATGCGGAGAAACCGCGCAGATTGTGTCTGAGTTGCGACGATCCTGCGCTGCGTTACTGGCGCCCCGCGGATCCCATAGTTTCGGACGATGGCCGGTAATGGGCGCGGGAAATATTGGAAACGAGAAAACGAGGCGGTATTTGATGCTGCGCGACCCATTTTGGCTTGCCTGTTTATTCGATTTCCCCAGCGGTTTGCTAGACTGATTGCGATGCTTTAGAGGTGTCAAAGACGCGGCAATTTTGCGTTTTGCGCAAATCTAGGCATCGAGCTGGAATTAAGACGGGCAGATTCGTCGCAAAGTCAGGGCGAAAATAGTAGTGTCGAACAGGAAGTAGATGACGGTCGGGTTGTGGCCTCAGGCTGGAAAAGTGGCAACGGCCGGATTGTCGTGATTGTCAGGGACGGAGAACTCACGTTCAAACCGCTCCCGGCGGACCATTCCCGGAGACAAAAATCTATCGGCGGGGCGGGCAGGCGTTGCGTCTGAACACGTCCCGGGACTGGCTGAAAAGCCAGACAGAAAAAGGAAGTGTGTGTTGGATCGATTGTTGATGTTGTTTGCGCCTGGACCCGGTTTTGGTCCCGGGAGTTCAGGATTCTCTCTGTTGCTGCCGGTACTGATGATTGGCGTGGTCTATCTGATGATGATTCGCCCGCAGCAGAAGAAACAGAAACTATGGACGCAAATGCTGTCGGACTTGAAGACCGGCGACAAGATCACGACAACCGGCGGAATCAGGGGAACGATTATCAGCTTGAAGGACGACGCACTGATTATTCGCGTTGCCCCGGATGGCATCAAGATTGAGGTGGTGAAGAGCGCAATTGCCGCTGTCACAACCCAGGAAGAAGGCAAGTAGCCGCGGACCTTTGCAGGTCTGTCGAGCACTGACGATATAACCATGAAGAAAAATCTCAACGGCAAGATTGCAACGATTGTTGGCGTCCTGTTGATTTGCCTCTACGGCATCCTCGGTATCCCTCACGGGGTAACCGGAGGAGCGCTGCTCGACGCGATCACACAGAGAATTCACCTGGGACTGGATCTGCGCGGCGGCGCTCACCTCATACTCCAGGTTGTGGTGAAGGATGCGGTGAATGCGGAGACGGATAACACCGTTGCCCGTATTCAGCAGGAGCTTCAGACGAGCAAGCTGCAGGGATCGATCCAGGGAAGGCCAGCGACGTCCGCAACGATCTGGCGGACCACTACGGCACCGAGTTCGATATCACCAGCGCCGCGGACAATTCAGTCCTCCTGACGATGAAACCGTCGCAGTTGACCGAACTCGAGGCAAAGACCGTGGACCAGGCGATCGACACCATTCGCGATCGCGTGGACCAGCTGGGCGTCAGCGAACCGGTCATCGCGCATTACGGCCTCGGCGACAACCAGATTCTTGTCGAATTGCCGGGCGTGAGCGATCTCAACCGGGTGCGCGATATCATCCAGTCGACCTCGCGGCTCGAAGTGCATGAAGTCGCGGGGAACTCAGCCGGTTACGCCAGCGAGCAGGAAGCACTGGCCAGCCTCGGCGGCACACTCCCTCCGGACGAGGAATTGCTTCACGGCGACAGCCAGGGTCTGGTTTCGGACGGGCAGGATCACGTCTTCCTCGTGAAACGGGTTTCTATCGTGGGTGGCAGGGATTTTCGCGATGCCAGCGCCATCGGAGTCAATGATTCCGGACGCCAGGGCGTGAATTTCGTCCTCACAAACGCAGGTGGCGAGCGATTCTACGACTACACCTCATCGCATGTCGGCAGCTACATGGCCATCACGATGGGCGACCGGGTCAAGAATGTCGCCGTCATCAAAGGCGCGATACGAGACCAGGGCCAGATCGAGGGTCAGTTCAGCAAGCAGCAGATTGACGATCTCTCTCTGACGCTGCGCACCGGCGCACTCCCGGCAAGCATCATCCCGATTGAAGAACGCACCGTCGGAGCATCCCTTGGCGCGGACTCCATCCGGCAGGGAGTGATCGCGGCTGTAACGGGCATGCTCGCGGTCATGGTCTTCATGCTGATCTACTACCGTGGCTCGGGCATCAATGCGGATTTGGCGTTGTTCCTGAATCTTGTGATCCTTCTGGGATTCATGGGATTCAGCCACGCTACGCTTACTCTTCCGGGCATCGCGGGCGTCATTCTGACCATCGGTATGGGTGTCGACTCCAACGTGCTGATCTTTGAGCGTATTCGTGAAGAGATGCGCGCCGGCAAAGGACCCGCGCAGGCCGTGGACCAGGGCTTTGCGCATGCCTGGACAGCGATCTTCGATACTCACGTCACGACGATCGTTTCTGCGGCCATCCTGTTCATGTTTGGCACGGGGCCGGTAAAGGGCTTCGCGACGACGCTGGTAGTTGGTCTCATCGCCAATCTGTTTACTGCTGTCTTTGTTTCTCGCGTGATCTTCGATTCGCACGTGAATCACAAACTTGTGGGGCAGAAGCTTTCGATTTAAGCGACTTAGTCAATATGACTTGCCATGGATGCACGACAAGTTATCAAGTTACCGGCTGGAGGGCGTGGTTGAAGATAAGTCACCCTCCCGCCCAGGTACTGGGGAAGGTATAGGAATCGTGGAACTTTTTCGCAATGTAAACGTGGACTGGCTGGGGAAGAAATGGTATTTCCTCTGCTTCTCATTGATCTTCAGCGTCGCCGGCGTCATCTCCATGGGACTCCACTGGGCGAAGAACGGCAGCCCGGTGCCGCTGGGTGTTGATTTCCAGGGTGGCACACAGGTTCAGCTTCAATTTCAGAATGCACCTGACGCCAATGCGATCCGCAGCGCCACCGATGCAGCGGGAATCAAGGACGTGCAGATCGTCCAGTTCGACGCAGCTGAGAAGCGCGAAATGCTGATCAGTCTCCCGACGCCAAGCGATGCCTCTCTGGACGCGGGCCGAAAAGAGATTGTGGACGCGCTGGACGCCCATTACAAGAATCCCATCGTCAGCACCAGCGTGCAGGTCGTCGGGCCTACCGTAGGGCGCCAGCTCGAGAAGCAGGCTGCCCTGGCGACGCTGTATTCGCTGATCGCGATGCTTATCTACCTATGGTTCAGGTTTGAGCTGATTTACGGCGTTGCGGCGGTCGTGGCTGTCTTCCATGACACCCTGATAACTCTGGGCTTCTTCGCACTTACCAACCGCGAACTTAGTCTCACTGTCATTGCAGCAATTCTCACTCTCGTCGGTTATTCGATGAACGATACGATCGTTGTCTTCGACCGCATTCGCGAAAACCTGCGTCTCTCGCGACGTGAAGCTCTCACTGATGTGGTGAACCGCAGCATCAACCAGACTCTGAGCAGGACCGTGCTGACTTCAGGCCTGACCTTCCTCACTGTTCTGGCGCTCTTCGTGTACGGTGGCGAAGTGCTTCACAACTTCTCTTTTGCGCTGGTGGTCGGAATCCTCATTGGCACCTATTCTTCCATTGCTGTCGCAGCGCCGATGCTCGTGGCATACCAGGATTGGCGCGCCAGCAAGGGCAAAGCAGCAGTCCTGCCAGCCTCCAAACGGAATAAATAGCTGAATGGGAAGCCGGATATTTCACCGCGGCTTCCCGTGACATATCGCACTCGATTCACAACATGTTTGCAGGTGTACGGTTGTTCTGATATAGGTGAAGGACACTTGTGTTGGCCCCAGAACGGATTCCAAACAAGGCCGGGAACAGTATTGAGGCCTTTGGTGTCTAAAGTGGGAGAACTCAACACGAGATTCGAGGTCGGCCATGTTTGAAGATTCAACGTTCGAATCCAGCAATCGGATCAAAAAGACAAATTGGTGGGTGATTGTCACAACCGGGCTTAACGTGGCGGTCATAGCGGTCATGATCCTGATTCCGCTCCTCCGTCCAGAGGCCTTGCCAAAGGCGGCACTGGCGATGATGCTCACCGCCCCGCCGCCGCCGCCGCCCCCGCCGCCCCCACCCCCGCCTGAGGTTCATCAGGTTGTAGTGAAGCCGCAGATGATGAACAATCAGCTGACGGCCCCCACCCGGATTCCCAAAGAAATCAAAATGGTCACCGAGAAGGAAGCTCCTCCTTCAAGCTTTGGCGTGGCCGGTATGGAAGGCATGGGAAGCGGCGCATCAGGCGGCGTGATTGGAAGCGTCTTTGGCAACTCCACTCCGCAGCCGGTCGTGAAGGTCGCTACCCCCAAGAAGATCGCCATCTCCTCTGGCGTCGCAACAGGTTTGCTGATTCAGCAGGTTCGGCCGATCTATCCGCCGATCGCCAAGGCGGCCCGTCAATCTGGTACGGTAGTTCTCCAGGCGACAATCTCTAAAACCGGCACGATCGAAAATCTGCGCGTCGTCAGTGGTAACGCGATGCTGCAGTCAGCAGCGCTCGATGCCGTGCGGCAATGGCGTTACCGGCCATACATGCTGAACGGCGAGCCGGTCGAAGTTGACACTACGATTAACGTGGTCTTCAATCTGGGTGGTTGATGCACATCTCTGGTGATTCCCTCTGTTCCGCAGAGGCTCATCTTTTCGATCGATCTGAATGTGCACCGACAACGGACGCATTCGCCCGCGGAGGCAAGTTAAGCGAAGCGGCAAACCGGCAACTTATTTTACGCAGCAAAGAAAGCACCCCAGGAGGAACGATTCAGTGATTCTCGCTCAGCTTGCACAATTCGCCTCGCATCCGGCCAGCCTGGCCATGTTCCAGGACACCGGCGCTCCCGACTTCAGCCTTTTGGGTCTGTTGAACAACATGGGATGGCCGGCACGTATCATCGCCTTCATTCTGTTCGTGATGTCCATCTGGTCTCTGGCCGTCATGATTGACCGTTACCTGTACTTCTCGGCTGCCCGCAAGCAGTCCCGCGAGTTTGCTCCCAAGGTTGCAGGCGCGCTGAAGGACAGCAAGCTGGAAGAAGCGATCAAGATCGCCGACCGCAGCAAGAAGTCCCACCTCGCCGAAGTTGTCACCGCTGGCCTGCAGGAGTTCCGCAGCACCCAGGGCGTGGTCAACGAAGAGACCATCGAGAGCTCCAAGCGCGCACTTGAGCGGGCGGAAGCAATCGTTCACGCCAAGCTGAAGCGCGGCCTGGGCGTTCTCGCCACGATCGGATCGACAGCACCCTTCGTCGGACTGCTCGGAACGGTTATCGGTATCTTGAACGCCTTCCAGCAGATCGCTACCCAGAAGTCTTCCGGTATCGGTGCAGTCGCGGGCGGTATTTCAGAAGCTCTCGTCACAACGGCTTTCGGACTTCTCGTCGCGATCCCTGCCGTTATGACCTTCAACTACTTCAGCGGCCGCGTGGAAGCGTTCGACGTTGAGATGGACAACTCCTCGAGCGAGCTCGTGGACTACTTCATTAAGCAGAGCCACAAGCGCTAATAGCGAGTGGCAAACTGCCGGGGTGGCAGTTTGATGAGCGAGATTTCTTTTGCTGGCAGTGGAAGCCAATACTTCCCTGCCAGCTATTGAAGAGAATCTCCAGTCAAACAAGCCGCACGATGGAAAAGGGTCGCGGGTTGGCAAATTGGACCTATAAATAGCCAAGTCCGTTGATCGGCGGTCCAAAGATCCATCTGAAGATCCATTGATCCTCTGATTTACAGGCGTGGAGCATACACATGGGCATTTCAGTACGAAACGAAGGCGCTAAGGTCAACTCGAACATCAACGTCACTCCCATGGTGGATGTGATGCTGGTTCTTCTGATCATCTTCATGGTCATCACTCCGATGCTCCAGAACAAGGTCAACGTCGACCTGGCGAAGACCGATAACCCCACATCCATGCCCGATGCGGACAAGGAAGACGCGATTGTTGTTGCAGTGACGCGCGACGGCTCGGTCTACCTGGGCCAGGACAAGATCAATCCCGCCGAACTGGGCGCCAAGATCCGCGACAAGCTCACCGACAAACCTGGTAAACAGATCTTCGTTCGTGCTGACGCGCGTGCAAAGTTCCTGGATGTGGAGAATGCCATCGACGATGTGCGCTCCGCGGGCGTGGAATCTGTTGGCTTGCTGACTGAGAAGCGACAGACACCAGGATCCTCAGGCGAATAACCCGCGAATCATGACCGCAAATCGAGCGGGAAAAATTCAGGAGCTGAATATATGGCAATGACAGGTGGTAGTGGTCCTGGAGGGCTTTCCTCCGACATCAACGTAACTCCTCTGATCGATGTTCTGCTGGTACTGCTGATCATTTTCATGGTCATCGTCCCGGTGGTTCCAAAGGGACTCGACGCGCTCGTCCCTCAACCGCCGAAGGATAAGACGCCGCAGCCGCCAGATCCGAGAACGATCGTGGTATCGGTGCTTCACACCAACGGAACCCAGGTCGCTTACAAGATCAATCAGGACGACGTGGCAAAGAGCGATCTGCTGGCCAAGCTGACCGCGATCTACGCCAACCGTGCCGAACGGATCATGTTCATCAAGGGCGACGATGACGTGAATTTTGCCCAGGTGGCGGATGTAATCGACATCGGCCGCGGAGCCGGAGTCGATCATGTCGGCCTGATCACACCCAAGATTGCTGAAGGAAATTAGCAATAATGCCCCGCCCTATCGCGGGGCTATGCTTTTGCTGTATCCTGCGTCACTGAAGTAAGAAGCGCACGGATTTCTAATTGGTCTTGCATCAGCAGTAATATTGATTGGCTGGGACCGGATCCTCCCACTGCTTCCAGCCGCGCGGGGACACCAGGCGCGATAAACCTGGCGACGACTCGAAGGAGAAGGATAAGAATATGAATCGAATCGCACGTCTGCCGGTGCTAGCGGTTGTCCTGGTGGCCATGATGGTCTCGCTCACCGGCTGCGACCGTCTCAAAGCCCGCGATCAACTGAACAAGGGAGTCAGAGCGTTCAAGGCCGGGCAGTATGAAGCGGCCATCACTCACTTTCAGAATGCAGAAACCCTGGATCCAAAACTTCCGACAGCCAAGGCGTTTCTAGCCACGGCTCTCGCTCAGAATGTGGTCCCGGGGCTGACTACGCCGGAAAACCTGAAGGTTGCTCAACAGGCGATCGATACCTTCCAGCAGGTACTGTCAGAAGATCCGACAGACATCAACAGTTTGAAGGGAATTGCAAGCCTCTACTTCAATATCAAGAAACTTGACGAAGCCAAGGAATGGCAGAAGAAAGTTCTGGCTATCGACGCCAAGGACCCTGAGGCTGCTTATACGGTCGGTGTCATCGACTGGACTCAGGCTCACGAGAACCTGCTGAAGATGACAGCCAACAATGATGACGGCGTTGGTAACGTGAAGCTCCTCACGAAAAACAACTGCGCCGAGATTCAGAAGGAAAATGCACCCCTCGTCGAAGAGGGTCTCAAGTACCTCAACATGGCAATCGAAAACCGCCCCAGCTATGACGACGCCATGTCCTATCTGAACCTGACCTACCGGCGCAAAGCTGACGTAGACTGCGGCAACGCAACAGCGGTCAAGGCAGACGTGGATGCCGCGGTCGACTGGAATCACAAGGCAATGGGCACCCGCAAGGAAAATGAAGCCAAGAAGAATGCGGGACCGGGCGGCATCACAATGGATGCGAACGGCAACATGAAGTAGAAGCAGTCTCAGATCAAAAGGAAATGCCCCGGTTTCCGCCGGGGCATTTCTTTTGGTTTGTGGATTGAAGACGAGTAACGAGCTCATTTCGCCGGCTCAATTGCCGATGAAAAGCTCCGACAGGCATTACTTCAGATCTGCATGATGTCGGCTTCTTTCCGGCGAGCTGCTTCCTCCAACTTTCGAATCTCGTCATTCAGCATCGTCTGCACTTCTTCCTGTGCCCGCTTTTCCTCGTCCTCGCTGATCTTCTTGTCCTTGGCGAGCTTCTTGAGGTGATCGTTACCGTCGCGGCGGACATTACGCAGTGCGGTCTTGTGGTCTTCGAGTTCCTGATTCAGCTGCTTGACAACCCCTCGCCGCCGCTCCTCCGTCATCGGTGGTATCGGCACCCGAATCACCTTGCCGTCATTCGACGGGTTGAATCCGTGTTCCGGAGCCCGCAGCGCCTTCTCGATTTCCTTCAGGAGGCTGACATCCCACGGCTGGACAACGATCATGCTGGCTTCCGGAGTGGTGACCTGTGCAATCTGTGTCAGCGGCGTAGGCGTGCCGTAGTAATCGACTCGCACCTGGTCCAAAAGCTGCACATTCGCGCGTCCGGTCCGAAGCGAAACCAGATGCGTCTGGAAGTCAACGACCGCCTTGTCCATCCGCCGTTTGAGATCTGAATGCAATTCCTTCAACACCAGATTCCCTGCCATAAACGTAACTGCCATTTCGTTCCTCTTCCCTGTGCCGAAACTTCAAAAGCCCGGCCGGCACAAATGCAAAAGCTATTCTATCGAACCGGCCAAAAGAAAAGCAGTTTCAACCGACTTATTCGCCGCCCAAGTGGGAACATCTCTTCAAGCCGAAGCCTGATTGGCAAGATCTCGCCGGGTTGCTAGGCCAGGACTCTCAGCCCCGTCGAAGCTGCCTGTTCATGAGCATGGTAGCTGGATCGAACCAGCGGCCCTGACTCGACGTGCCGGAAGCCCATTTTGAGCGCCTCGGTCTTCAAATCCACGAATTCCCGGGGAGTATAAAGCCGTGCCATCGGCAGGTGATCCTTCGAAGGTCTCAGGTACTGTCCGATGGTGAGAATGTCGCAATGCACGGCCGCCAGGTCACGGAAGACCTCCAGCAGTTCGCTGGTTTCTTCGCCCAGGCCCACCATCACGCCGGATTTCGTCACGCCGCGCGGATTTAGTTCTTTCGCATACTCCAATAGCCGCAGCGTCCGCTCGTACCGGGCTCCGGAGCGTACTACGCGATACAGGCGCGGAACCGACTCAGTATTGTGGTTCAGAACCTCGGGTTTGGCGTCGACAACGGTGCGAATCGCCTCGGGGTTTCCCTGAAAGTCGGGAATCAGCACCTCGACCTGACAACCGGGAGCCTGCCTGCGAATCTCGTCGATCACCATCGCAAAGGCCTTTGCGCCACCGACCAGATCGTCGTCGCGATTGACGCTGGTGATCACGGCATGCTGCAGTCCAAGAATCGCGACCGCTTCGGCAACCCTTCGTGGCTCGTCGAAATCAATCGCCTCCGGACGTCCCTTGGGCACGGCGCAAAAGCCGCATCGCCGTGTGCAAAGGTTGCCCAACATCATAAAAGTTGCCGTCTTGTGCTGCCAGCATTCGCCGATATTGGGGCAATGCGCGCTCTCGCAAACCGTATGCAATCCCAGCGAACGCGCCAGCCGCTTGAGATCGTGGTAGTTCTCGCCGCCGGGCGCGCGCGCCTTCAGCCACTCGGGTTTAGGGGCGGGCGTCTTGCGCGCGGGCTCGATCTGAATCAGTTCCATAACTTAGATTCTACCGCCAAAGAGGACTGAGTTTATCGATCGCGGCCTGTTACGAGCAGCCGCGGTCTGTCGAGCTCGGCGAACATCATCAGCGGCTGCCCCATCCAGAAGCGGTTGACGGCGCGAGTCAGCGCCGTGACCGGTTTCCTTTCGAGCCGGCAGACGGCCTGTTGATATGGCCCGACAAATCTAAGATCCACGAACAAACGGCGATAGACTCTGGTAAGCCACACCTGCGCCCTCGCAGCGTTTTCTTTTTGATCTGTCTCATACTTGAAACCGAACTCTTGGCGCAGGCGCTCCGGGAGCCATGCGGCGGTCAGACTGCGATACCACTCCGGAATGGGCACCCATGATCCTTTTCCATGCAGGATGCGCCAAGCCATCTCTTTGGACATCTCATTGACGCCGAGTGCATTCGAGTTCGCCATGCCCTGGCAATAGTCTTCAAAGCCAGCCCAGTCCAGCGGCAAAGCTCTGCCCGGGATGCCGAAGAGAGCTGCCATGATCTTGCTCTCGGAATAATATCCTTCCCGCTCTGCGGCGGAGAGCGGCGGAAGCACGCATTCGTAAGCTATCAACGCGCTCTCGACGAGCGTGGCGTAGACCCAAAGCAGTGCGCCCACCTCGTTGGCCTCATAATGCGAACCTTGCGCGTAGGCAGCAACTTTCTGAGGGATATTCCCCTGAATCCGGGTGTGCAATTGAAACAAATATTTCGAAGCGGCCAGCGCCTGATCGAGCGTCCCAAAGATCATTGTGAAGACAACGCGGAAGGTATTGTGGAAGCGGGCCAGCGGGTCATTGATCAGGTTGGAGTGCTGATCGAGCGCGTTTGCGACCCATGGGTGTGCGAGCTGCAACAGGGCGGCGCGGCCCGCTCCCAGAAAGAGCGCCGATTCGCGGTTTACTTTCCAGCTGATAGAATCTGGCCCAAAGATGCCCGCGTGAGGATTGGAAGTACGTTCGCGAACCGAGGCCCATAGCTCCTCGACCTCCGCTCGTGAAACGGGAACAAAGTCAGTTTTCATACAAAGCCGGTATTCCAGGGATCGCTACTTGCCAGCATTCGACGCGGGCTTCGCTTCGGGCTTCGGGGCGGGAGCAACAGGGCTGGCAGGAGTGTTTTTCCCCATTACGTAGTGGTCGTACCAGGCAAGCCAGCGTTCGTACCGGTCTTTGATGAAGCTGGGACGGCTGAAGCCGTGAAATTGCCCAGGGTAGACGATCAACTCGGTAGGAATGTGTAGCGCTTTCAGCGCCTGGTACATCTGTTCTCCGCCAATGATCGGAACATTGAAATCGTTCGTTCCGCCCATGTAAAGTGTTGGCGTGTGCATGCGCTTGTCTGCCTCCAGCAGCGGATAGCTAAGCTTGAGATACAGATCCCGAGCCTTCCAGGGAACGCCCAGCTCATTGTCATACTGCAGGATGTACTGGTCATTTCCATAAAAGGAGAGAGGGGCTGCTGAACCCGCGCCGCTGATAGCCGCCTTGAATCGATTGTCGGTAGCTATGGTGTAGTCGGTGAGAATCCCGCCATAGCTCCAGCCGCCGATTCCCAACCGGTCCGGATCGGCGACGCCCATCTTGACCACTTCGTCCACCGCGCCCAGCAGATCTACGACTTCCAGATGGCCCCAGTCGGCAAAGATTGCCTTGGCGTAGTCCTGTCCGCGCCCGGAGCTGCCCCTGTAATTCACATTGATCTCGGCATATCCATGGGCCGCAAACCATTGGCGCTCAAAGGCGAAGTTGTGCCCATCCTGCGCATTCGGACCCCCGTGAATGAACAGAATCGCGGGAACCTTGTCCCCCGCTTTGTATCCGGCAGGCTTTGTCAAAAGGCCACGCACTTCGGTGCCGTCGCTGCTGATGGAGGTAAAGTCTTCCGTCGGAACCAGGTTCAACTCCGCCAGCAGTGCATCGTTGACTCCGGTGAGCTTGCGAAGGGCTGTTCCCTCGAGCGCATAAATCTCGGCCAAGTGGGTGTCGTCCTGGTGCACCACGGCGACTCTTTCCCCAACGCAGGTCAGCACGGAACTTGTCCCCGGCTCGGCAAGAAGCCGGTGCGCGCCATCGCCTCCAAGCTCCAATTCAGCCGGGTATTCCGACCGATCGTCGTTGACAAGATAGAGCAGCTTACCGCCAGTCAGAAAGCAGGGTTGGCTGACGCTTCGGTCGAGCTTCGACGCCGGATAACTCACCGCGCCGTCGAGGGTCACAACTGCTGCGCGACGCTGGCTGTAAGCGGACAGCTCCGGCTTGGCGCCTTCCGCATAGGCAATTGATTTCGAGTCAGGCGACCACGCCAGTTTGCCGCCATCCGGGCCCTCCCAGCGGGTCAGCTTCTTTGCCGTCGAGCCCGCCTTTGATGCCACTGCAAAGACATCGGCATTGTCGGTTCGATCCGGGTCCTCGTCATGATTGCTTACGAAAGCGATCCAGGCTCCGCCTGGCGACCAGACCGCATCTTCTTCATCGACATTCTTGTCAGTGGTCAGCTTCTCCAGTTTCTTCGTCGCAATGTCGTAGAGATAGAGCGCATCCCGCTCATCGTTTCTCAGATAGCCCTGAATATCCTGCTTGAAGTGATAGCGGTCGATCACGATTGGCTTGGGCGGCGCCGGAGTTTTGCCCTCTTCCGGCTCTGGTTCGTCCTTCGGCTGCAAGGTCAGCAGGAGGCGCTTCGAATCCGGCGACCAGGCGTAATCATCGATCTCATACCCGGTGATCTCTGTAAACTGCTGTGGCTCGCCACCCAGCCGGTTCAGCACCCAAAGCTGAGTTCCCTTGGCCTTTCCCGGCCGCGACGACAGGAACGATATGTACTTGCCGTCAGGGCTGAAAGCGGGATGCGAAGCGCCGTCTTTGCCAAAAGTGAGTTGCATATTCCCGCTTCCGTCCCAGCGTTCCATCCAGAGATCCGAATGGTTCTTGTCTTCCTTGGTATCCATGCGGGAGACGGAATAAAGGAACCATGCGCCATCGGGCGAAATCACGGGAGCGCTCACGCGACCTATCCTGGCCAGATCGTCTAAGTGAATGGCGCGCCTTGCCGGGACTGTCTGGGCAAGCGAATTGACAGGGGCAAAGGCAGCTGCGATCAGAAACGCCGAAATACATCGGAACGACAGAATTCCCATACGAAGGGGGCAGGCGAGAAAAGATTCGGGCATGGGGCGAGATTAGCACCCGGGACACCCCAAACGGGAGAGAGAAATTCCGTGCTCCGTTCATCGATGGTCCAGGTTTCAGCACATGGAACACAGCGGGTGCGCTCCCCGCACAATATGTCCGGATAACCCGATGCTGCGATAATTAGAGATCTGGAAAGGTGGTTTCAATTGCGATTTGATTCATCCCGCATGGTGTGGCTCTCTGTTGTTTTCGTGCTTGCGGCAACAGTCGGCTGCAAAGCACAGGGGACTCCAGCGAAGGACTCCGATGCGAAGGCGACAATTCAGGATCCAGTTCTGGCTCGCCGGATCGAGGTCATGGTTCGCAGCCAGTTCAATGTTCCGGCGGAATATAACGTTACATTTGGTGCACGTACGCCCAGCAAGATTCCCGGCTACGACTCGCTTCGAATCACGCTTTCGCATGAGAAGCACATCACCACGACGGACTTCCTGATTTCGACGGATAACAAGTCACTGGCACGCTTTGAGACCTTTGATCTCACCCACAGCCCGGGCCAGGATATCGCCGTCAACAATCGCCCGATACGCGGGAATCCTGCCGCCAAAGTCACCGTCATCAGTTTTGACGATCTCGAATGTCCTTACTGCGCCCGCATGCACCAGCAGCTTTTTCCTGAGACACTCGATCGATACGGGGACAAGGTCCGCTTTATTTACAAGGACGATCCGCTGGTCGAAATCCATCCATGGGCGCTCCACGCAGCGATCGACGCCAACTGCATCGCCGACCAGAATGGCGGCGCCTATTGGGGCTACGTAGATTATCTTCACGCCCACGGGCAGGAAGTTACAGGACCGGATCGGGATCTCAAGAAGAGCGCCGAAATGCTGGACAAGATCGCGCGCGAACAAGGCAAGATCTTCAAGCTGGACGCAACGAAGCTGGATGCATGCCTGCAAAAGCAGGACGAGACAGCCGTTCGCGCATCGATGAAGGAAGCCGACACTCTTGGCATCGACGGCACGCCCTATCTCTTCATTGACGGGGAACACGTCAACGGCGCGTTGCCAGCGGAGCAGGTTTGGCTCGTGATCGATCGCGCTCTCAGAGCAGCCGGAGAAGAACCCCCGCCACCGGCCACACCTCCGGCTCCACTTCCAACATTGGGGAAATAGCGATGACCCAGTGCATGTGGGGCAATCCGCGGGTTTATCCTATAAGCCTGAGGCTGCGTCATTTGGGATTGCCAGCCGGGAGATCTCAGGTTGTCGTCAGCGAGTAAAGCACAAGAAGTTCGCAAGTTTTCTGCGGTCATGATGGCCGCGGGTCTGTTTACTTTGAGCGTCGCGCTGACCATCAGCGGATGCCAGAAGGCGCCCTCACCCGAAGTGCTTGCCACGGTCAACGGCAAAGAGATTCTCGCAGCCGACCTCGACCGCGCCTATAAACAAAGCCTCGATCCGGGAGCGCCTGCGCCGTCCAAAGAAGTCGCCGCGATGAAGCGCCTCGATATCCTGCATGGGTTGATCCAGGACGAAATCCTTCAGCAGCGGGCAGCCAAGCTCAATCTTGTTGCGACCGACGAAGAAGTGGATGCCAAGCTAACCGACCTGAAAGCTCCTTTGACCCAGGAAGAGTTCGATCGACAGCTCAAAGAACGAAATCAGACGCTTGAAGACCTCCGCCGCGACATACGGCATACCCTCACCCAGAGCAAGCTGCTGAACAAAGAGATTCAGTCAAAGATCAACATCACGGATGCAGAGATCAGCGGCTATTACGAAGCGCACAAGAGCGAATTTAACCTGATCGAACCGGACTACCATCTGGCCCGCATCGTCGTCACCAATCAGCCTTCCAAGCAGGTGACCAACCTGCAGAATAACAAGGCCAACAACGACGCGGAGGCGAAAAAGAAGATCCAGGCATTGAAGAATCGCCTTGATGCCGGTGAGGATTTTGGCTCCGTCGCTACGCGCTTCTCGGAAGATCCGTCCTCCAGTTCCAATGGCGGCGACTTCGGTTTTGTCCCCGAGTCTCAGTTGAGGGCAGAGCCTGATGTCTTCGCTGCCGTCAGCAACCTCAAGGCCGGCCAGGCCACCGGAGTTCTCCCGATCATGCAGGGAGAAGGGAACAGTCGTAAGACTGTTGGTTATGCCATTTATCTGCTAGTGGAAAAGCGCCCGGCAGGTCAGCGCGAGATGACCGATCCGCGCGTCCAGGTTGGCATTCGCCAGCTTCTGCGTAACAATCACGCCCAATTGCTGCAGGATGCGTACCTGGAAATGCTCTACAACGATTCCAAGGTTCATAACTACCTCGCTGAACAGATCTACAAGAACGGCGCCAGCTAGATTTCTTCTGCTATCCCAGAGCCCGGCTGTCCTCCATCCAACTTAACTGTTCGCGTTTGCCCGGTGAACAGCCAGCGATCCCGCATCCGCGTCTCACGCGCTTCACGCTGATATAGTTTCCCTAGTTTGCTTCGCCGCAATGTGTCTCAAGGCAGGTCAAGTCAGGTTAAGGGGACCGGAATGCCACCTTCTCGCAGAGAATTCCTCACGTATGGTTCGGCAGGATTGCTGGGGGCAGCTATCCATTCACCGGCCCAGGTACCTGGTTCGCCTCCGTCCGTGCCCGCGCAGAAACTCAATCTGCCTCCCGGAGCGCCGCCCGCTTTCGGCACTGCTCCGCCGGTTGGGCCTGAGGTAACCAGTGCGACGTTTGCCGAGGCTGAAAAGCTTGTACAAGTGGAGATGTCTCCCGCGGATCGCGCGACTGCAGCCAGCAACTGGCGGATGCAGATGGCGCCTTTGTATGAGCGGCGCACCGGGCCGCGCAAAGTTGCGCTTGAGAATTCTCTCGCCCCAGCTACTCAGTGGAATCCGAGCCTTCCGGGTGTTCCCAAAGCCATGGCAGCCGGAAACTCGTTCATCCGGAGCACAGATGCGAATGCGCCACTTCCCGACAGTGAAGAAGCCATTGCGTTCGCGCCGGTCTGGCAGCTTTCCCGCTGGATCGAGAGCCGCAAACTCACTTCGACGAGGCTGACTGAGATATACATCCGCCGCCTTGAGCGCTTTGACCCCAAGCTCCATTGCGTCATCACCCTGACCAAAGATCACGCTCTCGCGCAGGCCCGCACAGCCGATGCCGAAATCGCAGCCGGCAGGTATCGCGGGCCGCTCCATGGCATTCCCTGGGGCACAAAAGATCTGCTGGATACCGCCGGAATTCCGACCACATACGGCGCCGAGCCATATCGCAACCGTGTCCCTGAACATGATTCCGCAGTGGTGGCCCGGCTCAACGCAGCAGGCGCCGTACTCGTGGCCAAGCTGAGCCTCGGCGCCCTCGCGTTGAACGATATCTGGTTTGGCGGCCAGACGATGGATCCATGGCTGCTCGAGGAAGGCGCATCGGGATCGTCTGCAGGCCCAGGAGCAGCCGTGGCCGCGGGGCTGGTCGGCTTTGCCGTCGGCAGCGAAACCGGCGGCAGCATCGTCAGTCCGTCCATGCGCTGCGGAGTCACCGGCTTGCGCCCGACCTATGGCCGCGTAGCACGCACCGGCGCCATGACGCTGTGCTGGTCGCTGGACAAGCTCGGACCGATGACCCGCTCCGTCGAAGACGCAATTCTGGTGTTGAACGCCATCTCCGGCCCCGACCCCGGCGACGTTGCGAGCGTTCCCAGCACGCTCTCGTTCGATGCCAGCGCCAATGTGAAGGGTCTGCGCGTCGGCTATTTCCCCGGCTGGATGAAGGAAGCTCCCGCCACCGACGTAGACCGCGCTGCGCTGGAAACCGTGAAGAAACTCGGCATGGTGCCCGTCGAAGTCGCCATCCCGGACTGGCCCTACGACTCGCTCAATCTGATCCTCTTCGCGGAGGGCGCGGCAGCCTTCGAGGAACTCACCCTGAGCGGTCAACTTGCCGAACTGAAAGCCCAGGTTCCGGATGCGTGGCCCAACTGCTTCCGGCAGGCGCGTTTTCTGTCCGCCGTAGACTTCGTTCAGTCCGACCGTCTGCGCCGCAAGGTTGCGATGGAAATGGCCCGCGTCTTTTCTGAAGTAGACCTGCTTCTCGTCCCATCCCTGCGCGATGAAATGCTGGTCATCACCAACAACACCGGCCATCCATCGTTGACACTCCGCGCCGGATTTGTCGAAGTCTCAGAAGCCCGCAGCGACTGGGCCCCCGACCCGCAGCATCCGCTGCCCAAATTCGATCCGCCGCGCCGTGTGCCGCACGGAGTCACACTCATCGGCCGCCTCTTCGACGAGGGCACATTGGCCGAAGCTGGATTGGCATTAGAGAGGGCCTTCGGGGTCGTCAACGAACATCCGCCGGGTTTCTAATTGTCCCAGCCTCACATCATTGCGTTTTGCGCTTCTATCTCGGCCTGTTCACGGTACTTGGGCAGGTCTGTGGCTGCGACCGGCTTGCCGAAATACCACCCTTGCGCCTTCATCGAAATGCCGGTCGCGATTAGATAGTTTGCCTGTTCCCCGGTCTCGACACCCTCCACAATCACCTCCGCGCCGAGGGACTCGGCCAAGGACAGAATCTGCGGAAGAATGGACGCGGTGACCGCCTGCGTTCCGATGGTGCGCGTGAAAGCTCTGTCGATCTTGATTGCGTCGACCGCCAGTTCATGCAAATAAGCGAGACTTGAGAAGCCAGTGCCGAAATCATCGATATGCACCTGGTATCCCTCATGGTGCAGGCGAAGTATCGCTTCGCGCAGCACCGACATATCGGCCGTCGAGCGCTCGGTCAGCTCCAGCGCGATTTGGCCGGGTTGAATCCCTGCCTGCCGCACATGCTCTTCAAGAAGCCACAAAAGACCGTCATCTTCCAGTTCCGACGGGGCAACGTTGATACTGAGGACCAGCTCCGGATGCTGCCGAAGAATCTCGCCCACCTCCTCGATGGCGCGACGCACAACGAAGCGTGTGATCTCCCCGATAAAGCCACCGTCCTCGGCAACTCGTATGAACAAGTCCGGAGCGACCATGTTCCCGTCCTCATCCCGCCAGCGGGCCAGTGCTTCGGCTCCCGCACAACTTCCGCAAGGTAACTGAAGAATTGGCTGGTAGACCAGGTAAAGCGCATCCTTGCGGAGAGCGCGCCGCAATTGCCGCGCAATGCCTTCGTGCTTGAGCCAGGACTGGCCGACTGCCAGGAACAATGCGAATCCAGCAATTGCGCCGAGGACCGTGTATTCCAGGAGGAATGGGCCGGAACGCTCCATGACATCCTGGATCGATTCAGCCGTAACGACGCAAAGCGTCGTGCTCACCGAACAACGAGAGTGATAAAGTTCCGTCGCGGTGCGTATCGATCCCTTGCCAGATATCCACTCCTGCCCGGCATCCAGCTTGTCTCCGGCGATCGCAACTGCCTGATTGGTCTGGCGGTTGACCATCAGCACCGTAAACCGTGTGTGTGGACGTCTCCACTGACTGAAAGCAGTAGGGCTGAGAACGACATCGGCATCGCCCTGCTCCAGGACTGTACCAGTCGAGCCAGCAACAAACGTGAGCTTGACATCGTTGTAAACTTTGACTCCGTTAGCCAGGCGCAACGTGAGAGGCTGCTCGGGCAAAGGAGGGTCAAGGCGCCCCAGGAACGCGGAACAATACAACTTGCCGTCGTGGGTGCGGCCGATCTCCTTCACCTGAGTCGAGCGAAAGGTGAGAGCTTGCATCTCGGCAATCTCCTCGGCGGAGCAAAACGGAAACTGCGAGGAATTGAAGGTCTTCCAGATCGAGTCGAGTTCGCGCGAGTAGTCTTCCGAATGGGCCACGAGATCATCGGCATATTCGGAGAGCCCAGTCGCGGCGGCCTGCAACTGGGTGACGCGTCCAAGCCAATATCCACCAAAGGCTCCCAGAGTTGCCCCTGCCAGCGAAAGTGCCGTGATCGCGAGACGCCTGCGTCGCTTGATCGGGATCATCTGACCGCCTGCTCTCCGATGCCTTACGGTAGTTTGCTCCAAAAATTACTTCCGTGGAGAAAAAAACCAGCTAAAGTGCATTCAATCGAAGAAAATTGCCAGCCGCAGGTAACCAATTCCGGGAAACTAAGCCTGTTCGCCGCAGTCCAGAAGCCTAAGGGAACATCCGGTTCAGCGTACGCGCGAACGGGATCGTTTCCCGGACATGATCCAGTCCACAGATCCACGCCACGGCCCGCTCGATCCCCATGCCAAAACCTGAGTGCGGCACAGAGCCATAACGCCGCAGGTCCAAATACCACTGGAATGCCTCCAGCGGCAGCTTGTGCTCCTCGATCCTGCTCTTGAGCAACTCGTAGCTGTCCACACGCTGCGAACCGCCGATGATTTCGCCGTAACCCTCCGGGGCAAGCACATCCACGCACAGCGCAAAGGTTGGGTCAGCCGGGTCCGGCTGCATATAGAAGGCCTTCACGTTCGCGGGATAGCGATGCACCATCACCGGACGGTCAAACTGACTGCTCAACCACGTCTCGTCAGGCGATCCGAAGTCGTTTCCGTATTCAAACGGATTTTCAAGGTGGCCGTCCTTGTGCGCCTGATTCAGCATCTTCACAGCTTCGTCATAGCGCAGCCGCGGGAACGGCGCCTTGATCGTTTCGAGTTTCGAAGTGTCGCGCCCAATCACCTGCAACTCCGGCGCACGATTCTTCAGCACGCTTTGAACGATATGACTGAGGAAGTTTTCCGCAAGTTCCAACAATCCATCGAGATCGCAGTAGGCAACCTCCGGCTCAATCATCCAGAACTCGGTCAAGTGCCGGCGCGTCTTGGATTTCTCGGCTCGAAAGGTCGGCCCAAAGCTGTACACCTTGCCCAGCGCCAGCGCCGTGGATTCGATATAAAGCTGACCGCTCTGGGTCAGGAACGCCTCTTCGCCGAAGTAGTCCACTGGAAACAGGGTCGAAGTGCCCTCACAGGCCGCCGGCGTCAGAATTGGAGGATCGGTGCGCGTAAATCCATTGGAATCAAAGTACTCCGCCGCTGCGCGCATGATCTCGGCCCGGATGCGTAGAATGGCTGCCTGGCGTGACGACCGCACCCAGAGATGCCGCCGTTCCATGAGGAACTCGACCCCGTGTTCCTTGGGTGTGATCGGATACGGATCGTCCTCCGGCACTCGTTGAACCACCTGAATCTGCTCGATATCCAGCTCAAAACCGCCGTGCGCGCGCTTGTCGGCTCGGACCTTTCCGGTCACGACGACGCTTGACTCCTGGGTGAGCCCTTTCAGAGCCTCGAAGACCTCGGGCGCGACCCCGGACTTGTGGGCTACTCCCTGGATCGTTCCGGTCCCATCGCGAAAAATCGGGAAGAGCAGCTTGCCGCTTTCGCGCAGGTTATACAGCCAGCCGCGCAGGGTAACGGATTGGCCTTCGTGCCGGCCAATTTCAGCAATCGTGGAGACGGGGGCAGACGTTACAATCGCAGACGTTTCAATCGCAGATGTTTCAATCTCAGACATGATTGGGACCGCTTTCCTTTACTTCCTGACTCTCCAGAATAACGCGGGTCAGTAAAGCAGTCCGCAAAGTGGACACCTTGAGCAGGTATCCATCCTCGCCAGCGCGTTCACACCAGGGGGTCACATCAGCTCATGCTATGCGCAATTCCACCGATATACGACTGGAGGCTCCCTGGTCGTGTCTGGTTCATCTTCAACTGTCATGGGGAGTTGTTTGGAAGGCAAATAATGCCGGCTGCCCGCGTATTCCGGTTCGCTCTTGTCGCCCTGATTGCATCGCAATTGCTGACCTGCCAAGTTCATGCCGAGCCTGGCGAGACCAGGTCACAAGCGCCGGGGCTGCGCAACCGGATTTCCGGTCCAATTCTCGACTCCGACGTAGTCACTTTGATTGGCAACACACCCCCCATGGCCCGCGCAGAGTTTGATCTAGGCGAGGTTCCCGATCAGAGCCGGTTGGAGCGGATGGTGCTCCTGCTCCAGCCGGACACGGATCAGCAGGCGGCGCTGGACGCGCTGGTGGAGTCACAGCAAGACCCCGGTTCGGAGCTCTTTCACCAGTGGCTATCGCCAGAGGAATATGGCAGGCTCTTCGGAGTTTCCGAAGGTGATTTGGCCCAGGTTGTTCTCTGGCTGCAGGGCCACGGATTCACCGTCGAACCGGTTGCGCCCAGCCGTCGGATCATCCTGTTTTCGGGGACAGCAGGCCAAGTTGCGGATGCCTTTCATACCGAGATTCATCGCTACCGGGTGGCCGGGGCAACTCATCTCTCCAACTCCCAGGACCCTCAGATTCCACGCGCCCTGGCCCCGGTAGTTTCCGGGATTGTTTCGTTGCACGATTTCCGGCGGAGTTCGGAAGCAACCTCTGTCCACAAAACTGACCCCTCAGATCGAAGCAAGCCCCAATACACCCAGGGCAACACGCATTATCTTTTCCCCGCGGACTTCGCGAACATTTACGATCTCAACCCGCAATACGCGGCCGGTATTGAGGGCAGCGGTACTTCGATCGCAATCGTGGGGCGCAGCAATATCAACCCGGGCGACGTCGCTTCTTTTCGCAGCTACAGCGGATTGCCCGCCAACCAGCCGCAGGTCATTTTGGATGGGGCCAATCCAGGGTTGGTCGCCGGTGATCAGGACGAATCCACTTTGGACGTTGAGTGGTCGGGGGCCGTGGCGCCTGCTGCGGCAGTGAAGCTCGTTGTTGCTGGATCGACGGCTACCACCGACGGCGTCGACCTCGCCGCCCAATACATCGTAGATCACAGGACCGCGACCGTGATGAGCACCAGTTATGGTAGTTGCGAAGCGGATATGGGCGCGACCGAGCTTGCCTTTTACAACAGCATCTGGGAGCAAGCCGCCTCCGAAGGCATAAGTGTCTTTGTTGCTTCGGGCGACAGCGGCGCAGCCGGCTGCAATTCCGGTTCCTCCAGCAAGGGCTCAAAGGCGGGTGTCAATGGGCTATGCAGTTCGCCTTACTCAACCTGCGTCGGCGGCACGGAATTCGATGAAGGATCCGGCAGGTACTGGGCCACGACAAACGGCGCAGGCGAAGGCTCGGCGCTCTCTTACATTCCCGAGAAGGTATGGAACGAAAGCGATGAAGATAATGGCTCTGGCCTATGGTCCTCCGGAGGCGGTATCAGCGAGATCTATCCGCAGCCTGCCTGGCAAAAAGGTATTCCGGGAGCGAACAGTGACGGCATGCGCGGGGTCCCCGACGTCGCGCTTTCCGCCGCATCACACGATGGCTACCTGATCTGCGAGAGCGGATCCTGGTATGTTGTCGCCGGCACCTCCGCAGCTTCTCCGTCATTCGCTGCGATCATGGCTCTGGTCGTAGAGAAGCAAGCAGGCGCGGGACAAGGCAGCGCCAATCCCACGCTCTACGGGTTCCTCGACGCCGGTGCCAGCCCTTTCCATCCCACGCCATCCGGAAACAACACCGTACCAGGGGTCACCGGCTTCATTGCCAGCGGAGCCGCATACAACCTCGCGACAGGCCTGGGTTCGGTGGACGCGAATCAGCTGATAGATCGATGGCCCAAGCCCGGCGGCACAAAGCCGGGATTCACGATCAAGACGTCCGTTGCATCGGAGTCGTTGGTTCAAGGCAAATCAGCGAACTTCACAGTAGCCGTCACTGGTACCGGCGGCTTTGCGGGTCAGTTATCTTTCTCTGCAAAGACTCCAACCGGGATTACGATTGTTTTCAGCCCGGCCAGTGTCAAGGCGGGAGCCAGCTCAACCGTCACCGTCACCGCGGCAACGACAGCCTGGGCGGGGACGGAAAGTTTCGTGATCACGGCAAGCAATGGCTCAATCGTCAATTCGATGACCATCGGCCTCACCATTTTGCCAGCTCCTACCCTGAAAATCGGCGTCTCCGCAACTCTGCTCACGATCACCCGGGGCAACTCTATTGACTTGGAGATAACGACGACTACCGGCGGCAGCTTTGCCGGTCCACTGGTTCTCTCACTGGAAGGCCTGCCAGCCGGAATCACGGCTGCCTGGAGCATCCCTCGGTCGGGAGCGACCGGTCCCGGCCAGACAGTCTCGATCTTGACGCTAAAGGCAGACGAGACGGCAAGCGAATCCTCGGGAGTGGTGAAGATTCAAGCCAGCGGTGACGACCTGGCGGCTCAAGCCGAGTGCTTGTTAACGGTCAGCCGGGGAATGATCAGCCGAGTCTTGCCAGATGGCTTCTGATTGTCGAAGTGTCAGGCGAGCTGATCGAACGCATCCAGAGCCTTCTTCGTGATCGAAGCGTGGGTCTCGGGCAGGTTGTAGTGGATCTCAAGGACGAATGCCGGAGGTTCTGCCAGCGTCTTGATCGACTCCATGGTTTTCGGCCATTCGATCGTTCCATCACCCGGCCAAAGGTGCTCGTCGCGAACGGCGTGGTTGTCATGCACATGCAGCGAAACGATGCGGCTTCCCAGCGTCGCGATAGCTTCGCCGATGCCCGCTGTAATGTGGGCATGGCCGAGATCCAGGCATACCCCGAGTCGCGTGAGATGGCCAAGGGTGAAGATTTCCAGCAGATGTTCCGGAGAGGTAGGTTCGCTGACCAGGTTCTCTGCCAACAGCCTCACGCCCAGCGGTTGAGCAAAGGCATCGAGATGTTCCAGTGCCGTAAGGGCGTGCTCGAGGGTGCGCGGAGACCAGGTATCGGTCCGTTCCCCCAAATGCACTACCAGATTCTTGAAATGAATATGCTCGGCAGTCTCAAGGGCCCGCTTGACCTCATCCATCGCATCGATGCGGCGCGACTTTTCCGGGTGCAGCAGATTCACGGCCGGCGCCCCGGCCCGGCCCATTTCCCGGTCAGGAAAAAGCGGTGCATGCATCGACCAGGGCAGCAGTTCATTCGAGGCAAACCAGTCAGCCAACTCGCGGACATGCTCACGGCTGGTGTAGTCAAAATGCTGGCGCGCGGCAAAGATTTCAACTGCCTGAGCACCACTCCGGGCGGCCAATTCCAGCAGTCCGGGGTGCAGGCGCTCCTTCAGAAAAAGGTGCGTCGAAAGACATCGCAGCATGGTTGTTTTTGCCCCCGATATCGAGCCGGCCGAAACCGACAGTCCCGATACTGTCCCTATTGTCGCATTTTCGGGGCTCCGGCTTGAAGAACTCCCAGTGAATCAGGGGAATACAGCAGCCAATATCGACGCCCCAAACTCAGTAACCGGCCGCCTTGCTAAAATGGTTGCG
>Ga0302319_10004308_pt1 | contig 29268 bp, 20 predicted proteins | sample Bog_T0_2_FD_203319 | JGI IMG/M metagenome (GOLD analysis project Ga0302319, IMG submission 203319) | Peat permafrost microbial communities from Stordalen Mire near Abisko, Sweden - Bog_T0_2 | ecosystem: Environmental > Terrestrial > Soil > Wetlands > Peat | place: Sweden: Abisko, Stordalen Mire... | reverse complement strand
GGAGAGGCCCCGCAGCGGCAATTGCGGAGCTCATTGGTCGCGTCTGGGCCGAATCCCCTCGAGGGGGAGGCCGGTTTTGCGACCAGATCGGGTTTGCGGAGCTCTTGCCGCGAAGGGGGCCTCTCCGGCCGCCGAGGACACCACTCTCTCTACTGCATCACCCCGTGCCGCTGCACCTGCTCCGTCGCCCCGGTCTGCTCGCGGATCAGCTCGCGGCGGAGCCAGTCGAGCGCCGCGTTGACCACCCGGCGCCGGATCGTCGGGCGCGGCCCGGGATAACTCAGCTTCTTCGACCACACGCCGTGCGGCGAGTGCAGGGCGACATAAATCGTCCCGATGGGGTTCTCATTCGGTCCCCCGCAGGGTCCGACAAAGCCGGTGACGGCGATCCCATAATCCGCGCTGAGCTTCTCCGCCGCCCCGGTCGCCATCGCCACCGCGCCCTCGGGGCTGGCCGCGCCGTGCTGCAGCAGCAGGCACTCCGGCACGTCGAGGAGCTGCATCTTGGCCTCGTTCGTGTAGCAGACGCAGCCGCCGGCGAAGAACTTCGCGGCGCCGCAGATGTCGGTGAAGGAGTTGGCCAGCAGGCCGCCGGTCGCGGTCTCAGCCACCGCCAGCTTCTTGTCCTGGGCGCGGAGCAGGTCCGCGCAGACCTTGGCCAGCGAGTCGTTGCCAAAGCACACGAAGTCCTCCCCCAGCAGCCGGGAGCAATCGCCGGCGATCGCCTCGAGCTGCGCCATGGTCAGCCGCTCGTCCGGCGAACTGAGCCGGCAGTCGACATGGCCGGCGTGCGCGCAGAATGCCACGCTCAGCGCCTCCCCGCGGGCCGCAAAGATCGGCTGGAGCTTGGTCTCCAGGCCCGACTCGCCCACATTCGCCGTCCGGATCTGCACGTAGGCCTCGCGCCCCAGCAGCAGGCCCAGCGCCGCCAGGCGCGGGAGGACCTGGTCGATAAACATCGGTTGGAGCTCGTTCGGGGGCCCCGGCAGCATGCAGAGCACCTTGCCGTCCTGCTCCACCCACAGGCCCGGGGCTGTGCCATTGGCGTTGGCCAGCACCTCGCCGCGGTCAAACCGGTAGGCCTGCTTCAGGTTGTTCGGCGTCATCTTGCGCCCGAAGAGGGCGAAGCGATCGATGATCGCCCGCTCGATCGCCGGATCGAAAACCAGATTCAGGCCGAGGACCGCGGCGACCGCTTCGCGGGTCCGGTCGTCACAGGTCGGCCCGAGCCCGCCGCTGGTGATCACGACATCGGCCGCCGCCCAGCTCTCACGAAACTGACGCGCGATGGCGTCGGCCTCGTCGGTGATGGTCACGTTGCGCTGGAGGGTGGCACCGCGGCGGCCCAACTCCGCGCCAATGAAGGTAAGATGGCTGTTGACGGTCAGTCCCAGCAGCAGCTCGTCGCCCAGGGTCAGCAGCTCGTAGCGGATCTGGGTGACAGGCTTGCGCGGTTTGGCGCCGGAAGGCATGTCGGGGGAAACCATGGTGGCGAGAAACGACGATAGGCGGTTTTCCGAAAAATGCCATTCCGACGTGGCAATTGCCGCGTTTTTTCGGGAGGCTTGGCGCCCCCCTTCCGCCCATATGACCCTCAAGGAAAAGGTGCGCCACCTGCCGGACGAACCGGGCGTGTACCTGATGAAGGACCAGCTCGGGCGCATCATCTACGTCGGCAAGGCCCGCAGCCTGAAAAAGCGCGTCGCTTCCTATTTCCAGCGCGGGCGGGCGCAGTCGCTCCATCCCAAGATCCGGGCCCTGGTCGGGATGATCGCGGACTTCGACACGTTCACGGTGAAGTCCGAGCCCGAGGCTTTGCTGCTGGAGGGCAAGCTGATCAAGCAATGGCGTCCGCGCTACAACACCGATTTCACCGACGACAAGCGCTTTCTCCTCGTCCGAGTCGACCCGGGCGAGACGCTGCCGCGCTTCCGCCTCACCCGGATCCGCAAGGACGAGCGCTCGCGGTATTTCGGGCCCTTCGCCCACAGCGGGCTCCTGCGCAAGACCCTGGCGCAGATGCGCCGGCAATTCGGCGTCCTGCTCGGCGACGGCAATCCCCGGCAGCTGCCGGACGGGACCTGGCAGCTCTACGACGACGTGCGGCAGGAGCTTTACGGTTTTCCCAACACGGTCACCGCGGAGCAGTACCGGCAGCGCGTCGAGGAGGCCTGCGGCTTCCTCGACGGCAAGTCGCGGGAGTGGCTCGCCCTGCTGCGCGCCCAGATGCAGACTGCGGCCGCCGACCAGGCCTTCGAGAAGGCCGCGGAGCTGCGCGACGTGGTCTTCGCGCTGGAGGGCACCCTGGCGAAGACCCGGCGGTTCGAGCGCACCGACCCCACCGCCGTCACCGCCACCGCGTCCGCCGGGGCGATGCTCGGCGAGGCGCTGGGGCTGCCCGCGCTCCCGCGGACCATTGAGTGCTTCGATATCTCGCACATCTCGGGCACGTTTGTCGTCGCGTCGATGGTGCGCTTTGCCGACGGCCGCCCCGACAAGGACCAGTACCGCCGGTTCCAGATCAAGAGCTTCGTGGGCAACGACGACTTTCGTGCGATGGAGGAGGTGGTCGGCCGCCGCTATCGCCGGCTGCACCGGGAAAGCCGGCCCCTGCCCGACCTGGTCGTGATCGACGGCGGCCGCGGTCAGATCGGTGCGGCGCTGAAGGGCTTCATCCGCCTCGGCCTGACTCCGCCCCCCCTGATCGGCCTGGCGAAGAAGCGCGAGACCATCCTGTTTCCCGACGCCCGCCCGCCCCTCAACCTGCCCCTGAGCCATCCCGGACTGCAGCTGCTGCAGCGCCTGCGCGACGAGGCGCATCGTTTCGCCAACACCTACAACGCCAATCTGCGCTCGAAGAAGATCCGGGAGTCGGTGCTCGACGACATTCCCGGCCTCGGCGCCGGGCGGCGGGCCGCGCTGCTCGCGCACTTCGGCGGCCTCGACCGCCTGCGCGCCGCGCCGGTGGAGGATATCCGCGAGGTCGCCGGCTTCGGCCCCAAACTGGCGGCGCTGGTGCACGCCTTTTTTCGGGGATGACGATCCACCGCCAAAAAATCCGTGTATTTGATCCGGGGCGCGGATAATAGCTCCTGAGCATGAAAATACCCCGACTCACCATCGTGTTCTTCCTGGCGGCGTGGGCCGGCGGCCTGCGGGCGGCGGTGACGCTGGCCTCGATCTTCACCGACCATGCCGTCCTGCAGTGCGACAAGCCGGTTCCCGTCTGGGGGAGTGCGGGGCCCGGGGAAAAGGTGACGGTCGAATTCCTGGGCCAGAGCGTGGCGTCCCAGGCCGGTCGCGACGGACGATGGCTGGTCACCCTCGCCCCGCTCGCCGCCAGCGGCACCGGCGCCGACCTCATTGTCACCGGCCAGAACCGGCTCGTGCTCCACGACGTCGTGGTGGGCGAGGTCTGGCTCTGCTCCGGCCAGTCGAACATGGAGTTCATGGTCAACGGCCGGAACCTCCACGTGCTCAATGCCGCGTCGGAGGTCGCCGCCGCCAACGATCCCCTGATCCGTCACTTCAAGGTCGCGCGGCACGAGTCTGACCTTCCGCTCGACGCGGTGACGGGGTCATGGATCGCGGGCTCGCCGGCCACGGTGGGGCAGTTCACCGCCGTCGGCTACTTCTTTGCCCGGGAACTGCACCGCCGGCTGAAGATTCCCGTCGGCCTGATCAACAGCTCGTGGGGCGGATCGCGGATCGAGGCGTGGATCGACCCAGCGACCCTGGCCGGCGATCCCGCCCTGGCCGGCGTGGCACAGCGGTGGCGGCAGAATCTGGCGGATTACCCGCAGAAGTTGGCCGCCTACACCGCCGCGCTCGACGCCTGGAACAAGGCGAACGCGGCGGCGGCCGCCGCCGGACCCGGCCCCCTCGACGCCTTCCTGAAGGCCGTGGCCAAGCCCTATCCGCCCAGCGGTCCAGGCTCCGCGGCGACACCCTCCGGCCTGTTCAATGCCATGATCAATCCCCTCCTGCCCGGCGCGCTGCGGGGCGTCATCTGGTACCAGGGCGAAGCCAACGCCGCACGCGCCTTTGAATACCACCGGCTGTTTTCCGCCCTGATCACGGGATGGCGGGCCCGCTTCGGCCAGGGCGACATCCCATTCTTCTGGGTCCAGCTCGCCAATTTTGACTTCCCCGGCGACCCGACCCACGAGACCTGGGCTTTCCTGCGCGAAGCCCAGACCCAGACCCTGGATCTGCCCGCGACCGGTCAGGCCGTCGCCATCGATGTCGGCGATCCGAACAACATCCACCCGACGAATAAACAGGAAGTCGGCCGCCGCCTCGCCTTGATCGCCAAGGCCGGGGTCTATGGCATCCCCGTCGACTTTTCCGGGCCGGTGTTCGCCGGTGCCACCCGCGAGGGGCGCGCCTTGCGTGTGCGTTTCACCTACGCGGAGACCGGCATGACCGCGGCGGGCCGGCCGCTCCAGTCCTTTGAGGTCGCCGGCGCCGACCGCCGGTTTTATCCCGCGTCAGCGATCATCGCCGGCGACACGCTGCTCGTGCAATCGCCGCAGGTCCCCGAGCCCGTCGCCGTCCGCTACGCCTGGCGCAACGCGCCCGACGCGAACCTCTACAACGGCGCCGGCCTGCCCGCCGTTCCCTTCCGGAGCGACACCTGGTAGGCCTTGAAGGTCGAAGCGGCATGCTGCCGCTTCCCTACGAGGCAACGCGACGGAACGTCGCGTCTACCTTACGGCAGCTCGTAGATCTCGAAGAGCGCGGTGCCGGCCGCGTTGCTCAGTCCGGTGATCTGGCCCGTGTAAGTGCCCGGGGGCAGGGCCAGGACGACGGCGGAGTCCGCACTGCCGGTGACAAACGGAAATGCGCCAGCGGTGGTCGCCGCCGCTGCGATGGCGGACGGCGACGCGGCCGGGTAACTGGCATTGACCGTGGTCGGGGTGCCCCAGACGCTATTCTGCGCGATCAGCGTGCCCTGGCCGTTGTAAATGCTCAGCTGCGGCGTAACCAGGGTGTTCGGCAGGCCGAACGTTGAAGTCAGCCCGGGCCCGACGGCCCGGATCAGGACATCCTTGGGCACGCTTCCCGTGATGGCGAAGCCGCCGATCATCGCGGTCGCGCCGTAGACCACGCCGCGGCCGGAAATGTTGGTGAGCCGCTGGGTGAGCGCCAGCGGATTGCTGTCCGCATCGTAGATCTCGGCCAGCGCCGTGCCGCCCGTGCCGGCCCCGTCGATCACCTTCATGGTGTAATTGCCGGGGGAGAGCGTCGTCACGACCGCGGAATCGGCGCTGCCGACGGTCAGCGGAAAGGCGCCGAACTCCGCAAAGATCTGCATCAGGGAGCCGCTGCCGCTCCAGCCCTCGTTCACCAGCATGAGCTGGCCGCCGCTGTCATAAAGCATGAGGTAGGGGTTTGAGAGGTAATTGGCGATGCCGAAGGTCGGCGCCAGCCCGGGCCCGACCGCCCGCAACAGCACGGTCTTGGGCCCCGTTCCGGCGATGCCGAAGCCGGCGATCAGCGGGTTGGCCGTCGACACCAGGGAGCGGGTGGAAAGATTGACCAGCCGGCTCAGCGGCGCCACGGCGGCGCCCGAGGACCCGCTGGGGGCGACGGTGATCACGAGGCTTGTGGTCGCCGTTCCGCCGGCGGTGCTGGCGGAGATCGAAGCCGTATACGTGCCGGCCAGCACCGGCGTGCCGGAAATCACCCCGGTGGCCGGGTTGAAGCTCAGGCCCGGGGCCAGGCCGGTGGCGGAGTAGCTGGTCGGGGAATTGGTCGCCGCGATCTCATAGTAGAACGGGGCGCCCGTCGCCGCCGTCGCGGCGCCCGCGCTTTGGATCGTCGGCGTGGCGACGATGTAGAATTGCTGGGACGATCCGATGATGCTCGTCGAGCTGCCGCTGGAACTGAAGCTTTGCCCGACCACCAGCATGTAGAAGAAGGATCCGGAAGGCAGGCTGGAGAGATTGGAGATCTTCCAGGTATTGGCCGTGCCCACCCGGGCGCCAAAGCCGAGCGTGACCCACGAGGCGTCGTCGGTGGACCACTCGAAGGTCGTGTTCGAAAGCTCCGGGCCGCCGGTCAGGGCGATCGTGGCCGAGCTCAGGTCGGGACTGACCGTGAGCACTTGGGTTGTTCCCTCGGGGTCGGCCAGGCGCGCCAGGCCGTTGCGCGGCACGCCGCCGATGTTCGCGAACGCCCCGGCCACGATCGGCTTGCCGTCGAGCTGGATCGCGAGCGCGGTGACCCGGCCGTCGGGCGCGGGATTGAAGGTGGCGTCGAGCGAGCCGTCATAGTTCAGGCGCGCCAGGTAATTTCGCGCCGTGCCGTCGATGCTGGTGAACGCCCCGCCGACGAGGATCTGGTCCACGCTGCTGGCGCCCTGGTTGGTGGCCGCGCCCGGCCCCGGGGCCTGCAGCACCATCGCTTGGACGGCGCCGTTGGCGCCTGGGTTGAAGGTCGTGTCCAGCGAGCCGTCGGCGTTCAGCCGCGCAATGTAGTTGCGCCCCGACCCGGCGATGCTGGTGAACGCCCCGCCAATCAGGATCTTGCCGTCCGGCTGGATCAGGATGACGTTGACTGCGGCGTTGGCGCTGGGGTTGAATCCGGCGTCGAGCGATCCGTTGGGATTGAGCCTGGCCAGGTAGTTGCGTCCCGTGCCGTCGATGGTCGTGAAGGAGCCGCCGACCAGGTATTGCCCGTTCGGCTCCGTGACGATCACCGAGACCGCGGCATTGGGATTGGGGGTGAAGGTGGTGTCCACCGACCCATTGGTCTGGATCCGGGCCAGATTGGCCACGGCGAAGGTGCCGACGTGGGCGAACGAGCCTCCAATCACCACCGGCACGTTGGTCTGCGCCGCGATGGCGTTGACCGGGCCGTCGGGATACTTGGCGTACGTGGGGTCGAAAATGCCCGTGGAGGTGAGATGGGCGAAGTTATTGACGGGAAAGGCGTTGCCGATGCCGGTAAACGTCCCCCCGACGAAGAACGAGCCGTCGGTGTCCTCCACGATCGAGTTGATCGTGGAGTTCGCATTGGCGATGAAGGTGACATCCTGGGAATCGTCGCTGTTGAAGCGCACAATGTTGGTGGCGTAAACGCCGGCGATGCTGATGAAATTACCGCCGATCACGATCTTGTTGTCCTGTTGCACCGCCACGCAGTTGATCACGGGGGTGGTGGTGAACGGCTCGGACTGGAAGGTCGCGTCCACCGACCCATCCCCGTTGAAGCGCACCACGTGCTGGGCCGCCGTGGGCGTGGTGGCCCCCGCGGGCAAAACCGTGGTGAAGCTGCCGCCGGCCAGGAACTGGTTGTTGGGCAGATACAGGACCGTATCCACCGGGCCGTTGAGGTTGGCCTCGAAGCCACCGTCCACCGTGCCGTCGGAATCCAGCCGGACGATGTAATCGTGCGTGGTATTGGACACGGTGGTGAACGTTCCCCCCACCACCACCTGGCCGTTGGTGGGATTCACGGCGATCGAAAGCGCGGGCGCATTGGCCGGGGGCGAGAAGTTCTGGTCAAGCGAACCGTCGGCATTGATCCGCGCGATGTAATTGCGCGGGGAAAGCGGGGTGTAGGTGGTAACCACGACGCCGTTGACCACCTGCGTCGTGGTGGTGGGGTTTGGCTGCAGGGTGGTGAAGGCGCCGCAAAGCAGGATCTTGCCGTCGGACTGCAGCGCGATGCTGTTCACCTGGCCGTTGGGATTGGGCACAAAGGAGACGTAGCCGAGCCCGTTACCGGCGCCGATCAGGCCGATGTATGGATTGGTGTCGGTGTAGTAGGCGTCCTGGTTGGAGAAATCGATCGGCGCAAACGCGGTGAAGGCGCCGGCAAAGAGGATGGTGTCGTTCGACGCATTGAAGACGATCGAGTAGACGTTGTTGTTTGGGTCCGGCTGGAACGTGGTGTCGATCGTCCCGTCGGTGTTGACCCGGCCGAGATAGGCGATCGATTGCACGGTCGCCGATTGCGGGCCCTTGATGGGGTTGAATCCGAAGAAAGCTCCGCCCACCAGGATCTTGCCGTCGGTGGGCTGGACCACGACCGCGTAGACTGCGCCGGCCGGTCCCGGGTTGAAGCTGGTGTCGAGCGAACCGTCGGAGTTCAACCGGGCCAGATAGTTCATCCCGATCGAATTCACGTAGGTGAAGTTGCCACCGATGATGATCTGGCCGTTGGCCTGCACCGCGATCGCGGACACCGTGCCGTTGGGCGTGGGGGCAAAACTGGTATCGAGCGTGCCGTCCGCGTTGAGCCGCGCCAGGTTGGTGCGCGTCTGGCCATTGATGCTGCTGAAGGCGCCGCCCACCAGGTACTTGCCGTTGCTATCGACACAAACCGCCCCGACGCCACCGAAGGCGTTGGGATCGAAATTCTCGTCGAGTGAGCCGTCGGTGTTGACCCGGGCCAGGCCGTTGCGGGTGGTGGCCCCCAGGGCGCTATTGGGCTGCAGTTGGTTGAAGGCGCCGCCCAGCACGATCTTCCCGTCGGACTGCAGGGCGATCCCATAGACGGTATAGTTGGGCGACGGAAAGAAACTCTCATCCGGCGTCCCGTTGGGATTGATCCGCGCGAGATAGTAGGCGTTGAAGAAGGACGAGGTGTCCCAGGTGAGCGTGCCGACCGTGCCGGCCAGCAGGATCTTGCCATCCGCCTGCACCACGATCTGGCGGATCGGGCCGCCCGAGTTGGTCGGGAAATTGGGATCCAGGTTTCCATTGGGGTTCAGCCGGGCGATGAAATCGACGTTGGTGCCGGAATCCGAACCGGAACCGGGCAGGATATACTGCACCGTGGTGAATGCGCCGCCGATGAGGATCTCCCCGTCCCGCTGCATCGTGATCGTCGCCACCTGGTTATTCGGGCTCGGATTGTTGAACGAGCTATCAATGGTCCCGTCGTTGTTCAGCCGGGCGAGAAAGGTCTCCGCGGTCACCGTCGCCGTGCCATCCGGCTGCAGCGTGGTGAACCCGCCGCCGATGAGAATGGCGCCATTGGGCTGGACGTAGATGGCGTCCACCTGGGCGTTGGGGGTCGGCTTAAAAGTCGTGTCGATCGAGCCATTGGCGTTCAGGCGGGCCAAATAGGGGATGGCGGTCGATGCCCCGGTGCCACCGGGCTGCAGGGAGGTAAATGCCCCGCCGATCAGGATCTGGCCATTGGGCTCCAGGCAGATGGCGTTGACTTCCGCGTTGTAGGTCCCGACGGGATTGGGATTGAACGTGGTGTCCAGGGAGCCGTCGGCGTTGAGCCGCGCCAGGTACTTGATCGGCGTGGCCGTGCCGGCGCCGTTGGGCTGCACCGAACTAAAATAGCCGCCGATGATGATTTGGCCGTTGGTTTGCACCGCGATCGAGATGACCTGGCCGTTCGGGTTCGGGTTGAAGGTGGTGTCGAGCGAGCCGTCGGCGTTGAGCCGCGCCAGGTTATTCCGGGGGGTGGACGCCGCCACGCCATTGGGCTGCAGCGCCGTGAAGTTGCCGCCGACCAGGATCTGTCCGTTCGGCTGCAGGGCCACCACCGCGACCGAGCCGGTCACATTGGGGTCGAACCCGTCATTGGCCGTGGGTATCTTGGTCTGGGCGAAAAGAGCCGAACCGGAAGCCGCCAGCAGGGCGAGCCCGGCGGCCCAAAGGCAGCCCAGGCCGCGTCGAGAAAACGAGAAGTGTACCATGAAGAGGGAAACTACTGGCAAAGAAACCGGCCAAATGCAATGCCGGTCGGAGGGAGCCGGTTAGTTCATCGCAACTCGGGCGAAGTTCCAGCTAATTAGGGCCCATCGGGGGCCCCTGTCCCACCCCGGCCCGGGGTTCGCGACCGATCGCTTGCAACTTGCCGGCGGCCGGTCTAGGGTGCCGGCCCAATGAAATTGAGCACTGTCTTCACCCTCGTCCTTCCCACCATGCTTGCTGCCTTCTCCCCTTTCGCGAAAGCGGACCCCCTGGCAGTCGGCGACAAGGCGCCCGAGGTCACCGGGATCACCGAGACCGGGGCTCCCCTGAACTTCGGCGACGTCTACAAGAAACAGACCTACACCTTGGTCTATTTCTTCCCCAAGGCTGATACCCCCGGCTGCACCGCTCAGGGCTGTTCGCTCCGCGACGCGTATGAGCAATTGACCGCCAAGGGGGTTGCAGTCATCGGAGTCAGCCACGACGACCCGGCGTCGCAAAGCGCCTTCAAGGCCAAGTACCATTTCCCTTTCACCCTCATCGCCGATCCCGACCAGGTGGTCATGAAGGCCTTCGGCGTTCCCAACATTCCGTTTACCCCCTTGGCCAAGCGCCAAGCCTACCTGATCAAGAACGGGACCATTATCTGGGCGGATTATCACGCCAAGACCGCCGAGCAGGCGGCTGATGTGCTCGACGTGCTGGCGGCGCAAAAGAGTTAGCCGGCCGGCGTTGGGGCGGCGGCGGGGATCCGGGACACGACCACCTTGTCCACCCGGCGGCGGTCCATTTCGGCAACCTCGAAGCGCCAGCCCAGGCAGTCGAAATGGTCCCCGGCGGACGGGATCCGGCCGAGCTGCGTCACGACAAAGCCCCCCACCGTCTGAAATTCGGCCGCTCGCTCGTGCGGCAGCGCTGCCTCGAGACTGAGGAGCGTCTTGAGCTCGCCCACCGGCAGCGTGGCATCAATCGTCCAGGCGCCATCCTCGCGGGGCTTCGCCTCGGGCTTGCTGCTCCGGCCGGCCTCCGGCAGGTCGCCGACAATCGCCTCGAAGACATCGATCAGCGTGACCAAGCCCTGCACCGCCCCGAATTCGTCCGTGATGATGGCGATGTGCTTGCCCGTCTTCTTGAACCGCTCGAGCAACTGGATCGCGGTCATCGTCTCGGGCACGAGGAGGGGCCGGACGAGGAGGTTCTTGAGCGCCGTCGGCAGGCCGATCGCCGAGTGCGCCCACAGGGCCTTGACCGCCACCATGCCCACGATCTGGTCGCGGTGTCCCTGGTAAACCGGGAAGTACGAGTGGCCGCTGGTGACGATCTTGCGCCAATTGGCCTCCTCCGGGTCGTCGACGTTGAGAAATACGATCTTGGGCCGCGGTGTCATCAGCGTGGTCACGCGGAGCTGGTCGAGGGCGAGGACGCCTTCGACCATTTCCTTTTCCGCCCGTTGAAACACCCCCGCATGCAGGCCCTTCTCGACGAGCGCGCGGACCTCGTCCCCGCCCACACCCTCGGCGGCATGGCGCGGCTGCAGCCGGAAAAAACGCGCTAAGGCGTTGGCGGCCCGTTGATAGAAGCTCAGCATGGTGGTGGCGGCACGGTACCCAGGAGGGGGCGAAGCGCAAATCATTGCCATGAGTCGCGCCGGCACCCACCCTGCCCTAATGGACGCGCTGGAAGCCGACCCGATCCAGACCCGGAAAAAGCCGAATTTTCCGGTCACCGACGGTCTGCGCACCTACCTGCGGCGCTTTAAGCGGGAGCGGGCCCTATCCGTCACCTACGAGCGCCTCCGCGATTTTCAGGAGGTCATCCCGTTGGCGGACCCCGATGGAAAGCCTACTCTCTGGGATACAGTAATTTACGATGCTAGGGAGATGCCCGCCCTCAATGAGGAGCTCAAGCAGGTCTATGCCCAGCTCAAGGTCGGCGGCGATTTCTCCGTCATGCAGCATGTCTTCGCCGACCGGGTGGATTTCTGCACCTTCGGCAACTCGACTCCGTTCCGCATCCGGATCGTCAACGCCTACAACGACAACCAGGATTATTTCTACGTCAAGAAGGCGGACGCCTCGCGGGTCTACGGCCTCGAGCTCGAGCATCTGCTCTCCCCCAACCGCCTGAACTTCATCACCCACGGCTCGACCCTGATCGAGGAGCACATCCCCGGGATCCCGGGCGACATCTTCATCGAGCGCTGGCTGGCGCGCTCCGACCTTCGGCCGGTGCGGGTGGCCAAGGAGCTGGTGAAATTCAATGAGCGCTGCTTCGTGCGCCTGCTGGGCGACATGCGGTCCTACAACTTTGTGTTCGTCGTCACCCCGGACTTCGAGGACTACCAGCTCCGCATCCGGGCCATGGACTTCGACCAGCAGTCTTACAACGGGCGCAAGAATTTCTATCTGCCGCAATTTTTCCGGGAGAACGCCGAGCTCGCCCGCTTCTGCATGAAGCACCTGCGTCCCGAGACCGCCAACCAGTACCGGCGCGAGGAGCAAACGCTCATGCTGCAGCGCGCCGAGCTGGCGGCGGAGCGCCTCAGCCTGCTGCTCTTCGACATGGCGGCCGATCCGATCGCGCCGTCCGACAAGGTGCACCAGCTCCGCGCGTCACTGGCGGAGCACTACCACCGCGACGAATATCTCCGCTGCGAGTCGATGGGCGCTCTCGTCCGGGAGAATCTCCGGTCGATCGGCCGCCACCTGGGCCGGCCCGCGGTGCTGCCGGATATCGTCCCCGAGTGAAGGGTTTCTTTAGTCGATCCGCCCCTCGTCGAAGTCGATCAGGTCGGGGACGCTCCTGATCTCCCCGGCCCGGTCCGCGCAGCCCATCGCGGTCAGCGCCTCGCGCAGGAAATCCTGGCCGGCCGGCGTCAGCCCCTTCTGCGCGAGCTCGCGGTTCCAGCGCGCCACCCGCCGGTCCGCCGGGAACAGCGCCGCCAGCCTCCGATCCACCTCCGCGTCATCCGCCGACTCCTGGACGATCTTTTCGACCGCGTCGGGATCGACGCCCAGGTGCAGGCAGAGAAACCGGTCCAGTCCGCGCTTGTAGTTTTTCGCGTAGCTCGCCGGCAGGGCGCCGTGCTCCTTGACGTAGCGGCACTTGGCGATGAAGCGCGGCAGGTAAAGCAGCCCCGTCGCCGGATGCGGGAGGTAGGGCGAAGGCAGGCAGGTCAGCACCGCGCCGGTGGAGCCTGGGATGGGCTTGGAGGGCATGGGCTGAAAGGCGGAAGTCGAAAAGCGGAAAGCGGAAACGCGCAAGCGTACGGCTGGAATGTTTCCGCTTTTCGCTTTCCGCTATGGCAGATCCGTCGCGCCCATCAAATACCGGTCGCACTCGCGCGCCGCGCCCCGGCCCTCGTTGATCGCCCATACGACCAGGCTCTGGCCGCGGCGGCAGTCGCCGGCGGCGAAGACCCCCTTGATGCTGGTCTCATATTTTTCATGCTCGGCCTTGATGTTGCTGCGGGGATCGCAGGCAATCGCCAGCTCCTTGAGCAGCGCCTGCTCGGGGCCGAGAAAGCCCATCGCCAGGAGAACCAGCTGCGCCGGGATCACCCGCTCGGTGCCGGGCAGTTCCTTCGGCACGAACTGGCCCTGCTCGTTCCGCTCCCACTTGATCTGGACGGCGACCAGTTCCTGCACCCGGCCTTCGGCGTCGCCGATGAACTTCTTCACCGTGGTCACGTAGACCCGCGGATCCGCCCCGAAACGGGCGGCGGCCTCCTCCTGTCCATAGTCCAGCTTGTAGACCTTGGGCCACTCCGGCCATGGGTTTTCGGCGGCGCGTTCCAGCGGCGGCTTCGGCAGGATCTCGATCTGCACCAGGCTCCGGCAGCCCTGGCGCATGGCCGTGCCGACGCAGTCGGTGCCGGTGTCGCCGCCCCCGATGACGACCACGTCCTTGCCCCGCGCGTCCAGCGCCGGGGCGTCCGCCTTCCCCGCCAGTACCGCCTTGGTGTTCCCGGTGAGGTATTCCATCGCGAAATGGACCCCCGCCAGGCTCCGGCCCTCGATCGGCAGGTCGCGCGGCTGGGTGGCGCCGGTGCAGATGACCGTTGCGGCGTACTCCTTGAGAAAGATCTGGGGCTCGACATTGTCCCCGACGTTGGCGTTGCAGATGAACTTGATGCCCTCCTCCTCCATCAGCCGGATGCGGCGCAGGACGACCTCCTGCTTGTCGAGCTTCATGTTCGGGATGCCGTACATGAGCAGGCCGCCGGGCCGGTCGGCGCGCTCGAAGACCGTGACGGAATGGCCGGCGCGGTTGAGTTGCGCGGCGGCGGAGAGCCCGGCGGGGCCGGAGCCAATGACGGCGACCTTCCTGCCCGTGCGCACCGCGGGCGCAGCCGGCACCACCCAGCCTTCGTCCCAGCCCCGGTCGGTGATCGCGCACTCGATGTTCTTGATCGTGACCGGCGGGGCGCTGATGCCAAGGACGCAGGACCCCTCGCAGGGCGCGGGGCAGACCCGGCCGGTGAATTCCGGGAAATTATTGGTCTCGTGCAGGCGGTCGAGCGCGTCGCGCCACAGGCCGCGGTAGACCAGGTCGTTCCATTCCGGGATGATGTTGTTGATCGGGCAGCCCGAGGCCATCCCGCTGATCAGCTTGCCGGTGTGGCAGAAGGGCACCCCGCAATCCATGCACCGCGCCCCCTGGTCGCGGAGCTTCTTCTCCTCCATGTGGTGGTGGAACTCCTTCCAGTCGCGCACGCGTTCCAGCGGCGGCCGGTCGGCGGGAAGTTCACGGAGATATTCGAGGAATCCAGTTGGTTTGCCCATCGTGCGAGGTCGGGGGTGGAGGCGGTCGCGGGATCAGTTGCCCCCGACGCGGGAGAGGTCGCGGGCATTTTCCTCAAATGCCGCCATGATCGCCTCGTCGCCGGTGAGCCCCTGGTCGTGGACGCGCCGGATGCAGGCCAGCATGCGCTTGTAATCCTTCGGCATGATCTTGACGAAGCGCGGGATCATCGCGTCCCAGGCGTCGAGCACCTGGCGCGCGCGCGCGCTCTTCGTATAGGCGAGGTGCCGCTCGACCATGGCCCGGACCTCGGCGATCTCGGCGGGGTCCTCCAGGCTCTCGATCTCGACCATCTGCCGGTTGACCCGGGAGGTGAAGTCGGTGCCCTCGTCGAGCACGTAGGCGATGCCGCCCGACATGCCGGCGGCGAAATTGCGCCCGGCCGGCCCCAGCACCACGACGCGTCCGCCGGTCATGTATTCGCATCCGTGGTCGCCCACGGACTCCACCACGGCGTTGACGCCGCTGTTGCGGACGCAGAAGCGCTCGCCGGCCATGCCGCAGATGTAGGCCTCGCCGCTGGTCGCGCCGTAGAAGGCGACGTTGCCGATGATGATGTTCTCCGTCGGCACAAAGGTGGAGCCCTCCGGCGGATAGACGATGATCTTGCCGCCGGACAGGCCCTTGCCCACGTAGTCATTGGCGTCCCCGGCGATGGAGAAGGTCATGCCGCGCGGCATGAACGCGCCGAAGCTCTGGCCGGCCGAGCCTTTGAAATGGATGCGGATCGTGTCGTCCGGCAGCCCGTTGGGACCCCATTTCTTCGTGACCTCGCTCCCCGTGATGGTCCCGACCACGCGATGCACGTTCTTGATCGGCATCTCCGCCGCGACCTTCTCGCCCTGCTCGATGGCGGGCTGGCACAGGCCGAGCAGCACGGTGAGGTCGAGCGACTTGTCGAGGCCGTGATCCTGCGGGATCTGGCAGAAGCGGCCCACCTCCGGGCCGACGTCGGGCTGGTAAAGGATGTTGCTGAAATCCAAACCCTTCGCCTTCCAGTGCTCCACCGCCTTCCTGGCCTCGAGCCGGTCGACGTGGCCGATCATCTCCTCAATCGTGCGGAAACCGAGCTGGGCCATGAGTTCCCGGACGTCCTCGGCGATGAAGCGCATGAAGTTCACCACGTGCTCGGGCTTGCCCGCGAACTTTTCGCGCAGGCGGGGATTCTGCGTGGCCACGCCCGCCGGACAGGTGTTGAGATGGCAGACGCGCATCATGATGCAGCCGGTCGCGACCAGCGGGGCCGTGGCAAAGCCGAATTCCTCGGCGCCGAGCAGCGCCGCGATCACGACATCGCGCCCGGTCTTGAGCTGCCCGTCGGTCTCGACCGCGATTCGGCTGCGAAGATTGTTCAGCACGAGGGTCTGGTGGGTCTCGGCCAGGCCGAGCTCCCAGGGCAGGCCGGCGTGCATGATGGAGGTCTGGGGCGAGGCGCCCGTGCCCCCGTCGTGACCGCTGATCAGGACCACGTCGGCATGCGCCTTCGCCACGCCGGCGGCGATCGTGCCGACGCCCACCTCGGCGACGAGCTTGACACTGATGCGCGCAAAGCGGTTGCCGTTCTTGAGGTCGTGGATCAGCTCCGCCAGATCCTCGATCGAGTAGATGTCGTGGTGCGGCGGGGGCGAGATCAGGCCCACCCCCGGGGTGGTGAGGCGGGTCTTGGCCACCCAGGGGTAGGCCTTGCTGCCCGGCAGCTGGCCGCCCTCCCCGGGCTTCGCGCCCTGGGCCATCTTGATCTGGAGCTCCTTGGCAAAGACCAGATATTCGCTGGTCACGCCGAAGCGGCCGGAGGCGACCTGCTTGATCGCCGAGTTCTTCGAGTCGCCGTTGGGCATCGGCCGGTAGCGCTCGGGATCCTCCCCGCCCTCGCCGGTGTTGCTCCGGCCGCCGATCCGGTTCATCGCGATGGCCAGCGTCTCGTGCGCCTCCCGGCTGATCGAGCCATAGGACATCGCGCCCGTCTTGAAGCGCTTCACGATCGCCTCCCACGGCTCGACCTCCTCGAGCGGAATCGGGGTGGAGGGCTTGAAGTCGAGCAGGCCGCGCAGGGTGCAGAGGTGCGCGGCGTTGCCGTTGATGATCTTGGCGTACTCCTTGTAGACGGCGAAGCTCCCGGTCCGGACCGACTTCTGCAGCCGGTGGATCGACTCGGGATTGAAGAGGTGGTACTCGCCGTCGTTGCGCCACTGGTACAGGCCGCCGACCGGCAGCGCGCCGCCGTTGACCGCGCGCTCGGGAAACGCCGCGTGGTGCCGGGCCAGGACCTCCTGGGCCACGACGTCCAGGCCGATGCCGCCGACCCGGGACGCGGTCCAGGTGAAATAGTGGTCGATCACGTCCTGCCGCAGCCCGAGGGCCTCGAACACCTGGGCGCCGCGGTAGCTCTGGATCGCGGAAATGCCCATCTTGGACATCACCTTGATGACCCCGTTGGCGGCCGCGTAGACGTAGTTCTTGCATGCCTTCTGGTGGTCGACGCCGACGACCAGCCCCTCGCGGATCAGGTCGTCGATGGTCTCGAAGGCGACATAGGGATTGATGGCGCTGCAGCCGTAGCCGATGAGCAGCGAGAAGTGGTGCACCTCGCGCGCCTCCCCGGTTTCCAGCACCAGGCTGACCCGGGTGCGCAGGCCCTCGCGGATGAGGTAATGGTGCAGGCCGGCGATGGCCAGCAGGGCGGGCACCGGCGCAAAATCCCGGTCCACGCCCCGGTCGCTCAGGATGATGACGTTGAACTCGTCCTCCTCGATCATGCGACGGGCCATGGCGCACAGCTCCTCCATGGACTTGGCCAGCCCTTTTTCGCCGCGGGTCACGCGGAAGAGGATCGGCAGCACGCCGACCTTCAGGCCCGGCAGGCTCTGCCGCCGGATCTTGGCAAATTCCTCGTTGGTCAGGATCGGCCACTCCAGCTCGACGCGCCGGCAGGCCGAGGGTTGCGGATTCAGCAGGTTGCCCTCCGACCCCAGCCGCGTTTCCGCGGAGATGATGATCTTCTCCCGGATGCAATCGATCGGGGGATTGGTGACCTGGGCGAACAGCTGCTTGAAATAGTCGTAGAGCAGCCGGGGCCGGTTCGAGAGGACCGCCAGCGCCGCGTCCGTGCCCATCGAGCCCATCGCCTCCACGCCGTCGCGGGCCATCGGGGCCAGGATGATGCGCTCGTCCTCATGGGTGTAGCCGAAGGCGATCTGGCGCTGCCGCAGCGTCTTGTGGTCCGGCTGGGGCACGTCCGGCACCCCGGGCAGGTCGCTCAAATGGACCAGATGCTCGTCGAGCCATTGGCGGTAGGGGTGTTCCGAGCAGATCTGCTGCTTGATCTCCTCGTCCTCGATGATCCGGCCCTGCTCGGTGTCGACCAGGAACATGCGGCCGGGCTGGAGCCGGCCCTTCGTCAGGATATTCTCGGGCGGCACCTCGAGCACCCCGGCTTCGGAAGCCATGATGACCAGCCCGTCCTTGGTGACGTAGTAGCGCGAGGGCCGCAGGCCATTGCGGTCGAGCACCGCCCCGATCTGCTTGCCGTCGGTGAAGGCGATCGACGCCGGTCCGTCCCACGGCTCCATCAGGCAGGAGTGGTATTGGTAGAAGGCCTGCCGTGAGTCGTCCATGCTCTCGTGGTGCGACCACGGCTCCGGGATCATCATCATGATCGCGTGCGCCGGGGACCGGCCCGCCAGCACCAGCAGCTCCAGGGTGTTGTCGAACATCGCCGAGTCGCTGCCCTGGGGATTGATGATGGGGAGGATCTTCTTGATGTCGTCGCCGAAGAGCTCGGACTCGAACAGCGCCTGGCGGGCATGCATCCAGTTGATATTGCCCCGCAGGGTGTTGATCTCGCCGTTGTGCGCCATGTACCGGTAGGGATGGGCGCGATCCCAGCTCGGGAAGGTGTTGGTGCTGAAACGGGAGTGCACCAGCGCCAGCGCCGTCTCGAGGGCGGGGTTCTGCAGGTCGAGGTAATACTTGGCCAGCTGCTCCGTCAGGAGCATGCCCTTGTAGACAAAAGTCTTGTGGGAGAGGCTGGACACATACCAGAACTCCGCCCCGTCGATCGTCGAGGCGCGGATCTCGTTGTAGGCGCGCTTGCGGATGACGTAGAGCTTGCGCTCGAACGCCAGCTCGTCGGTGGTGGCCGGTCCGCGCCCGATGAAAATCTGGCGCATGAACGGCTCGGACGACTTCGCCGTCTCGCCCAGCGAGGAATTGTCGGTGGGGACGGTGCGCCAGCCGAGGACCGTCTGGCCCTCGGACTGCACGATCTGCATGAAGCGCTCCTCCAGCCGCCGCCGCTTCACGCGGTCGCGGGGCAGGAAGACCAGCCCGCTGCCGTATTCGCCGGGGCCGGGCAGCGTGATCCGGGCCTTCTTGCACACGTCCCGGAAGAAGCCGTGCGGCATCTGGATCAGCACGCCGGCGCCGTCGCCCGTATTCACCTCGGACCCGCTGGCGCCGCGATGGTCGAGGTTCTTCAGGATCTCGATCGCCTGCTGCAGAATCTTGTTGGACTTGCGGCCCTTGACGTCGACCACGAAGCCCACGCCGCAGGCGTCGTGCTCAAACCAGGGATCGTAGAGGCCCTGCTTGGGCGGCGGGCCCGGCGGTCGGCGCCCCGGGGCGCGGTCGGAAGTCGGTGGCATTGTTTTGTGGGTGCGAAAAAAAGGCCGGTCTCGTGATTGCGAGAGCGGCCCGTTTTTTCAGTTGCGGTTAGCTCTCGGCCTCAAAAGAAGCGGATGGTTTTCGTGGCCATTTTGGCGTGCTCCTCGTCGGAGCATCCGGCGTTGGTCGCCGCGCCGGCCGAGGTGTCGGTGGGCTTCACGAGGTCGTTGCTGAGCAGGTAATTTTCCACTTCCTCGCCGGAAACGTCCGCGAGCATGACCCCGTCGATCTCGACGCAGGGGGAGAGGGGCTGGCCGGACTTGGTCACCATTTCCGCATAGCTGGCGCGATTGTTGATGATGTCGATGTCCTCATAATCGAGGCCATACTTGCGCAAAATGGCGCGGACGCCGTTGGACCATCCGCATTGCGGCTTGAGGTAGGCTTTGATTTTCATGTCTCCAAGGTGACCGTAAGCATAAAGCGTGCAAGCTATACGTCGTGTTTTGTGGCGATCAAGCACCGTCTTCAAAAAATAGCGGTGTTCCGCTGCGATCGGCCAAGCCCCCTTCGCGGCCCGAGCTACGCAATTGCCGCTGCGGGAGCTTGGCCGATCGCAGCGGAACACGCCCGCGAAATTTCGCTAGCCGGGCTTGGGGGGGGAGACTATTAGGGGTGGGATGAAAGTTCTCGTCACCGGCGCGGCTGGGTTTATCGGGCACCATGTCGCGCGCCGGCTGGCGGAGACGAAGCGGTGCGAGGTGCTGGGCGTCGACCTGGTCGGCGACGAGGCCGAGGCCGCGATCAAGCGCGCGCGCCTCGCGGAGCTGGCCTTCCTGGGGGATTTCCGGTTCCTGTCGGCCGATATCGCCGACGGGGAGCGGTTCGCCGGGATGGTCGCGCACTTTCGGCCCGATTATGTGGTCCATCTCGCCGCGCAAACCGGCGTGCGGGGCAGCTTCGAGCATCCCGGTCCCTACCTCCGCAACAACCTCAACGGCTTTGCCAGCGTCCTCGAGGCCTGCCGCCGCACGCCGCCCAAACACCTGGTCTATGCCTCGAGCAGCAGCGTCTACGGTTCCGGCGCGCGGGCGCCGTTCCGCGAGGACGCCGATACCGACCAGCCGGTCTCGTTCTATGGCGCGACCAAGAAGTGCAACGAAGTGATGGCGCACAGCTATGCCAGCAGCCACCGGCTGAATGCCACCGGCCTGCGTTTCTTCACCGTCTACGGGCCCTGGGGCCGCCCCGACATGGCCCCGACCCTCTTCGCGCGCGCCATCTGCGAGGGCCGGCCCCTCCCGCTGTTCAATGCGGGGAAGAACCTGCGGGATTTCACCTACGTCGACGACCTCGTCGACGGCATCGTGAAGATCCTGCTCTACCCCATCCCGCCGGTCCCCGGCCCCCCGGCCCCGCGCCTCTACAACCTCGGCCAGAACCGGCCGGTCGAGACCCTGCTCTTCGTGCGCATGCTCGAATCGCTGCTCGGCCGCACCGCCCAGGTGGAATTGCTGCCGCCGCAGCCCGGCGAGATGCTCGAGACCTGCGCCGACCTCTCCCGGGTCCAGGCCGCCTTCGGTTTCGCCCCGCGGGTCCCCCTGGAGGAAGGCCTCCGCCGCTTCGTCGCCTGGTTCAAGGGCTATTATGATGTGAAGTGATTCAATACCATGAAAACCGTCCTCCTCCTGATCGGCTCCAATGTCTTCATGACCTGCGCCTGGTACGGGCACCTGAAATTCAAGTGGCTGGTGGGCAAGCCGCTCTTCGTGGTCATCGTCTTCTGCTGGCTGATCGCCTTCTTCGAATACTGCCTCCAGGTGCCGGCCAATCGGATCGGCTTCAACTCCGGCCAGTTCGACGGCTACCAGCTCAAGGTCATCCAGGAGGTCATCACCCTGTGCGTCTTCGTCGCCTTCGCCTGGCTCGTCCTGAAGGAAAAGCCCACGTGGAACTACAGCATCAGCTTCGTCTTCATGCTCCTCGCCGTCTATTTCGCCATGGGCTTCAAGTCCGGCCGGAACTGACCCCCCTCCCCCTTCCCCTCCCTCTCCCCGCGCGTGTCCGGCAGCTAAAATTTGGCCGGAAGAGATCCCGGAGCGGCAATTGCGAAGCTCGTTGGTCGCCTCGGGCCGACCCCCCTTGAGGGGGGAGGCGGTTCGGCGACCAGATTGGGTTTGCGCAGCTCTTGCCGCGAAGGGATCTCTTCCGGCCAAATTTTAGCTGCCGGACACGCGGGGCTTGCTTCGCTTGCTAATATGGATGCTGAATAACCCCAACTTTTAAACCCCCATGTCCAAAGCCTCTCCCTCCGCCCGCACTGAGTTCGCCGAACGCGCGAAAGCCCCCGGCAGCACCGCCACCGCCGCCGATCCCGCGGCGCGCAAGAACGTCGAGCTCGCCCTCAGCGCCATCACCAAGCAGTTCGGCGAGGGCTCCATCATGCGGCTGGGCGACGCGCACAAGATGAAGGTCGAGACGCTCTCGACCGGCTCGCTGGCCATCGACCTCGCCCTCGGCGTGGGCGGCCTGCCCCGCGGCCGCATCATGGAGATCTACGGGCCGGAGTCGTCGGGCAAGACGACCTTCTGCCTCAGCGTCATCGCCGAGGCCCAGAAGAACGGCGGCCTGGCGGCCTTCATCGACGTCGAGCATGCCCTCGATCCGAAATACGCCCGGGTGGTCGGCGTGAATCTCGACGACCTGCTGGTGTCGCAGCCCGACAGCGGCGAGGACGCGCTCAACATCACCGAGACCCTCATCCGCTCCAATGCGATCGACGTAATCGTGATCGACTCGGTCGCCGCGCTGATCTCGAAGCAGGAACTCGACGGCCAGATGGGCGACGCCACCGTCGGCTCCCAGGCGCGCCTGATGAGCCAGGCCATGCGGCGGCTCACCGCGGTCGTCAGCAAGACCAAGTGCATCTGCATCTTCACGAACCAGATTCGCGAGAAGATCGGGGTGATGTTCGGCAGCCCGGAGACCACCTCCGGAGGCCGCGCCCTAAAGTTCTTCTCCAGCCTGCGCATCGACATCCGCCGCAAGGACCAGATCAAGACCCCCGAGGGCAAGGTCATCGGCAATCGCACCAAGATCAAGGTGGTCAAGAACAAGGTCGCCCCGCCCTTCACCGAGTGCGAATTTGACATCATGTACGACGAGGGCATCTCCCGCACCGGTTCGATTATCGATCTGGGCGTTGAGCATGGCATCCTGGAGAAAAAGGGCGCCTGGATCGCCTACCAGGGAGAACTCGTCGGCCAGGGCCGCGACGCCGCCAAGCAGGCCATCCGGGAGAATCCCGCCCTGGCCGACAAGATCACCAAGGCCATCCTCGAGAAGGTGACCGTCAAGGGCGGCGCGACCGTGACCGGGGACAGCGGAGAATAAGACAGGGTGTAACCGGGTCCGGGCCGAAGGCGTCTTCTACCGCCATCCCCCCATGAAATCACCCGCCCGCCTCCTGCCTTTGCTCGCCCTCGTTGTTACGGTGCCGCTGGCCCGCGCCCAGACGCTCGCACCGCCGGCCGCCTCGAGCCCCGCCCATCCCTATTCCCAGGCCCTGCGGGAGCGCCGCCTGAAGGCCATCGACGCCGCGGTGGGGCTGACCGACGCCGAGAAGGCCAGCATCAATGCGATCTGGGACCGGCACGAGCAGCAGGTATATGCCGTGATGGCGGACGCCTCGCTGGACCGCCGGACGATCCGCCGGAAAGTCTACGCGATCATGCTGGCGTCCCACCAGGAGGTTCGGGCCGTGCTCACCCCTCCGCAGCAGGCGCTCTTCGACGCCATGCCGCGCCCGACGCGTTTCTCCCGGACCCCGCCAGCTGACCCCACCGGGACCAGCCCGGGCGCTTAGTCTCGACCCGACCGTCCCCGGCGACTAACGTCGCCGGCTATGACTGACCCGGCCTTTGTCCTGAATCCAATCGAGGTACGGGTCCTGGGCTCGTTGGTGGAAAAGGAGCTGACCACTCCCGACTACTACCCGCTGACTCTCAATGCCTTGACCAATGCCTGCAACCAGAGCTCGAATCGGGACCCGGTGCTGGAGCTGGATGAACGCACCGTGGTGCGGGCCCTCGACGGGCTGCGCGACCGGCGCCTGGCCTACCTCTTTGATGGCGCGCAGAGCCGGGTGCCGAAGTACGGGCACAAGATCGGCGAGGTTTTCGAGCTGACGGGACCGGAGATCGCCATGCTTTGCGTCCTGATGCTGCGCGGGCCCCAGACGGTGGGCGAAATTCGCGGCCGGACCGGCCGGATGCATGAGTTCGCCACCCTCCCCGAGGCAGAGGCCGTCCTCGAGGCCCTCGGCGCGCGCTCGCCCCGGCCCCTGGTGACGAAGCTGCCCCGGCAACCGGGATTCAAGGAGCAGCGGTACGCCCACCTGCTCGGCGGCGAACCGGTCGTGAATGCATCCGCCGCCGTTCCCCCGCCCGAGGCGGCCACCCTGGCCGTGCGCGCGGAAAACGAGCGCCTGACCCGGCTCGAGGAGGAAACCGCCTCCCTGCGGCGCGAGATCGAGGGGCTGAAAGCGGAATTTGCCCAATTTCGGAAGCAATTCGACTAGGGAAATCGTGTCGAGGTTTTTGAACAGGAGGCCCGGGAAGATCGGGAAGCCTCCGGTGTCTTCCCACTTCCCGGCCTTCCCGACCTTCCTGTTCAATTCCGGGAATCGGTTTTCGTCGGGGGACTCATTCGCGACAGGATGAGGCTCGTGCCGCTGCCGGCAAAGAACTCATAGTCCACCGGGACCACGGTGAGGGCGACGCCGTCGCCCGCGAGGTCGGCGCGCAGCCGCGGTAGCTCCGGGTAGGGCCGTCCGTCCGGGCCGCAGACGGGGTGCAGGCGGACCTCGCCGGCGCTCACCCGCATGAGCTCGCGGGCGGCGGCCAGGTGCCAGGCATAGTCGAAGTGGCGGGCGTAGGTGAAGAGCAGGTGCGCGCAGAGCACCAGGTCGAAGGACCCGTCCGGGAACGGCAACCGTGGCAGCGCTCCCCCCACGTAGCGCCCGTGGAGGAAGCCCGTCTCGTAATCGGCGAGGAAGCGATCCGCCGCCGACCGGCGGCTGGCCTCGGCCGCGGCCAGCGACGGGAAATAATTGTAGCGCAACAGCGCCTCCCTGCGCCGCATCTCCGCCAGCACGCGCGCGTAGTCGATCCCGACGAAGGCCTCCAGGCCCCCGCGAGCATAACCGTAAAGCGGATCGACGGCCACCACCGGCAGGCCGCGCGCGTGGCCTTCCGCGGCGAAGGACGAAGGACCGCCCGCCACATCGAGGGTGCGGCGCGCGCGCAGGGCGGGCGGATCGAGCGCGAAGAATCGGACGTATTCGTCGAACGTGCGTCCGAAGAAGGCGACGGAGGAGAGCTGAAATTCGGGGACAGGGAGAGAGAGGGACATGGCGGGTAGGAATCGGGATGCGGGACGAAAAAAAAGCCCGACTCGGGAGAGTCGGGCTCGGCCTCAGGTGGGACCGGCGGATCGCCGGCCGCGCGCAGCGCGCGTCACCATCGCCGAGCCGGCACCGTCCGCCAACGCGCCGCCCCCGCCGCCGGAGCGGCCAAGGGCGAGGGAATAGGCAAAAAGCAGCGCATGGCGAAGACCAGCGTCGGTCGCTCCGCTCGAATTTCAACACCTAAATTGGCGGCCGGGACGCTTGCCATAATAGGGCATGCCCGAACTTTCCCGTTTTTACGGTATCATCATACGCATGTATTGTGAGATCGGCTCCCGTCATCGCCGACCACATTTTCATGCTTATTGCCAAGATCAGGTCGCCATCTACGGATATGAGCCGGTCGAAGTAATCTCCGGTTCTCTTCCGCCGCGACGGCGCCGTCTCGTCGAGGCGTGGGCCGAGCTTCATGAAGAAGAGTTGCGGCGCGACTGGGACTCGCTACTTTCCGGCCGGAGTCCCTCTCCCATCCGACCGCTCCGTTGACGCCATGCCCCACCTAATCACCAAAGTGACTGGCTTTGAGGCCGCCGGCGACTACACGCTGCGGGTCCGGTTCGACGATCGCGTCGTCCGCACCATCAACTTCCTGCCCGTGCTCCACGGGGACTTATTCGGACCCTTGCGGGACAGCCGGATCTTTGCCCAAGTGCGCCTCGATCCCGAAGTTCATACGCTGGTCTGGCCCAACGGCGCCGACTTCGATCCCGCGACCCTGCACGACTGGCCCGAGGCGGCCGCCGGGTTCGCGACCCGGGCAAAAGGCTGGTCGGCCGCCGGCCCTTGACCATTCCCGCCCGCCACTTGCCCGACACCATCGCCGCCCTCGCCACGCCCGGCGGGACCTCGGCCCTGGCGATCGTCCGTATCACCGGTTGTGATACAAACCGGCTGCTGGGGGAGATCCTCGGCTCCACTCCCCCACCCCGGACGGCGCGGCGCGGCGATTATCGCGACCGGGACGGCGCGGTGGTGGACGACGCCATCTTCACCCATTTCCCGGAACCTCATTCCTATACGGGCGAGGACGTGCTGGAGATCTCCTGCCACGGCAGCCCCTTCATCGCGCAGCGGATTCTCGACGACCTTTATGCCCGGGGCTGCCGGCCGGCGGAGCCCGGCGAATTCACGCGGCGCGCCTTCCTCTCCGGACGCCTCGACCTCAGCCAGGCCGAGGCGGTGATGGACGTCATTCATGCGCGAAGCGAGCGGGCGCTGGCTGCCGCCCAGGCCCAGCTTCGCGGGGCGCTCGGGGCCCACCTGCGCGCGCTGACCGACCGGCTGCTCGACGCTGTGGCGCAGGTCGAGGCCGGGATCGATTTTCCCGAAGAGGACCTGCCGCCGGAGGATCGCGCGGGCCTCGCCCGCGCCCTCGCCACCCTGCGGGCCGAGACCGGGCGCCTGCTCGCCACCCGGCGCTATGGCGAGCTCCTGCGCGACGGGATCAGGACCGTGATCGCCGGCGAGCCCAACGCGGGGAAGAGCTCGTTGCTCAACCGGCTGGCCGGCCGGCCGCGCGCGATCGTCAGCGCCGAGCCGGGCACCACCCGCGATTACCTGGAGGAGCGGATCGTGGTGGGTCCGCACTGCCTGCGGCTGATCGACACCGCGGGGCTGAACCCCGCTGCCGTGGGCCTGGAGCGCCTCGGTGTCGTCCAGACGGCAGAGCGCATCGAGGAAGCGGATCTGCTGCTGCTCGTGCTCGACGCCACCCGCCCGGCCCCTCCGCTCCCCACCGCTCTCGCCGACCGGCTGACGCCCGGCCGCGCGCTGGCCGTGCTCAACAAGGCCGACTTGCTCGCCGGCGCGCCGGTCACGGTGGCCCCCGCTGGCCTCGCCCAGGTGACGATCTCGGCCCTCACCGGCGCTGGCTTGGAAGGGCTGGTCGCCGCCATCACCCGCCTCGCGGATGGTTTCCGACCCGCGGATGACCCGGACGGCGTGGCGATCAACGCCCGCCATGCCCATGCCCTAGCCCAGGCGCAGGACTGCCTGGCTGGGGCCGTGAAAAAGCTGGAGACCGGGGCCCCCGCGGAACTCCTGGCCAGCGACCTGCGCGGCGCACTGAGCGCCTTCGGCGAGATCTCCGGCAAGATCGACAATGAGCAAATGCTCGACCGGCTCTTCACCCAGTTTTGTATCGGAAAATAGGGTTTTCGGGCTGTTTCTGCCATAAAACGGGCCATTTTTGGCCAAAAATGGCCAAAACAGGCTATTTCTGGGGTCGCGGGTTGGCTCGGGGTTAGGTCGATCCGGTCTCGCGCAAAGGCGCAAACGTCGATCCTTCCGATCATCAAACCCGCTGGGGTTTTCTTTGCTTTGCGTGAGAAGATGATTGGGAAGCCCCGGGAAAATAAAACCTCCCCGTTGCTACAAAAGGCGCGGATTGAAACTAACATGGATCTCGCCATGCTGTCACCTCCTGTCGTCATGTAGTTTGTGGTTGGATACACCGAAGCCTTGTAAATTTTGATCGCTGTGGTATACAATAAGATACATTTTGATGTGATTGTCTGCGGCGCCGGTCATGCGGGCGTGGAGGCTGCGCTGGCGGCGGCGCGGATGGGGGCCTCCACCCTGCTGCTCACCGGCAATATCGACACGATCGCCCAGATGAGCTGCAATCCGGCAATCGGCGGCCAGGCCAAGGGCCAGATGGTCCGGGAGATCGATGCGCTGGGCGGTGAAATGGCGATCAATACCGACGTCACCGCGATCCAATTTCGCCTACTCAATGAATCGAAGGGTCCCGCGGTACAATCCCCCCGGGCCCAGTGCGACAAGAAGGCCTACCAGTTCAGGCTTAAGCACGTGCTCGAACTCCAGGAGAACCTCCAAGTCTTTCAAGCGACTGTCGGCGGCCTGATCTTCGAGAATGGTCGCGTCACCGGCGTTCGCACCAATTTGGACATCGATTTCCTCGGGCGAACGGTAGTGATCACCACAGGTACTTTCCTCAGAGGTTTGATGCACATAGGACAGAACAAGAATGAGGGCGGCAGATTGGGCGACTTTAGTTCTAAGACATTGTCTGCCAGCTTGATAGATTCCGGTATTACATTGAATCGACTAAAAACCGGCACCCCTCCCCGCCTCCTGGGTCGCAGCATCGATTTCAGTAAGATGCAGGAGCAAAAGGGGGACGCTCACCCTACTCTATTTGCCTTTCACGATACTCGAGATCCAGGCGATTTGTTCCACGTGGAACATACCGGCGAAACCCGGCCCGGCTGGCCGCCAGGGACCCAACAAGTGTCTTGTTGGATGACCCATACGACTCCAGAGTCCGCAAAAATTGTCCGCGACAATCTAAGCAAGTCCGCATTGTACGGCGGCGAGATCGAAGGCATCGGGCCGCGTTACTGTCCCAGCATCGAGGATAAGTTCGTTCGCTTCGCAGACAAGCCACGCCATCTCCTCTTTCTAGAACCTGAAGGCCGATCTACCAATGAATACTATGTGAACGGCCTGTCGACCTCACTGCCATTCGATATTCAACTCGATCTCGTCCATAGTGTGCCCGGCCTCGAACATGCCGTTATCCTTAGACCGGCTTACGCGGTCGAATACGATTTTGCACCACCGACGCAGCTATTTCCATCCATGGAGTCCAAGAAGGTCGAAAACCTCTTTTTGGCCGGCCAAATCAACGGCAGCTCGGGATATGAGGAAGCTGCCGCCCAGGGCCTGGTCGCCGGGGTGAACGCTGTGCAAAAGGTGAGGGGGGCGGCACCCCTGATCATACAGCGCCACGAAGGGTACATAGGAGTCCTGATCGATGACCTGGTAACAAAGGGAACCCGCGAACCATACAGAATGTTCACCAGCAGGGCGGAACACCGCCTGCTATTCAACCACGGCAGCGCCGAGACCCGCCTGATCAATCACGCAAAAGACTATAAACTTTTATCCCCCAGTCGTTTACATCGCATTGGAGCCAAGATAGCCCGGATCGCACATTGGACCGAACTATTGGAACAGACTCGTATTCAAGGAGTTTCATTCGGCGAAAGCCTGCGCCGCGAGGGCAGGGGAGCGACGCTGCCAGAAGCCTTCGCTGCCGAGTCTGTCGAAGTTCGGAATGAAGTTATATATCGTATTATTTATAAAGGATATATAGAACGCGAATACCGCCAGGTCGAACGCCTGAGCGACGTGGAGAAGATCAAGATTCCACCCGGTCTCGATTTCATGTCGATCCGCGGCCTCCGCCGCGAAAGCGCCCTGAAACTCACCGAGCTCAAACCCTACACCCTCGGCCAAGCCAGCCGCATCAGCGGCGTCAACCCGTCCGACATCAGTATCCTAATGGTACTGATCGAAGCGGGCAGGGGACGGTCTGCAGAAGGATGAAGGCTGAGACCTGAAACCTCAAAAAATCTCCATTTGGCGGATCAAGCTGATCGGAGAGCCTCCCGCAGCCATAATCGATGCCCGACAGTCCGAACGTCCCTTGGGCGTTCCGCCCAAGCGCCCAGATAACACGGGCGGGACGCCCGTGCCACGCCATGCCACCCCCGCGAAGCGGAAATAAAATATCCACAGTCATACTCGCTCAAGCTGATCGGAGAGGCTCCCGCAGCGGCAATTGCGAAGCTTATTGGTCGCGTCTTGGCCGAATCCCCTTGAGGGTGAGGCCGGTCTTGCGACCAGATTGGGATTGCGCAGCTCTTGCCGCCAAGGGGGCCTTTCCGATCAGCTTGAGCGAGCATTCTGAATTCAATTTCCCGT
>Ga0302319_10004306_pt1 | contig 29273 bp, 19 predicted proteins | sample Bog_T0_2_FD_203319 | JGI IMG/M metagenome (GOLD analysis project Ga0302319, IMG submission 203319) | Peat permafrost microbial communities from Stordalen Mire near Abisko, Sweden - Bog_T0_2 | ecosystem: Environmental > Terrestrial > Soil > Wetlands > Peat | place: Sweden: Abisko, Stordalen Mire... | reverse complement strand
CAGTTTCGCCACACTCTCGCTGGCAACCAAGTCCTCCTACAAGAAGGACGACAAGTACATCTCGCACACCGAATGGCACCGTTGCGTTGTCTTCGGCAAGCTTTCAGAGTTCGCCAAGACGCTCACCAAGGGCGCACATATCCAGGTGGAAGGCGAACTGCGCAGCCGGGAGTACGAGAGCAAGAAGAAGGAATCGAAACAGCGCGTCTGGGAAATTAGGGTCGCTTCGATCCTGAAGCTGGACCGCGCCGAAAAGGCTGCCCCGGAAGATCGGGATCACGATGAAATGCCCCAGGAAGAAACGGCTGCATAAGCCCTTGCTCTTCACTCTCGGAAGCCCGGCTATCCGCTGGGCTTCCATCGCTGTGAGGTTCCCCCTATGAGCTTCGAATTGATCCTTCCATTCCTTCGGCCCATCGAGGCGCTGCTGCTCGACGAAGACGTTAGCGAAATCATGGGCAATCCGGATTCATCTTGGTCTTGCGAGCGCGATGGAAGATTGTGCCAGGAACCAAACATTTCCTTCGATGCCGGCAGACTGCGCACCGGCCTCGAAGTCATCGCCAATCATCTCGGCAAAAGGCTGGACGAAGACAATCCTAGACTACAGGCGCGGCTTCCGGACGGAAGCCGCATTGCGGCGTGGATTCCCCCGCTTGTGAGTCCGGGCCCGGCGATTGCGATACGGAAATTCACCAGCCGCAATTACACGGTCGATGATCTGATTGTCCGAGGCACACTGACGCAGGCGGTTGCCGATTTCTTAACCGAGCAGATTCGCAGCGCCAAGACGCTGCTCATCAGCGGCGGAACAGGGACCGGAAAGACGACGCTCTTGCGGATACTGGCCAACTCAATTCCGGAAAATGAACGCATCCTCGTTATCGAAGACACCCCCGAGCTCCAAATCCGAAAGCCGAACATAGTTGCAGTCGGATCTCAGACGAGTACTTTCAAGACCAATGTGTCTTTCGACGACTTATTGAAGGACACGCTTCGCTTCAGACCCGACCGGATCATTCTCGGCGAAGTGCGCGGAAGCGAAGCGCGAACGCTGCTCGATTCCTTCAATACTGGCCATACAGGTTCGCTCGCGACAATTCATGCCAACTCGGCAGCGAAAGCCCTCCGACGCTTCGCCAATCTGGTCATGCGTAGCCACGCGCAGACCACCTTCTCTGATACCGAAGCGGAGATCGGAGAAGCCGTTGATTTCGTCGTCCATGTCGAGCGGCAAGATGGCCGCCGCATTGTCCGCGAAGTCCTGGCCCTTCGTGGATACGACCGCGACGCGAAGCGGTTTCTGATCGAGCCCGTGTTTGAGGTGCAACATGCGCCTGCTTAGACCACGAAATGCGACGACTGTTGCCGCAGACTTCCTTTCCCATTGCCCGCAGAAAGATTGCTTGATTTCACTACCTATAAAGGAGAATGAATATGCCACTACTTGAGATCAACCAGAGCCGTCATATCTGTGCTTCTATTCGGCTGGATGAGACGACCGCCGCGCAGGTCGATCAATACGCCGCCTTCATCCACGCATCCGCAGACGATGTTGTGGATAAAGCGCTCAATTATGTCTTCTCGAAAGACCGTGACTTCCAGGACTTTCTGAAGACTCCACAGGCCAAGCAAGTTGCTTCTGCGTTGCGTGTACGTAAAGGCCCGAGCAATGGTACGGCCGAGGAGCCCGCAAAGAAGCTAGCAGCTGGAGTGGAATCCACGCCTTCTGCGCGAGCGGTGAAGGCGTGATCCTGCCTTGGATTTCGTGGTGGTGCCAAAACGGTGCTTCGCACCGGAAGAATTTTGACACTCCACCCCTGATAGGGTCCTGCAGGTGCACCACGGTGCACTTACAGCGCTTTCAATGACATAACGATTTCCGGTGCACTTGGGTGCACCTCTCGAATCCGAGGGAATATGACAATTTTGAAAGACCACCCAGACGCCATTTCTGACAGCGACCACGCCCTAAATCGCGTTTTCCCCGTGACTGTGAAGTTAACGAAAGACGAGCTTGGGAGGATCACTGAGTTTGCCAGGTCGCAGGGACTTGCGCGGGGGGAATGGATACGGGATGTAATCCTCCAGGAGCTGCGCGGAGACTCGGCCAACGATCCATCTCTCGCGGAGATTCTTGGGGTTCGCTTGCTCCTGGTAAACGTGTTGCGGCCTCTGGCCGCAGGCCAGAGACTCACGCCGGAGGCGTTCGACAAACTGCTCGACGAAATCAGCGAGGCCAAGCACGCCCTCGCTGGAAAGCTGGCTGCTTCCGCCGGAAGGAAATAGCGATGGCAACAACAAAGTGGGGACGCAAGGAATCCATCATCTGGCCGCCGCACAGTCCGATTTATACGTACGGGGCGGTATTCATGGCGCTCGTTCTTACCGGACTTTTTCTTTACTGTCGGTTCACCTTCGGCAACAGCCCCCTACAGAGGTTCTACACGCCCATCTACATCCGATCGAGCGTTGCAGGAGCACTCGGGACGAGCCGCCGAGACAACTACCGGATGCTCATGGTGGGCGCTCGCGGAATTCAACCGCGTCTGGCGACGAACACCGACGTGACGGACGGCACGACGCCGCAACCGGGCGGCAAGCCCATCCCGCTCGCGCTCTCGCAGCCCGCCTTGCAGCGCGGCTGTACAGTCCTTTACCTGGCACCGGCGCAGAACTATATCGATGCGTCCTTGAGTGCCTATCTCCGGAGTGCGGTTTACGGTGACAACAGCCTTTTCGATCTCTACAAGCTCCCGCTGCTTTTCGGTCTGCTATCACTCGGCATCCAGCTCCCGTTTTCCATCGCCAAGGACGTTCGACGGCGCAAGGGGCTGAGGTACGGGCGACGACTGAAAGGTCCCGAAATGATGACTCCGAGGGAGTTCAATGACAGGGTCGTAGGGGATGGCATAGGCATTAAGACCAACGAAATGAAGACAATGATCCGTATACCGCAGCGGTCCGAGGCCCAGCACATGCAGATCATCGGAGATACCGGAGCGGGCAAGACTATGATCATGCTCCAAATTCTTCGGCAGATAAAACATCGTGGCGATTCCGCGATCGTCTACGACCCTGCACGGGAGTTCGTCAAACGCTTTTACGACCCGAAAAACGGCGACGTTATCCTGAATCCGCTCGATAAGCGGTGTCCCTACTGGGGGCCCTCTGAAGAACTCCGCCGACGCTCCGAGGCGAAGGCTCTGGCGGTGTCCCTCTTCCAGCCGCCGCAGGACAAGAAGGGTGAATTTTTCATCGAGTCCCCCCAGAAGATCTTCGCCTTCCTGATGGCCTATGGCCCGACGCCAGAGGAGTTGGTGAAGTGGATGTCAGACCCGCAGGAGATCGACCGAAGGCTCAAAGGAACAGAGCATGCTCACCTAATTGACCCGAGGGCGCACCAACAGCGTGCCGGAGTTCTGGGCTCGCTTGGACTCGTCGCCGACAGCCTCCGCCTCTTGCCGAACAAGGGCGACGGGAATGGCGAGTGGTCGGCCACAGAGTGGGCCGAGACGCGGCAGGGCTGGATCTTCATTACCTCACTCCCGGCAGAACGTGAGGCCCTTCGACCGCTTCAAAGTCTATGGATCGATCTGCTCGTCTTGCGCCTTCTGAACGAGCCGAAGGAAGGCCAGAAGCGGGCATGGTTCGTGATCGACGAGTTGGCGAGTTTGCAAAAGCTCCCACAGCTCCATACTGCGATTACGGAAAATCGCAAGAGCAATAACCCCGTGATTCTAGGTTTCCAAGGAAAGGCCCAACTGGAATACCTTTACGGTCATCTGGCCGAGGTCATGCTGTCCCAGCCGGCAACGAGTATCTGGCTTAAGACGAAGGAGCCGAGTGCTGGCGAGTGGGTCAGCAAGTTCATTGGAAAAGTCGAGATCGAGCGGCTTCGCGAGACCCACTTCGACGGCTCCCGCGCTGGACGAAACTTCGCCTTGGACCGTCAGATTGAACCGCTGGTGATGGAGTCCGAAATCTCCGGACTCCCCGACCTCCACGCCTACATGAAGTATGAAAACTATGTGACACGATTCTCGTTCCCGTACTTTGATATGCCGGTTGTCGCCCGTGATTTCGACCTCCGCGATACGCCGGATGACAAGCTCCCTTACGATCCCAAAAACATCAGAGCGGCTAAGCCCCAGGAGCGTCCGCTTGAGCTGAAGCCGGACGCAAATGTGCCGCCACAGCGAAAGTCGCCGCGGACAGCGACGGAGATACCGCAGGACACAAACCTTGAGACGAGCGTCAACACTCAACGAACCCTCAATCTTCGGGGATAGTAACTACGATGCTGACCATTTCCAAGCCGCTCTCCGCTGGCCAGGCACAGACCTACCACCAGAAAGAGTTCACTGCAAAGGAGCAGAACTATTGGTCGCAACGGGGCGTCATCGCGGGTGAATGGCAGGGGCGGCTGGCCGGGGAGTTCGGACTTACCGGGATGGTCTCAGCCGAGGACTTCGCGAAACTCAGCCAGGGCCAGCATCCACAGACGGGCGACCAGTTGGTGCGCCAACGAGCGTCGTATGAATATCAGGATGCTGAGGGCAAGACCATAAAAACGATGGAGCACCGGGCCGGGTGGGATGCTACCTTTTCCGCTCCGAAATCTGTCTCGCTCACCGCGCTTGTCGGCGGCGACGAGCGCGTCCGCGCAGCGCATCGAGAGAGCGTTCGTCTTGCCCTCGACCAGATCGAACGCTACACACAAGCCCGCATCGGCGGCAATCATCCACCCGAAACTACGGGCAAGTTTATCGCCGCCACGTTTGAGCACGATACGGCCCGCCCGGTCGACGGCTATGTCGCGCCTCAACTGCACACGCACGCAGTGGTTTTCAACGTTACCGAGCGCGACAACGGCCAGCCCCGCGCCATCCAGCCGCAGAGCCTTTTCGCGTCGCAGCAGTTTGCCACGGCTGTCTATCAATCCGAGCTAACCTACCGAGTGCGCCAACTCGGCTACGAGATTACAGCAGGGCGATGCGGCGCTCCGGAGATCAAGGGCTACACCCAGGAATACCTGGACGCATCCAGTCCTCGCAGCCAACAGATTCGTCAGTACCTCGAACGAACAGGCCGTTCCGGAAAAGAAGCTGCTGAGATTGCAGCGCACTCGACTCGCGACCGCAAAGAGGTCCATTCGCCGGCGGAGGTAATGGCCGCACATCGGAAGCTCGCAGCTGCTTTTGGACACCAAGCCGATGCTGTTGTCCGTGCGGCACGTGAACGGTCGGAACGTCAGGAGAAGCCCGTCAACTCGTTGGAACGGGTGCGAGAATCTCTTACCTTTTCCCGCGACAAGAATTTCGAGCGCGAGGCAGTCGTGGATGAGCGGGCGCTGATCCGCGACGGACTCCGTCGCGGAATGGGCGAGATCACTCACGCCCAGTTTCGCGCCAATCTTGACGTTCGCTTGGCCTCGGGGGAATTTCAAATCGTAGAGCGGCCTCAGAGCGTCCCCGGGCGCCAGTTCACGACCGCAAAGACCATCGAAGCAGAACACGAAATTCTCCACCGGATGCGCGGGGGGCAGGACCGTCTAGAGCCAATTCTTTCGCGGCCGCAAGCCATCGCCGTTGCCGATCAACACCTGCATCTCAACCGGGCCCAAAAGACCGTGATCGAGGACGTGCTGAGCTCTCGCGATCGCATTCAAGGGATCCAAGGCTTCGCCGGCTCAGGCAAGACGAGCACGCTCGCCGCCATCCGCACCGCTGGGGAAGGGCAGGGCCACCTCGTCGAGGGTTTCGCCCCGACCTCCCGCGCTGCGCGCCAGTTGAAAGAGGCTGGAATCGAAGCTGGGACCCTGCAAGCCTTCCTCGCTCGGACAGCAAGTCCAGATGCCGAAGAGGGAAAGCACTTGTATCTTGTCGATGAATCCAGCCTCGCCAGCACAAATCAGGTCCGCGAGTTCCTCTCGCGGCTGGGTGCCGATGACCGCGTCCTTCTAATCGGCGATATCCGCCAGCATCAAGGCGTGGAAGCGGGCCGCCCCTTTGAGCAGCTGCAGGAGGCCGGAATGCGCACAGCTAGACTCGACGAGATCGTCCGCCAGCAGGACCCGGCTCTGAAATCAACGGTCGAGTTGCTGGCGACGGGCCAGGTCTCCGCAGCGCTCGACCTCCTCCAAGAGCAGGGACGCGTGAAGGAGATTCCCAACGCAGAAGACCGCCTCCGCACAATTGCCAGGGCATACGTTGAATCGCCCGACAACAGCCTCATCGTTTCGCCGGACAATGCGTCACGCCGCGAGCTGAACGTCGCTGTTCGTCAGGAGTTGAAGCTGATTGGAACCCTTGCCCCGGAAGACCATACTCTCCGAGTCCTCGTGCAGCGGCAGGACATGACTGGAGCGGAACGCTCCTGGGCAAACCATTATGAGGTCAACGATGTAATTCGGTACACACGTGGCAGCAAAGCCATTGGCATTGGGGCTGGAGCGTATGCGTCGGTGGTCGCAATCGACTCGGCCGCAAACCTGCTCACAGTAGAAAAAGCGAACCATGACCTAGCGACCTATGATCCCCGCCGACTCTCAGGCGTCAGTGTTTACCAGGAAATCGACCGAGAGTTCTCCGCAGGCGAGCGTATCCAGTTCACCGCACCCGACAAATCGCTCGGCGTTGCGAATCGCGACCTTGCGGTCATCGAATCAATCCATCCCGATGGCCGCGTCACCGCAGGCCTTAGCGATAACCGCCAGATCGAATTCAACGCCCGGGAGCATCCTCATTTCGACCACGGCTATGCTGTCACCAGCCACAGCTCTCAGGGCCTCACCGCCGAACGCGTCCTCGTTCACGCCGACACCAGCGTTCACCCAGACCTGCTCAACTCGCGCTTTGCCTATGTTTCCGTCTCGCGCGCCAGCCACGACGCCGTACTGTTTACCGATGACCTGGCGAAACTCGGTCCCCAACTAGAAGCCGATGTCTCGAAGACATCCGCTCTGGAGATCAATCAGGCGTCATCCATCGCCCAGGGAATTGGGCTAGGGCTATGACCGTGCCGACCGCCGACCATAGGACTGGCGAAAAGTCGTCGATTTTCCGAGGGTGTTTGCCAATCACCATATGTGCAAATACTAATTTGTGGAAGTTATTGATAGCAAGTTGTTTATAACTATTTATGCATGAAATATTATTAAAATAGTTGACGACTCAGGCTCCTAGACAGTACCATAAGCATGGAGAATCAGGAACATGCGGACGAGCACCCTTGAAAATTTGAAGCGACGCCTTCGCGCGGGACGTGTCTACCGCAGAGAGGATCTTCTGCCTTGGTCCCATAGTGTCGATCGACACCTCAAAGAACTTACCGGTGACGGGACCCTCCAGAAGCTCCGTAACGGCTTGTACTACAGCCCTCGCAAATTTGAATTTGGAGAGGCTCCCGCGGACGAGCACGAACTGGTGAAAGCGTTCTTGAAGACGGACCGTTTTGTCGTGACCTCCCCGAATGCCTACAACCAGTTGGGACTTGGGACCACGCAGCTCTACAACAAACGGGTTGTCTACAATCAGAAACGGCATGGGACATTTCCGCTCGGCAATCGAATGGTGACCTTCGAGCGCCGCATGAACGTTCCCAGGCAACTGTCTCCCGAGTTTCTGTTGGTTGATCTCGTTAATGAGTTAGGCGACCTTGCCGAGGATCAGGACGCTGTCCTTTCTCGCGTTCGCGCAAAAGCCAAAGAGATGGACCCGAAGAAGCTCTCACGGGCAGTTTCTCTCTACGGTAAATACTCCACGCAGAAAAAGTTTCAGGAGATGTTGCAACATGCCTGACTCTTTTCTGCATGACCGAAGCGATTTCAAGGCACTTGTCGCGACCGTTGCTGACAGCGAGAAGATCAATGATCCGGCTCTCGTGGAAAAGGACTACTGGATCATGCATGCCGTCTTTGGGCTCAAGCAACTAGGCTTAGCCTTTGAGCTCAAGGGCGGCACCTCGCTTTCTAAGGGCTTCGGTGTCATCCATCGCTTTTCCGAAGACATCGATATTCGCATTGAACCCTTCGACGAATTGCTGGTCGATACAAATCCAAATCACGAGAAGCCGCAGCACATCGAGTCGAGACGCCAGTTTAATGAAAAGCTCCGCGACAAGATCAAGATCCCCGGCATTACGGCCGTCCACAGAGATACGACATACGACGACGCAACGTTAAGGAACGCCGGCCTCAGGCTGGGCTACGAAACCCACTTTGGTTCAATCGCTGGTCTCAAGGATGGAATTCTGCTGGAAGTCGGCTTCGATCAGACGACTCCGAACCGCGCAGTTACGATTTCTTCCTGGATCGTGCAGTTTGCGGAAGCCAGGAAGCTTCAGTACACGGACAATCGGGCCCTCGACATCCCCTGCTACAACCCCGAATACACTTTCGTGGAGAAGGTTCAGGCTGTGGTTCGAAAATACGACCAGTTCATGGGAACGGGGAAAGTCCCGACAAATTTTCTCAGGCACTACTACGACATTCATCAACTTCTCGACGTGGAAGCCGTGCAGAAATTCATCGGAACCCCGGAGTACTTGGAGCACAAGAAAAAGCGCTTCAAATCTTTGGACCACGACGTGGCAAAAAGCGGAGCGTTCACGCTCGAAGACACAAACATCCGCAAGCAATTCGAAGCGGAATATTCAAAGACAGCGCCGCTCTACTATCGCGGCCAGATTCCACTGGACAGAATCCTCACCCGCATCCAGCAAGACCTCGCTCGTCTCTAGCTTTGAGGCCGGCTTGGCCTGCGGCAAATGTCTCGACTTACGGCCCATCAGCCGCCACACTCTCTCGTCCGCGTGGGAACCCTGACGATTCAAAGCTAGCTGTGCACTTGTTGTGTGCCAGATTTCAGATTCAAGTACTCACAAGGCTACAGCTCTTGCGTGTGCGCTTTACGATCTGAGATAACTCCGGCCTCGACCAAGTTGGTCAAAAAATTAATGAGATCATTCGGCGAAGTGAAGGTCGGAAAGTGCTTGTGCGCGATGAGAATTTCCAGTTCCAAAGGCCACAGCGGCAGCTGCACCCCTGAGGTCCTCACAACTCTCTCGGCTTCGACAAACGGAATTACGACGACAAAGTGCAATTTGTTGATTGAGAATCCCACCCTGACTTGAATCAGGGCCTCGGTTCCTGCCATGTGGTCGGCGGGGCAAGCGTAAAGGAATCCGTTTGGCAGGAAAGGTAGCTGAGCTGCCATCACGATGCATTCGGCAGGTATTTCCTGGGGCGTGCTGGCCAATCCGCGAAACAGAGTCCAGGGCAAGTCCGGAAGGTTTTTTTGCGCGCTGGCTATCATGCATGCCGTTTTAATAGCCCAGGCAGAAATGACTGAACGTTCGTCTGGGGAGAGCTGCATCAGGCTGGTTTTCATATTCATCAAGCCCAGCAGGATTGGCTTGGCCCTGCCTTCGAGGTCACTCATCCAGCCGTTATTGCAATCGCGACAGACGCTCTTTATCGCATAGCTTCCCAGGTCGTGGCTCCTTAGCAGTTCATCCTCGCGGGCGTCCTCACTGTGCCGGTAGTGCTTGAGCGTAAGTTCCGGCTGATGGACTTCCGCCGCCAGCCATTCCGGGAGAATGTGCTCCCTCGAAATGTTGTCGTTAGTCAGAGGAGCGGTGCAACCGACACACGCACGCTTTGTCATGCTTGATCCTAATGGCGCGAGATCACAACCTTCATACGGTGATACTGGCATGAAACGAACACAGGGTTGCGTAAACGGCGGCGAGCCTTGAGGACTCAGGCATCGCCGCGGGAGCAAACATGGAGACACCGCCTCCGATGAGGCCGATGGAGAAGCAGAGCAAATCAAGCAATGTGATCAGGCGAAGGAAGTTGACCGCTTGCCCGAAATCCTCAAAAATCCCATGTAGTATTCCGTGCCGGTTCAATTCATTAAGGCCGATATAGCGCTCCGTGTTCTGCAGAAGGCGATCGCGAACAAAGTTTCGGAAGGATTCAAGGACGACCAGCCGTTCGCCATAACCGGCAGGAGACTGCAATTCCCGGTCAACGAGAGCCTGCAGCTCATCATTCAGCCTTTTCGTTCCTTGCCCAACATCGCGATTCTGCCCGGCCGCCATCTTTCTGATGATGCCTTCAATCACGGGAAGCAGGCCGGTGATGGCATTGAAAGTATAGCCACAAAAGTAGGTGCGGATTGACTCGTCAATCTGACGAGCGAAGTCCTTCACATAAGGAATTCTGCTGTACCGGTCGAGATACATGCCCGCCAGGTAGTCGGCTGAATAGGCCCCGGCGAGCTCTTCACGCATGATCACCAGCTTGGCATCCTGCGGAGCCTCCTTTATGGCTTTTGCAAGCGTACTAAGAAAACCCAGATTTAAATAGGGAGGGATCGGCCAGTCCACTTGTTTGAATGCACTCGCCAGATACTCCGCGAATTCTCGATTTATTGAAATATCGCTTGGCATTGAATGATCTCAAAATCCACCGGCATGTGGAATCACGTCGAACGGGTCGTTACAGAAATCCTGGAAAGACTTCGTCGTGTAGTTGACGTTCTTCCCGAGAAAACGCTCGTAGCGATATTTTTCCTGTTTAATCTGGTCCGGATCTTTGCCGGGGAAGTGGTTGATTACCGTGAATTCCAGATCACCGTCCCTGTTTGTCTGGGCGCGTTTCAGAAGATATTTGATGTGAATGTCGGCGTCGGGGAACGAATAGCCGCAAAACACGATGTGCTTTACCTTCTGTACGGCGATGTCAGTGCGGTTCCAGATGGTGCTTAGGAATACATTGTTGAGGTCTTTGTAGAACGTCGGAGGAACGATCAACGGCGAGAACGCGCCAGCGCAACGGGAACACGGTTTCTTGGTGAAGTCCGAAATCAGTCGCGTGACCACGCCTTTCTCCTTCGGAGTGATTTCGAGTTCGCTGCAGCTCGGGCAGAAAAGCCAGTTCAACGAGCCGTGCGGCTTGTAAAGCTGCACGCAGTTGTTGAGATTGGGGCGACGCCAGTGGTTGTCGCCGACGAATGACGGATCGAAGTTCCGGAACTCAATTCCATAGTCCAGATCAAATCCCCGACCGGGCTCATCGGTGAGGGCGTTATCGATGAGGATGTCATAGTTTGTCGATACGAAAACGACGTTGCGAAGCTCATCCTCGCCCGCCAGCGTTCTTACGAGCTTTCGGTGGTGGCCCAATCGACCCGGTAGTCTTTTATCCAAGACCGTGGCGACAAGAAACGTAAGGTACTGTCCCATGATCCGTAAGCGGCCGCTGTTGCTGTGGTCGCGGTTGTCAATGTCGAAATGACGGAACGCTTCCTTGCGGAGTATTGCAAGATCGGTAAGCCCAAGGACTTCTTCGAAGGTGGGAAAACTGTCGTCGGTGAGGGTGCGGTCTTTGACGCTGAGCTTGAACATCTCCAAGAAGAATGCCGTTAGTTCGCGATTCATCTTGTTGTTCTTGTGCAGGAAATCGGGCGAGGAAAAATACTCTTTGAAGAGTTCGCCCTGCAGGGGCGCTCCTTCGGTCTTAGACGCTCCTGCCCCAAGGAAAATAGCAGTATTGACCATAAAACGCCTTTCAGAAGTTGACCGCTTTTAGCGCTGCGGTAACGTCCTGGACGCCGGGAGCGTTCCATACATCATCCCGCAGCAGGAACCGGTGACTATTGGTGCGCTCCACGAATTTCGCACGCTCTAGCGCAACCAAATGCGGAATTAGCGCCGCGCGCATGACAGTGTAGTCTTCGTTGAACAGCACTCCGGCGATGAAGTCGAAATGTCCGCCTTTCAGGTCACGGATCGCCGACAACTGCCGGGAGTTATTAAACTGCGTTATGCGTCTGCCTTTGACCTGATAACGCGTGCCATCTTCGGCAACTGCGTCGATGTTCGCGTGCGAATTTCCCGCCTGCTTCCAGCCGAACGCCTTGCAAAACAGATATTCGGAAAGATCCCCGGTCGGATTATTAGCGCTGCGCGTCACGCCGCGCTTGCGCAGCTCGTCGCCGATACGCATGTGCAGGAGCAACAATTCGGGAGCGGTCAGCGTTTCAACGTTCATGTGTGTCGCGCTCCATCGGCTGCGCTCGCTCATTCCGTTACCGATCACAAAGCGATAACACCAGCTGGGAGAAAATAGGTAAGCGGTGCTGCTACTGTGCCATCCGACAGCCAGGCAAATTCACTCGACCAGGCTCCTTCAGGTAAGGGCGATACGATATTGTCTAAGGCATGCCAGTCCCCGCGCGCAGCCGCGGCGACGTTTGACGCGATGGAGGCATCCACTCCTACAAATACAGCATGGCCGCCCCCCAATTGCGATGGGAATTGCCAGCCTCGTTCGGAGAGTGTCGGAATCATACCAGGCGCTGTTTGATAGTAACCGCCGATGTATTTCTTCCCTAGGAATGGCGGCGTCGCGCAGATCCACACTGGAATTTGAAAAGTTAACTCCCGGGTCAAGGCAAAGCCCAGCGTGAGCGCGGACGCAAAGAGCGTCAAATCAAGTTTGGTGAGGATACGGGAATAATGCATCGCAAGGATGCTTCGGCCAAGTGCCGATTGCTGTTCTGCTGATAGCGGTTCGCCTTCGGTCGCAGGGTCTTCGATATACGTTGCGGCTACGGTCTTACTGCTATTGGCACCCGTCACAAATCTCGTTGCGACGATATAGCCTTTGGCACTTCGGAGCTTTTTATCGCGATCAAGAACACGAATGCGTGTGAATTGCTGTCGCCACTCGTCAAAGGCCGTCGTATCAAAGCCGATACTGCTAAATCGTCCTTTCGCTTCCGCAATCAAAGGCTCCGTGACCTTCCTCGCACACAAGTAGTCGGGAATGTCTCCTTTAATGACTCGTTCTATGCGCATTCCTTCGAACGCTGGATGTGTGGATTTACCTATTACATCATTCATATGGGCAAAATAGGAGACGCCGAAATGATCGTGGAGCATCAAGCGACAGAAAGCTTGGCCGATTTCAGCCGACATAGCCCGGCGTTTGATGAGGCTGGCTTCGGCAACAAAAGCATGAAAACGAAAATCCTCGTCCGAACTGACGAGTTGTAAGTATTCAAAGCTACTGGGGTCTGGATTTGGAGGCCCACCTGGATAGCTGTCGAAGTAGTACTGGAGGAAAAGTTGACCTAAATTCACATCGAGTTCGCTGGCGGGGATATCCGCTGCAGGGTTTGCACGCAACGTCGCAGGCGTCGGAGTGATTTTATTTAGATGAAATTGGATGCGGCGGTTCATGAGTTCCTCAGGACATTAGTTGGCGAACTTCCCGTGTTGCCGCTGGAAGGTTGCCGCGGACGAGAAGCTCATTGATGACGATGATCTTGCTTTCATGAGAGGCTTGCTGAAGTTCCCTGACACTTGCGGCATCAGCATAATCGATAGCGAGGGGAGCGGATAAGGCGATCACAAACTGCCTGCCGTCCTCTGCCGTCCCGAGTATCGGCACCACTGTCTTTCCTTTGCCCTTAATTGCGATTTGAGCGTTGGCTTGAAATTTAACTCCCTCATAGCCTTGGCGGAGCAGATCGTTATAAAGCAACGCTGTGGACTCTTTTAAGCGATCTTTGTCGAAATCGGTAAGCGTTCCGGAGAGCAGAAATTCAAGCAATTCCGCGGCGACGTGTCGATCCAGCAACCGGTGTTCAAATTTGTTTTTAAAGCTTCGCAAGCATCGGTAGCAGGAGGCGTCGCAATCTTCAGGGCAGGTTTTGACCAGCTTCAACGCGCACTGAAAGAGTTCCACGCCGCGATCTACCAATTGGCTAGCAAAGCCTGCTCCGCCGGGCAGAGTGTCGTAGAGGAAAATCTCTGCCTTCAGCCCCTCGCGGCCTTCGGGCGTAAGAGACGGTCGATATTCCGCCATCAACTCGCCGGGCTCGATTTCGAGAAGTTGGCTTGCGGCTTTGGCAAGCGCTTCACTGACTGTGCGCAACGCAACATCCGTAGCATATTGCCCCGGCAACAAGCGCAAGGGCGAGGCGACTTCCATCGAGAACAGCGCAATGTCGGTAATGAAGTCAGTGCCCAGGACCAGGTGGCGTGTGGTCCCTGCCCCTTCGCATGTGCCTTCTTTTTCGTCGGGGAACGGTTTTCGATGCGGACCGGCCAGCAGCGGCGTCGGATCGCTGGATGCCTCGATGCGTCCGCACTTAACACAGTAGGAGTATCCGTCCCGCTTTGGTCCGGTGTTCGATACGAGGAGATGTTTTCTTTCTCGCAATACACGCACTCGCTTGTTGATGACAGTCCATTTCGCGTCATCGCGTGGAGTCTCCATCGTGAGTTTGGCGCGAGTGGCGTAGCTCGTTTCCGGGATCTCGTCGGGCGAAGTCATTTCTTCAATATCGACGGGGTGAGCAAATCCCGGCGGCCGCATCCAGTAGCGGGCTTCGCCGAACGTCTTTTCGGACCCGCAAGCGGGGCAATCCTGCTTATTGCCACGGTCAATCTCGCCGAGAGCATAGGTCTTGGCGAAACCGCAGGCACGGCATTCGCAATAGAGTCGTTTCGACTCCCAGGCTGCGTAGCGCTCCGTTCCCATCACGGCATAAATAGCTCCGGAAGCGTAGCACTTGCCCGCAATCCAGATCTGTTTTCCCGGCGCGTATTGCGACAGTGCAATCGGAAGTCCCTGCGATGGAGCGAAGCGCATGATGGGTCGGAACCGCGTTGAGCGTGCGAGATCAAAAACGTGAAACGTTGCAACGTCCGTCGGGAAGGCATAGCGGGGTAGTACGCCCTTATAGAGGAGACGGTCCAGCAGCTTACCGCTGTCCGGCGACTGGCCGGGTCTTTCTTCTCCTTCCTCAGGAGAGTCTTCTACCGCCTCATCCTCTTCTTGGGACTTCGGGTCCGCGATTGTCTTCGTGTCAGCGCGAATTGCCGATTCGATAGCCTCCGCGCAGTCGTCCTTCATTTCCGCTAGCAGCGCCGCTCGATCTTCGGGCGAAAGCTCGCTCGGAATCCACGATGCGACGCGTCTTTTTAAAGCTTCTTCGTTTTCGGCGATCCAGTCCTTGAAATCTTCCAGATTGAGCAGCGTTTTACTGCTGCGGAAGCCGGAAACGGTGCCGAGTACTGAGAACAAATCATGCGGCTGCTCGGGGTCGATGTTCGGGATTCGGTCTTGATGGTAATTTTGCAACAGAAACGCACGGATGTGGCGGCGAGCAATTTCCTTGTTATCGAGAGTTAGTCTGGGGTCCGTTACATCGCCGCGTATCATGCCATCCGGTTCACTGAAATAGTGCTCATCGTGGCTGTCTGCGCTGCCGAAGGCAACGACGGTGGCAACGGCGTTTCCGCGGCGCCCTGCACGGCCGGCGCGCTGTTGGTAATTGGCGCGACCTGGCGGCATGTTGCGTAGGGCGACGCCAGAGAGTTGCCCGATATCGATACCTACTTCCATCGTCGTGGTGCTTGAGAGAACGTCGATGGCGGATGCGCGAGCCGTTTTCTTTCCGAGGACGGGAGCCACATCCTGGAACAGAAGTTCGTGCTCCTCCGCCTTGGAGAAAACATCTTCATTCTGCGGCGCGTTGAGTTGGGCCGTATGTTCCGCGGCGATAAGGGCCATCGGTTCGGCAGCAGGATCGGAAAGCGCCGCTTTGACCGGCTGGCGGTAGTAGCCTTTCCGCGCGATAAAGACCGGGTCGTTGTCCGGGTCGAGCAGGTGCACCGCATTACTCTCGCAATCGAGGCAATGTGATATGCCGGGAATCGGCCGATGAACCGACTTGCATGTATCGCACCTCTCCCACGTTCCGTCCAGCAATAACGACAACTCGTTGCCTTTCAGCTGATACTCACCGCTCATGTCGGTCGTGAACAATGCGAGCAATTCCGGTGTCCAGCGTTCATTGAAAACCTTGCGCGCGGCTTTGTCCGTAATGATCGTGTCCATCGCCTTAAATTTTCCTTTGCCCTTTTTGCCCTTGACGCTCACACCCTCGATCTTCGGGCGTTTCCACCATGAAGTGGGCATACGGCTAAGCCAGAATCCATAACTTCTCCAGCATCTGAGCCACGCGCGTGAAAGTGCAATTTTCGCGTCGGGCGTTTCGATGAATCCTGGAATCGAAGGCAACTTTTCCAACTTGCTGGTTAATTCACTGCGCTCGCATATGGACGCAATAGCCAGTGCTTCAAATCCGAGGAACGGGTCGGTGACGGTCGTGATGAGGTCTTCAAGCAGAGCTTGGGGCGGCGTTTCGGAACGCATCTTGGTCAGCAGGAAAAGCAATCCAGCATCGGTCTCTGCACTGCCGTCATCAATTGCCAGTTGCACCTTCTCAGCTGCCGCGAAATTCTCGGCCGGCTTCAACTCGGGGCGCAGTCGGACATTCAATTTTGACGAGGCGATCAGAATCGCGATGTAAAGATCGTCAAGACTGAGGAGCGTATTTAGTTGTGAAGCTTTCTGCAACCGGCTGTAACCCCAGGCTATAAGGGAGCGGAGCGAGTCTCGCGTCGAATACATTTGCAGGTTTGGCGCTAAACGCGCGGCAACTTGCCTCGAATCCGAGAACAGCAGTACCTTGCGGCCGCGCAGCGGTGCGAAGTGGCTCGCTTTTACTGCATTGGCAGGCTGAATCTGGAGTTGCTTTGCAACAAGCGCCTGGAAGGGTTGGTCGCCTTTAGTCTGATGATCCTGAACGGTGCTCCGCCCAAAGCGCGCGACTTTCCCGCAGCAGGCGCAAGGAATGTATTGACCGCGGGCTTCAAGGCGCTGGTCAATTTCGCCGTCTTCGTCGGCCGCGGGCGTGACGCGATCCGGGCGCAGATAAACCGTTCGCATTCGGGTCCCGTGAACATTCGGATTGAGACGACCGGTTTCAAGGTCGTAATCGGCGGGCTCCGCCGCGCGCGCAGGATTAGGCTGCTCTAGGAGCATATCGAGCGGCAGTAGCGGGCTCGTTTCTCCATCGACCATGCGCAGGCGCTGGCCCGGCTCACTCCATATCGCTGTTGGATTATCGACATCATCCGTATACGCGCGCGCATAGGCCGTTCCGCAGAAGCGACAGGTATAGAGTTGGTGGATTCGTGCGCCGCATTTGCACCGGTCGTGCGGCTGGCTGTAGAGCTTGCCGCAGAATCCGCTACGTTCTTTTTCTGCAACCTCGCTGCAGGCCGCATCCATACACACCCACAGACCGGGAAGCCCCCTGAAGAAATTGTGAATGCGGCAAGGGAGCAGTCCTGAGCTTCTCGCGTCCGGACGCGCCATGCTGCCGAGGGCCATCAGCACTGTAGCGGCTTGATCGGCTAACTCCGGTGCATCCGGGAAAAGTTCACGCCCAACTTCGTCAACTGCCCTCGCCTGCTTCATCGTGTTGTTGATGAGAAGTCCTAGCGGCGGAAACTCAGCAAGCGCCTTATAAAGGCTGCCCTCAAGCGGCATATCGCTTGGAGCGTGGAGATGCGCAAGGAGAGGGCGAAGCAGAGTTAGGCGGTCCGCATCCGTATCCGCCTTGTAGAAAGCGTCGAGGTCTAACCCCGCAAGTATTTGTGCGTCCCGGAGGGAGCCTGCCGCTGCATGCGGTCTCCATGCATAGTTGCCTTCTATCGGCAGGAACGTTTCTGGGGGAAGGCCGGAGAGTTGTGCACCGAATTTTGGAGCATACTTAGCCTCCCTGAAACTCGCGGTTGCGCAAATGACTTGCAGCCTTTCGGGTGGGATATCGAGTCGATCCCTCAGCCGCCGTAACAGCAAACCTACTTCCGCGCCGGACGCGCCGCGATAGAGATGCGCCTCATCCAGCACGATAAGGAATCTTTCTTCTGCATTTGCTGCGAGCCACTCGCGCGTTTTGTCGAATATCGGCCGTTCAATCGGGCGCATCAGCATGTATTCGAGCATCGAGTAGTTCGTGACGAGAAGATCCGGCGGCGTCTCCTGGGCCTCATGGCGCGTGAGAAGTTCCACGTCGTCGGAAAGCGTAACGGCGCGGCGGAACTCACCTGTCTTCCTGTCTTGCCATTCACTGCCCTTGGAGCCGAACCAGGAAAGAAGGCTTGGCTTGGCAGGCCACTTCCCCCGTGTCTTGAGCTGAGCTAGCAATTCCTGGGCTTGTGTGTGTAGCTCTGCCGAAGGGTCCGCCGCCTGTCGCTCAATCTCTACATAAAAGTCGTCGAAGGCCTTAAGCTTTCGCGAGTCTTTGTCGCGCGTTCGAATGCCGGCATATGGCGTGCGGCTCGTATAACGTGCAAATCTTGCCGGCCGCTGCGCCCATTGGTTAAATAGCTTGACGATGCGCGGATCGCCGAAGAGCGAGCGCAACCGGCCGAGTTGGTCGTTCACCAGCGCATTCATCGGATAAAGGATTAGCGCCCGCACCGCTGTTTGGTTCCGGAACGACGTAGGATTGGACTGGGCTTCGTGGGCGAGCTTGCCAAGAATTGGCAAAAGAAAGGCTTCTGTCTTGCCTGAACCCGTGCCTGTCATTACAAGCAGGTTTTTCTTTTCGACCAAGTTGTGTCTAATGGCGTCCGACTGATGTTTGTATGGCGGATCGTAAAGAAGTGCAGGGAGTTGGCCCTCAGGTTTTGAAAGGGCCGAATACGCGGCAAGCGCAGCTTTGGGAAGCCCCTGAATTCCAGCGAAATTCTCACCGCTTTGATAACGCGGTGTCGATTCTATGTAGGGGATTTGGTGGATGACGCCGGGCCGGTCGAGGAGTTCCTTGCGTTGCTCGATGAGCTGAGGCGAACTGATGTGATATGTGGCTTCGATGTAATCGCGCAACGAGCCTTGCAGCTGACGAATGGTCTCTCTTATTGTCTGCGTCATCCCCTCCTCTTTCCTCAGCTGCCCGTGGCCTTCAGCCAAAGGTATTTCTGCAGATGAGTTTCTTCTGTGGCAATCTCTCGTTCGGGAACCCAATAAGAAAGCAGGCAATGTTCGGGCGCAATCACACGGCCGACGATGCACAATCGGCGCTCTGCCCACAGTGGAATCGGGGAAAAGAAATCCAGATAGACGCCGTTTGCAGCAGGACGCTTACGGTATTTCTGGGGTGTTCCGCGGGTTTGGTCAATGGCCACCTGTAAGTGCCATGCTACGTCGCATCCTCGCCATCTTGTTCCTTTTAGAGGAAAATCCAGAAATTGTGTCACATTTCCGCTTTCAAGATGCGCGAATCCCCACAGTGCTCCGCCGTATGCCTGCGGGCGTCGTGCTACGAATTCACCGGTATGACGTTCCGGCGGCGCCCATCGCCGCCGGTAATAGTCCACGGGCCGGTCGGACAGCAAGATTGCAAGGTCTGTTATCGCTCCGCTTGGAGGCTGCGCAGATAGTCGGCGGAGATAATCATCGCGCAGAGCGACGGCGCTCACCGCCTTTGGAGTTTTGAGCCAACCGGAAACAGATATTTCCCGCAGGCCCAGGTCGCGCAACACAGACGGCAGAGCCTCTTCCTGGGCGGGCGTCAGCAAGCGCGCAGCGCCGTTGTACTCAATGCGGCTACTCAAGGACGCAGGTAGCGGGTTCGCTTCATCAGGCACAATTCCCACCAGGAAAACGCTGCCGCTGGGTCGGACAATGAATCCGGGTGGTGCTGAAAATACCCATGTGCCTTTCACATTGGGGTCGTCCAGCGTTACCTGACTCAGCTCCAGCAAGTCTCCCAGCACAACGAGGCCCTCCCCGGTCGCGCGCACTCGTTCCTCAAGTTCGGCGCTGGCATCGGTGAGATATGCCAGGCTCTCAACTACTGCAGCCGTAAGCGTCGCCAGAGAACACGGACAGTGAATGCCCGCGGCGCGCCGCACCATAGCAGCAAGCATCGCCTCATCGATGGCGGACGAAGCAGGAATTCCGAGCTGTTCTCGGGCCGCTACTAGCAGTTCGTTGGCTGAAATCTGTGTGATCATGTTCTGACCTTGGAAAGTGCTGCCGCCAAAAATACTTCCGAGAGCAGTACCAGGAATCTCGCGCCGCGTAAAAGGACCGTCTTGTCTTTAAACTCAAGAAGCATCTGGTCGAGAGCCGGCTGCGCCAACGAAATAAACGACTGAGGCTCAAGTGCCAAGCGGAGCGCGGACTCCGATAGGCGCTTATCGGAACAGATCTGGTAACGATCCGCTACGTTGGTAAACCAGTGCATCATTTCTGTCGAACGTAAAGGAAACTTGGAGTAGTCGCGCCTGAGAAGGACGCCGAAGCTTGCTATTCCTCCGATGGCTTGCTCCAGTTGTTTGAGCTTGAGTTCCGAATCCGGCTGACCGGAGAATGCCGCCTCAGCCTCCGCCCATCGAAACCCGCATAACCGCGCGTAAAGGCGGTTCATCAGGCGATCCACGATGCGGCGGCGGCGCAACGATGCCAGCGGACCAAAAAGACGTGCTCGCGTCCATAAACTGACGAGTTCCAGGATTTCGATGACGGCAAAGGCCGCTCCATTGAGAATGCTGAGATCGGGCTCAACAACCAGCCCTTGAAACCCTTTTTCTGTAACTGGCATGCTGACCACGATGGCGTCGTCCCAGGTCGCATGTCGCGCGGCGTATAGTCCCCCAGGGGCAGGAATTCCCACGCCGGATGAAGCTTTTTCGATTTCAATCGGGGAAGCAACGGCGGGTTGTCGCAAGCTGAAGAAGCGAGCGATGGGAACGCCCTCCATGCCGGTATCGTCGATTAGCCTTGCAGTGCTTGCATGATTCACGCTGCGACAAATCCAGCGAAGTGGTTTAAGGTCCCGGTCGAGACGAAGGGTATATTCCCCGAGTTCGTCCTCTTTGACTAATAGGCTGCCAGAGCCGGATTCTAAATATGCCCATTCTCGCTTTTCGACGCTTGCGAACTGAGAGAATTTCTGTCTCCATTCATCATTCGTTACGGGCAAGTCGAATGTGCCAATCAGTTCGGACAGAAGCTCCTCCCTCTTCGGGGTGAGAAGCTTCATTGTGCAACTGACGCGGCGGCCGGGTGGGCCCATAATGCTGATGGCTACGTCACCCTCCCAGAAAAGGTCTAGCGGCGGCTCGGAAGGCTCGACGGACACGAAGAGTCCCGCGTGTGACGTGGCTCCCGGCACCCAAGGCTCCGGTTCACGGACATTCAGCGTTACTACTCCCTCCGCCGCTGCGTGAGGAATTGAATCGGATGAATGTAAGCGTCGCACTGTGACAGAGAGCGTGTGCTGGCCCATCGGCAGGCGCGCCAAGGAAATAAAAGTGGCAACGCCTGACGGAGCACCTTTGATGGTGACCTCGGGAGTGTGGTTAAGGCGTAGCGTGTATGAATCGACAGCGTGGTCATGTCCGAGTCCGAAGCATGGCCGGTCAGTCGTAAGCCATTCACTGTTACCTTCGCCGTCCCATCCGCGAGCTGGCAGGCCTGCAGGCCAGATGCGGACGGTTCTTGTGACTTTCAGCCCCAACCCTTCCAGAAATGAAGAGGCATCGGGGGCAAGCATCTCAGGCAGTGTAATGCGTACTCCACTGACGCCTTGGCAGCCGATGTCGCACCGCTCAACGAATCCTTCACGCTTGGGGATTTCTCGGTCGCTGAGCAGCACGTAGCTTCTGCCGGGCCGTATGCTCTTGCCGGTAATTTCCTTCGCTAGTCCGTCTCTTCCTATGCGAAAAAGCCATACAGGTCCGTCCGACAATCGTGCCTCGGCGGACACTAGCTGCTCCATCTGCGTGTTGGTCTTTTCAAAGCTGACAAGCGGGGCAGATCGGCCGGGCCAGGACTTTAGGACTCGGCGCTGTGCTCCGGACAGTAGCCATGCATTCGGTAGCCATGTGTCGCCTGCACCCGTAATCTTGCAGCGGGTTTTCAGAAGGAATGTGTGCAGTTCGGGATGCAGGCGCGCGATCGGTGAGAAGGAAGGTATTTCAAGCTCCACAGACCAACCTTTCACGCCGGACGGCCGCAGCATGAGGTGCGGGTGGACATTCGGTGCCGCTTCCGCTTCATTATCTGTTGCCTCGGACCCGTGCGAAGTAATTAATACCGCACCCGCTTGGGGCCGGGCAGCGCCGGTCATGCGGTCGGCTACAAAGCGTTGTGTCTCCTTCAACCATTCGCGGGCGCTCTGCACCCGCTCAAGATCTGTGACGAGGCGGTGCAACGTTGCCGGCTGAATAGAATCGTGGCCGGAGACGCTTGTGTTGCCGACGAGAGCAAGCGCGATACGGCCGGCCAGTTCCTCTTGCTGCAGGAACTCTTGGAATCGCGAGGATGCATCGGATGCGTGTGTCGCAAGTAATCGCCCTACGTTCGCCGGGGTTGGATCACGTAGCTGCGCAAGACGATGACGAAAACTGTAGAGCGCCTTGGCAAACTGCCACTGCAGATATTTCGGTAAGATCGAATGTGTGATCGGCCAGGTGATGATTTTGAAGCATTCGGACCACGGTCCGGTCGGAGTTACCCCGCGGTAAGTTACGCGAAAGCGAGTGAACCAATCCCGAAGTTGGTTGCGGTTTCCGCGATCCTTCCACCGGGGCGTGCGCTCTTCGAAAGAGTTCCAGTATTCGTCGCCGTCGTAGTCGTACCCAATTTCTGTGGCATAAACAACCCAGAGTAGCCAATACGGCCCGAGGTTTAGACCTAAAGAAAGCTTCTCTTTGAGCAGGACACTTACTTCCTTGAATTCCTGAGGCGTAAGGCCGTGCTCAAGCGCGAAGATCGGCAAATCCAAGGCTGCACGGGAATGCGCCAGCTGCGTGAAGTGCCTGTCAAGCCGCTTTTGCCATTCTTCGAGGGCGATTGGCATAAGTTAGTGACCCTGCCCGCCGTTTCAAATAAGTTCAAGCGCGTGCGCGAAGCACGCCAGGAAGTTTCCGGTATTGATCCCCAAGCAACTCTCTGATGTTCTCGCGCTCCCACGCTTTGAATTCCGGCATGCGCATCGAACGCGGCAACATCCAACGCTCCACAGCCTGTTGCGCCACGTCCTCGGTGCTTAAAAGCGACGACAAATTCGGCCTGCCCTGCCCCTTCCGCAGTATGCTTAATGCGTTGGTCGCGAGCTGGCAAAGAAACACCTCACGCTCGATGCCATGGCGGAGCATGTCATTCTGAAATCCCAGGATTTCCAATGCTGCGCGAGTTGTGCGCATGCGCCAGTTGGGGCCTTGGCCGAAACGATGCCGGTCCGCGTAGTGATGGCCCATGTCGCGAAGGTAATCGCGCAACTCTGCAAAGAGCCCATCTGGGATGTGGAAGTGTCCCCAGCCACCCGTGTAACCGATCGGTTTGAAATACTCAACGCCTCCAAGCTTGAGACGGTTGTAGACGGAAGAACGCCCCATCGAGGACGAAGTCGTTACCGCCAGGAGACGCGCATTCTTTTTCTTCTTGGAAATAATTCCGCGCGTCTGCCCATAAGCGCGAGTGAAATCGTCATAGATGTCTCTACTGCGAATCAGGCATGCAACAAGTTTGCCCCCGAGCAGCATGTTATAAGGTGGCAATGCGCCCAGGACATACGCATCCATTACGTTAACCAGGCGCTGTCCCCTCCCCTTTACGTCCCACTTGATGAGATTGTCCCGGACGGAAAGGTTAAAAACCGGATCGCCGATGGCAATGATACCGATGAGCTTTCCATTGTGGCTGTCCCAGACGAGATAACGAAGTCGGCGACCGAAGCCGTTCGACACCGGAACCGACCAAGTAAGCGATGCCAGCCGGAACAGCTCTGTTTCCCACTCCGAACTACTTACAAGTTGAAGTACCGGGGAAATCCGCGCGGGATTGATTTCGTGCCCGGACGCGAAATACTTGATGAGGTGAGGAAAGCGGTCGGAAATAAAATTATCGCTTGCAGCGAGCCGATCGTCCCTTTGAACACGATGAATAGCGCGGATCACATCCTTGGAGGAGCCAGGAGGCACCAGGAGGCCCTCATCGTTTTTGGTGAATCCGAGCGATTTCAGATGGTTTCGCAGGCGCTTCTTGAGCGTAGCTTCGCGCGTGGAAACCGTGATTACTTTCTTTTTGCCCATCGCCCTTTCTGTTTCTGAACACGGGAATTGTCCGCTCTTTGATAATAACGTAGCCTTGCACGAATCAAGGAGTTGATCCGGCGGGCCACCCAGTAGTAACCCGATAGAAGGGGTTCCAACCCCAATTACGGGCAGTCCGTCGCAGAACGGTTGTTGGGTGGGATCAGGTCAAGCGGCGCGCAAAAGGGGAGGGGAGATCCCAATGGAAGTGACGCTCACGGGTCTCAATCTTGGGAAAATCCAGCGGAAACAAATGCGATCGCACGATTTTCATTAGCGGGCCGATGGGAAGAGCTTTCAATACGGCAAAGCCATTACGCAGCATTCGAGTTGCGCGTGTGAAGTGCCTGAAGGTCCGCATCCGAAAGCCCTTGCGCCCTCGCTGCTTTTGCAAGCAGTCGCTCGTAATAAGAAATGACATCATCGACGAAGCCCATGCGTCTGACCGTTTCGGCGTCGCCGGGGTTTCCATAAAGGTGATCCAACAAAGGCAAAAGGCCGACGCCTTCCGCAATGCTCGCAGGGAATTCAACTTTTTCTCCGGGCGATAGATCCGCTTCAAATAGCTTTTGCATCTCGCTGCCAAGCGATTGAAGAGTCCGGAAGTCCGCTTGAGAGAGCGTGGTCACAGGGAGATTGTAGTTGAAACATTTCGACCCAAAGATTTTGAAGAAACGGATAGCTACTTTGCTCAGGTAAGCCTTTCTGAAGCTTACTAACCTTCAGGCGTAAACAGGACTATCATATGGGCACTCAGGTTTTGGACACATGCCCACTTCCACATGTCCGCGACTGGAAATCGATGCCTTAGTGCGTGCGCTTGCCGTTAATCGAGGCAAGTCTCTGAGCATGCTTTTGGGGGCTGGGGCCTCAACCTCATCTGGTATGCCCTCCGCAGACAGATGCATCTGGGAATGGAAGCAGAATATCTTTGCGACCAATAACCCAACGCTGCGTGAGTCGGTGGGCGAAATCTCTTTGGCAGGAACGAAGCGTCGAATTCAGGATTGGCTGGACCGCAGGGGAGGCTACCCGCAACGCGGCGATCCCGGCGAATATTCATTTTTCGCCGAGAAGTGTTTTCCTACGCCCACCGACCGACGCAGTTTCTTTCAAAAATATGTGAAGCTTGCGGTGCCGTTCCTCGGCTACCGGCTGATGCCATTGCTTGTAAAGAACGGTCTGCTGCGGACAGTTTGGACAACGAACTTCGACGGCCTGCCCGCGCGAGCCTGTGCGGCGGAAAACGTGCCTTGTGTGGAAGTCGGCATCGATACTCAACATCGCGTATCTTTGGTACCCGTTCTAGGCGATCTGCGCGTTGTTTCTTTACATGGCGACTACCGTTACGATGCGCTAAAAAATACGACGACCGAACTGCAATCGCAAGAGGCAGAGTTAAGAAAGGAACTCGCGTTCGAGGTCCAGGACCATGACCTGCTAGTTCTTGGATACAGCGGTAGGGATGCCTCGTTAATGGGCGCATTGACGGAGGCATACGGGACACGGCGGGCAGGACGACTCTATTGGTCTGGCATGCGGCCGGAGCCCTCGGCTGAAGTAGAAAAACTGCTGCGAGCCGCAATATCGTCAGGCCGCGAAGCCTTCTATGTGCACTCGTCCGGTTTTGACGATCTGATAGAGCGCATGGCATTGTGCCTCCTGGAAGATGCGGAATTGCAAAAAGCTAAAGACATTCTTACGTCTTTGACGAAAGAAACCGGACGGAAAGGCTATTTCCGGGCGCGATCAGGTCCGGTGACGAGTTTGGTGAAAAGTAACGCATATCCGTTGATAGTTCCGACGGAGGCAGTCAAGGTCGATCTGGCATATCCCGAAAATGTGTTACGACGAAGGTGGCTGAACGAAGCCATGAGCGGTGTTGATGGCGCGTGGGTTGCCCTGAATTCCGGAGCTTTGGTACTTGCGCCTGTTGCTGCGACACGATCGGCATTGGGTACATTCTTGAAAGGTTCTCCGGTGACGGTCCCCATTTCACCTGAAGACCTCGCGAAGGAGCCTAGTGTGCAAGGGCTGATGCGTGAAGCGCTGGTGCGGAGCGTAGCTCGAAGTTGCCGAATCGAATCCGATGGCCGGAGAATTTGGGAGCCGAAATCTCACGAGAAGAGGCCTTACGATCGGAAGAGTTTCGCAATTCACCGGGCACTTTCTTTCAGGCTCGCGATCCTCGACGGGAAGACCTGTGTATTGCTGACTCCAGAAATTGTCGCCAAGGCGATGAATGGTGATCCTGCGGGCGAGGATGCGACGAAGGTCTTGCGGAACGCCGTCTACGGTTATCAGCATAATGACGTTTACGATGCCGACCTGAGATATTGGACTTCCAAAATTACGGGTGTAGATGTCCATGATGCTTCCGGCCAGACCTTTCTAATCGGGAAAACCCCGTTGTATGCAGGCTTGTATCAATCGCACCGGCCTGCTCTGAACGTTAAGTATCAAAGATTTTCGAGCTTCAGCGGGTTTGTTGTAGACGATGCGAAGCTGGTTTTTAGCTCAAAGAGTGGAACCGGCGAAGCCAAGGATGCCAACCCGTTGCACGGACTTGCGAATAATCGGCCTTGGGACTACTCGGTCACAAGTGCCGGGGTTTCCACATCAGCGGACATCGCCGCGATCTGCCCAGCCGCGCATGCGCGCATCCTAGAGCAATTTCTTTGTCAGATGGAAGAGCGAAGCGAACCAGACCGAACGGAGAGGGACTACCTGCAATCCTTTCCGGGCTTCGCTGCAGGCTTCTGTTTGCCCCTTACGCACGCGAGGCGTGGAGAAGCGCTCTGGCAGGACCTTGCGGTAAGTCCTTCGGGGACTGCCCTCGAAGGTGCGAAGCTGATTGCACGAGCCATTTGCGTGGCATTGGATCGGATTCGGGGATTGAATCCGGGGGCCATCGTCGTTGTTTTCATTCCCAAAGCCTGGTCTCCATACGAATTGGTTGACGAGGGGGATGAGCACTTCAACTTGCACGATTTCGTCAAGGCGTATGCAGCGCGCAATGGTCAAAGCACACAACTGCTCCGAGAGAAAACGGTCCTTCCGACTGCCAGCTGTAGGGTTAAGTGGTGGCTCTCGCTCGCTTTCTATGCAAAAGCCATGCGTACGCCCTGGCGTTTGGATTGCCTGGACGAAGACAGTGCGTTCGTGGGAATCGGATATAGCCTGGAAGGGCCTGCGCTCCATAAACGGCACGTTCTTCTAGGGTGCAGCCACATTTACAGCGCACGCGGCGAAGGACTGCAATTCAGGCTCGGACGTATCGAGCACCCCATTATCCGCGGTCGGAATCCGTTCATGTCACTCGATGACGCTCGCCGCACAGGAGAAACAATACGCCAACTCTTCTTCGACGCCCGAATGAGGCTTCCCAAACGTGTGGTGATTCACAAGAGAACGCACTTCACGAAGGAAGAACAGGAGGGTTTGGCGCAAGGTCTTGAAGGCGTACAGAACGTCGAACTGATTGAGATCAACACGGAAGAGTCGATCCGTTTCCTGGCCTCAAGGTTGCAAGGTGACAAACTTACAATCGACCGATTCCCGATGCCACGTGGGGCCGCTATCGTTTTGGCAGATGATAGCGCGCTGCTCTGGGTGCATGGGCATGCGCCTAGCGTGCAGAATGAGCGGTTTAAGTATTACCAGGGAAAGCGTCGCATTCCGGCTCCGCTCTTGATAAAGAGATACCGAGGCGACTCGGATCTCGATTTGATTTCACGTGAGATTCTTGGTCTGTCGAAAATGAATTGGAATCACTTCGACTATTACTCGCGTCTTCCGGCTAGTCTCGATTCCGCAAGTGCTATCGCGAGGGTAGGGAGGTATCTAAGCCACTACGGTTCGGCACCGTATGACTACCGGTTGCTGATCTGAGAAATTGCGCATACCGTTTTGCGCGCGGGCGTTGGTATTCTTCCAACCCACAACCCAACCCACAGAGGGCAGTGTCTTACGCGACTTTAAGTGACCCTTGGCGGTCCTCTCGGTTCGTGTAAGTTGTTGTAAAACCTATAAGCGCTGGACTGTCACGGCAGCGTTCGGGCGAAGCACCTCCGAGGCCGACTTACTGTCGGTTAGCCGTGAGTGCCATTCCCGCTGGGTTACGAATTCTCGTGTGTGCCTGCTGCGTGCTGACTTCGAAGATCTAACCACGATCCGTCATTATCACGCGGAAGGCTAGGCCGTCTTTCTCCCCACTTCGCCCTCCTCCGGGTGGACGCCGCTCGGCCGCGGCTCGGACGGACGTTTCGGACTGCGCCGGTTTCGCGCCAAACCATAAATCAATAGCGGTTTGTCACGAACCGCGCTTTCCCTCACGCCCTGCCACCCTCCCCCGGCCTCCGTTCTGCCCTTTGCCCCGTTCCGCCTTGTTTTTTCCCGCTGCCGCTCTGGTGAAGAAAAAAACAAGCCGGAAACGGCGCGAAAGGGAAAAACAATGAAGTTAGAAGACATCAAGAACAAAACCAAAGACGCAGTCGATTACCTCGTCCAGTCGCTGGAGTCCGGGCGCAGCGAAGTGCTCACCCAATACCTCGGCGCTATGGCCCGATTCCATACCTACTCCTTCGGCAATGTGATGTTGATTGCCCGACAGAAACCCGACGCCAGCAACGTGGCCGGAATTCGCACCTGGAACTCGCTTGGCCGCTTCGTCAAACGCGGGGAAAAAGGCATTCTCATTCTCGCTCCCATGGTCGGCAAGAAGCGCACCCAGAACGAAGGTGCGGAGCAGACGGTGGATGCGAAGGGCACCGAGTCCACCCTGTTTGGATTCCGCGCCGTGTACGTGTTCGACATCAACCAGACCGAAGGCAAGGAGCTTCCCACGCTCACCGAAGTCGAGGGCGACGTGAGCGGCTACCGCGAACGGCTGATCCAGTTTGTCGCCTCGCAAGGCATCGAGCTGAATTATTCCGAACGGATTGGCCCCGCCAAGGGCTTATCCCACGGCGGAAAGATCACCCTGCTGCTGGGCATGCAGCCCGCCGAGGAATTTTCCACGCTCGTCCATGAGATCGGCCACGAGATGCTCCATCGCGGCGAGCGCCGTACCCTCACCACCAAACAAGTCCGCGAAACCGAAGCCGAAGCCGTGGCCTTTGTGGTTTGCCAGTCCGTCGGTCTTCGCACCGGAACCGCATCCGCCGATTATGTGACGGTGAAATTTATGTGACGCAGCCGCCGATTGGGGGCGGAACGGCGGGGTTTTCTATAAGGAGAAGGTCACATAATTTTGAGCCAGTGGTATTCGGGGAGTGCGACGCTGTAAGGTT
>Ga0302319_10004305_pt1 | contig 29280 bp, 28 predicted proteins | sample Bog_T0_2_FD_203319 | JGI IMG/M metagenome (GOLD analysis project Ga0302319, IMG submission 203319) | Peat permafrost microbial communities from Stordalen Mire near Abisko, Sweden - Bog_T0_2 | ecosystem: Environmental > Terrestrial > Soil > Wetlands > Peat | place: Sweden: Abisko, Stordalen Mire... | reverse complement strand
TGTCAGCACGAGCAGAACGCGGCCCCGTGTCAGCACGAGCAGAACGCGCCCCCGTGTCAGCACGAGCAGAACGCGCCCCCGTGTCAGCACGAGCAGAACGCGCCCCCTGTACATCGCGCCTCCCTGTCATACCGAGCGGGGCGCCTCCCTTGTCATCCCGAGCGGAGCGCGGCGGCGCGGAGTCGAGGGACCGCCACCGCTCTCGGCGATTACGGAGTGGCGGCGAGGACGAAGATGAAGCCGTGGGCGAGGAAGGCCTCGAGTTCGTCGCTCGAGGTTTGGAGCAGGCCTACGGGGTGATAGAACCAGTCGATGCGGCCGCCGCCCGCGAAGCGTTCGGGTGGTGAGAAGATCGCGCGCGTCACGATGCGATCGACGTGTTCCAGCGCAAAGCCCGCGCCGGTAACGAGCGCCTGAGCCTCCGCGAGCCCGATCGTGCGTCCGGGCGGAAACGTGCCGCCGCGAATGACGCGCTCGATCGCCTCATGCGAGCGGCTGTTGCGCACGTACGCGACGACGCGCCCGCGGCCGGCCCGGATCGCGCCCAGCGCAGCGAGACTCAAGCGCTCCACGCCGTCGACGACGAGCCAGGCCTCCGGCGTGAGCGCAGCGAGCGCGGCGTCCAACGAGTCGAACGCTCCCGCAAAAGCAGGCCCGAAGCGCGCCGTGCCGGCGTGCGCCCACGCTGCCGGGACGGCAGTCCACGCCACGACGGCCGGCGCGTCGTCCGGAACGTAGGCGAAGCAGCCGTGGGCATGTTCGATGTCGCGCGCCAGCGCGAGGTCGATGTCGGGCGGTCGCGGCCAGACGTACTTCGCCCAGCGCTCCTCACGAAAGAGTGCGGGCGCGTCGTCTTCGAGCGGGACCCATTCGGCCTGGTGCGGCAGCGAGAACTCGCATTCGATGCGCAGGCGATCGGTGTAATAGCGCACGTTGAGCTCTTTGTGCGCGTACGAAAGCAGCTTGTTCTTGAAGACGTCCGTTCCGCCGAGCGATGAAAAATGCCAGCCGCCGTCGACGGCGTCGAGTTCTTCGCTCGCGCCGCGCCGGATATCGGCCAGCGTTCCGAACGCGGCGATGTCGCCCAGCCGTACCGACCGCGTACCGATCCAGCCGCGGCGGTCGATGACGCGATTGAAAAACCCGACCGCATAGCGCTGGCGGTGACCGAGAATCTTGCCCGGCTCCGCCAGGCACGCGATGTTGCGCGGATCGGGGATCTCATCGAGGTCGCCGTAGAGCACGATGTCGCCGGGCGCGCCGCCTTGGAGCCCGTTGGTCAGAAACGCGCGCTGGCCCCATTCGTTCGCCCACGGATTCGCGTCGGGCGCTCCGGGATAGACGAGGTGCACGATCTTGTCGTGCCACGGCGCGAAGCGGGCGGCGTTCTCCGCGTACCAGAGAGGCTTGGGGTTGCCGTTGTAGGTGAACGGCGCCTCGCACAACACGAACCGGTCGACGTAATCCGCGAGCAGCGTGAGTCGCATCTCGAGCACGTCGAACTCGTTGAAGAACGGGAAGCAATCGAAGATCACGCCGCGACCGCCACGACGACGAAGGCCGCGATTTGCAGGCTCTCGAGTGCCGCGGGGCTCTCGACGCGCAACTTCACGTGCCCGGCGGAAACATCGAGCGGCAGCCGCGCGTTCGCGACCCGGCCACCGTACACCGGCGCGATCTGCTGCGGTACCAAGCCGGCGCGCGCGAACAACGGCCCGATTTCGCTTGCCGTGAAGGCGTGGCCGCCGGCGGCGGTCCCGGCCACGAACGCATCGATGGCGAGGGCGAAGGCCGCATTCGCGACGAGCGCCACGACCCGCGCGCCCGGGGCCGCTGCCGCGATGGCGCGCAACGTGCCCGCCGGATCGTCGAGCGTGTCGACGCCCTCGACGATCGCCGTGGTGTAGCCGCGCACGCCGCCGGGCGCGCCGGCGAGGCCGTGCAGCGCGACGTCCGGGCGGCCGGCCAGCACGGCACGATACACCTGGGGCTGCGCGACGAACGCCGCGACGCGCTCGCCGGCGGCACACATCGCGAACGCGGCATGCCGGACCGCGTCGTCGATCACGGCAGCGGCAGCAGCGACGCCGGCGGGGCCTGAGCGTTCGTATCGGTGTCTTCCGGAACGCCCGAGTCGACGAGTTGCCGGTATTGGATGAGGCGGTCGGTCAGGCGCACGATCTGCGCGTCGAGCTCGTAGCTCTCGCGGATCGCCTGCGAGAGCTCGTTGCTATCGTAGGTGTAGTCGAAGCGGTGCAAGGTCGCGACGATCGCCTGCGACTGCGTTTTGACCTGCGCGTACGCGCGCTGCAACGCGGCGCCCGTCTCGCGGTAGGCAGGGTAGTTCGAGACGACGATCTCGCGCTTGATCTCGGCCTGCTCGATCTGCGAGCGCAGCGCCTCGATGCGCGCGTCGCCGGGCGCGTAGCGCGCGGCGACGTTGAGGGCTTTGACCGCGTCGTCGAAGCGGGACGCCGTGAACAGGTCCTGCGCGAGCTGCGCCTGCACGCCGACCAGTCCGGTGCGCGCGTGAACGTTGGCCGGATCGACGCGCAGCGCCAACTGGTAGGCGACCGACGCGTCGGTGGGGTTCTCGTGCTCGACGGCGATGTCGCCCTGGTGGTTGCGCGTCTGAACGATCCAGCGCGAGATGCCGCCCGCGCAACCGGTCGTCGCGAGCAACGTCGAAGCGAGGACGGCAAGGGCGAGCGCGCGCACGACGAACCTCCGCATCATCGGTGAGCCAGCCGCGCCGCCGCGTCGATCACGACCGCGGCCGGCGCGAGCAAGAGTTGAGAGAGCACCGTGCCGAGCACCATCGTCACGGTCAGCCAGAAAACCATCGCCCGGACGTCTTCGATAGTCCGCTTCCCATGTACCGCCGAATCGACGATCCAGGCCGCCGTCGGGTCGACGAACAGGGTGAAGGCGAACGTTCCGATCCCGTTCACGATCCCCGAGAGCGAGACCGCCGTGCGGGCCAGCACCGGGTCGTGGACGCTGGCGTCGACGGCGGCGACCACGCCGATCGCATAGACCGCCTGGACGACCGTGTTGGCGATCAGCAACTTCGCCGGGACGCTGGAAAGCTTGTAGCGGCCCCACTGCCCCGGGCGCGGCAGCCGGAACGACCGCACGATATCCGCCACGACGCGCGGGTCGCACACGCGCAGCACGGCGCGCGGCACCGAGCCCAGCCGTTCGTACGAGGCAATGCCGCGCCCGAACATGTACTCGAAGGTCGGCAGCAGCATCGCGCCGGCCAGCGTCCCGACCGTACCGGCGAGCACGATCGCGCGTAGCTGGAGCTCGAACTGGCCGACCTGCGGCGCGGCCAGCGCTGCCGAGCCCGCGGCCAGCGCCGCCTGGACGGCGTTGCCGGTGCGGTCGGAGATCGTGCCCAGCAACGGCGCATAAAACAGGTTGGCGAGGCGGCTCGTGAACGCGAAGAGCGAGAACAGCGAGATCGAGAGCGCGATCCGCTTGGTCGTGACGCCCGCGATGCGCGAGGCGTAGGCGCCGACGGCGAGCATCTGGACGATGCCGTTGAGCACCAGCGCGCCGGCGAACTGCCACGACCAGAAGCCGGCCTCGCTCACAAGCGGACGTCCTGCGGTCCCAGCGGCCCAAGCACGCACAGCCCGCGCTCGCCGGCGAACAGCTCGCGCGCCAGCGCGTCCACGTCGGCCGCCTCGACGGCATCGAAGCGCTGCTCGACCTCTTCGGTCGCGATTTGACGGCCGTGCACGATCGCATTGCGCGCCAGCCGCGACATGCGGCTCGACGTACTCTCGAGCGCCAGCGTCATGTTGCCCTTGAGATGTTCGCGCGCGCGCACGACTTCGTCGCCGGTCACGCCGTCCGCGATCAGGCGATCGACCTGATCGACGATCACGTCGATGCACTCTTGCACGCGTTCGGGTGACGTCCCGGCGCTGATCCCGAACAGACCGGCGTTCCGATAGGCCTGCTGGAACGACGAGACCTCATAGGCCAGGCCGCGTTCTTCGCGCACTTCCTGGAAGAGCCGGCTCGACATGCCGCCGCCCAAGATCGTGTCGAGCACCGAGAGCGCGTAGCGCCGTTCGTCGCGCATCGAAAGCCCCGGCATGCCCAGCATCACGTAGGCTTGTTCCGTATCGTCGCGCGTCACGTCGACGCCGCCGTGAAAGGCCGGCCGTTCGGGCTCGGGCGTCACGGCCGAACCCGCAAAGCCGGCGAACGCCGCACCGACGCGCGCCGCGAGGTCGTCGTGGTCGAGGCTGCCCGCCGCGGCGACCAGCACCGTTGCGGGCGCGTAACGGTCGCGGTGCCAGGCCGCCAGCGTCTCGCGATCGATCGCCGAGACCGTGTGCGCGAAGCCGATCGTCGGGTCGCCGAGATGCGCGCCGCGCCAGAGCGTGCGCGCGAAGAGATCGTTGATCACCTCATCGGGCGAATCGTCGTACATCCGGATCTCTTCGAGCACGACATCGCGCTCTTTGCGCAACTCTTCGGCGTCGAGCTTCGAGTGCAAGAACATATCGGCCAGCACGTCGACCGCGACCGGCAGATGCCGGTCGATCACGTGCGCGTAGAAGACCGTCAGTTCTTTGTCGGTCGCGGCATTGAGGTTGCCGCCGACGGCGTCCATCTCTTCGGCGATGCGGCGCGCGCTGCGGCGCGCCGTGCCCTTGAAGAGCATGTGCTCGAGCAGGTGCGAGATGCCGCGGCGCTGCGGCGGCTCCGCCGACGAGCCGACTTCGGCGTAGATGCCGACGGTGGCGGAGCGCACGTGCGGCATCGTCTCGGTCAGCAATCGCACGCCGCCCGGTAGCACGCTCTCGCGAATCATCCGGCCGTCCCACGATCGAGCGCGCGCCGGAAATCGGGATCCCAGAAGGCGTTGGTCAAGACGCTCTCGCCGCGGCCGCGCGCGACGCTGGTCGCGTACACAGTGGCCACGGACGGCCGCACGGAATCGCCGCTCACGACCCCGCGCGCGCCGGGATCGGCGGGCACGATCGTCGTCACGTCGACTTCGACGATCGTCGGATCGACGTCGAACGTATCGTGAACGAGCAGCTCGATCTCCTTCACGAAGGCCGCGGTATCGATCCAGCGGTGAAATTTCACGCCCGAAAGCGTGAGCCCGCAGTAACTCTCATTCGCGACCCGCTCGCAGCGGACGCGCATCAGCTGCGCGTCGAGCGGCCACGCCAGCAGCACGTGCGCGACGCGAATCGCGCGCTCGCGGTCGTCGCCGCCGGCGCGGGCAACGGCGCGTTCGTCGTCGGCCCGGGCGGCGTGCGGCAGCACGAGCGCCGCGGCGAGCGCCGCGAGGGCGAGGACGCCGCTAGTAGCTCTGCGCAAAGTAGGCTTGGGCCGTTGCCGGTTCGCCGCAGGCCACGCAGGTCGCCGCACCCGCCGGACGGCGCAGATTGCGCGAGGTTGCGCCGCTCTCGGCCTTGATCGCGTCCTCGCAGGCCGGACGCTCGCACCATGCGATGTCGATCATCCCGGCGCGCTCCTCGAGCAGCCGGAAGAATTCCGTGCGGTCCGACGTCGCGATCGTGTGCGCGGTGAGAAAGGCCTTCGCCTGCGCGAAGAGCGAGGCTTGGATTTCCTCGAGCGCCGCGGGAATCGCCGCGACGACCTCGCTCAGCGGCACCGTCCGCTTCTGGCCTTCTTCTTTGAACGCGCGATCGCGGCGCACGAGCGTCGCGACGCCGGCTTCGAGGTCGCGCGCGCCGATCTCGATGCGCAGCGGCACGCCGCGCATGTCCCACTCGTTGAACTTGAAGCCCGGCGACTGCCCGTCGCGGTCGTCGAGTTTCGCGCGCAGTCCGGCGGCTTTGCACTCGCGCAGCAGACCGCGCGCCGCGTCGAGCACGGCCGTGCCGTCGCCGCGCACGATCGGGACGATCACGACTTCGACCGGCGCCATCTTGGGCGGAATACGCAGACCGCGGTCGTCGCCGTGCACCATGATCAGCGCGCCGAGCATGCGCCACGACATCCCCCACGACGTCGTCCAAGCGTACTGCTGGGTCTGATCCTCGGCTGAAAACGTGATGTCGTAGGCGCGCGAGAAATTCTGGCCCAGTTCGTGCGAGGTCGCCGATTGCAGCGCCTTGCCGTCGGGCATCAGCGCTTCGATCGAATAGGTGTGGATCGCCCCCGCGAAGCGCTCGTTGACGCTCTTCTCGCCCACGTACACCGGCACCGCCGCGACGTCTTCTGCGACTTCGCGGTAGACCTCGAGCATGCGCGCGACTTCTTCGGCCGCTTCGGCCTGCGTGGCGTGCGCGGTGTGCCCTTCTTGCCAGAGAAATTCGAGCGTGCGCAAGAACGGGCGGGTGCGCTTTTCCCAACGCATGACGTTGGCCCACTGGTTGATCAGGATCGGCAGATCGCGGTACGACTGCAGCCACTCGGCATACATCGTTCCGATGATCACTTCGGAGGTCGGCCGGATCGCGAGGCGCTCGGTGAGTTTTTCGCCGCCGCCTTCGGTGACCCAGGCGACTTCCGGCGCGAAGCCTTCGACGTGCTCGGCCTCGCGCATCAGGAGCGACTCGGGGATCAGCAGCGGAAAATAGGCGTTCTCGTGGCCGGTCTCTTTGAACCGGCGGTCGAGTTCCGCTTGCAGACGCTCCCACAAGCCGTAGCCGTACGGGCGCAGCACCAAGCATCCGCGAACCGGCGCTTGCGAGACCAGCTCGGCGCGGTAGCAGATTGCCTGATACCATTCGGAGAGGTCATCGGCTTTGGGCGGGATGTCTTTGACGAGTTCGGGCACGACCCAACTCGATTCTCAGACGCCGCCCGTCGTCCTCTGAACGCGCGTCCCTATTGCGGTTGGCGGCGCATCCGGACGACCTCGATCGTCACTTGCGAGCCCTGCGGGATCGTCACGTTTTGGCGGTTGTTCTTGGCGTACAACGCGCCCGCTCCGGCGCCGATCAAGGCGCCGACGCCGTGTCCGAGCAAGCCGCCGACCAGCGCGCCGGCGGCTGCACCGCCGAGCTCTTTGAGCGCATTGCTCTTGGTCTCGACCTGCACGCCCGATGCGTAGCCCTCGACGTCGTAGACGTGCCCATTGCGCGAATTGACCTTATCGACGCTCAGGCGAATTTTGCCCGGCGTTCCTTGGCCCGCGTGCTGCACCGACGCGACGTGGCCGTAGATCGTGGCCCCGTTGATGTTGTAGTCGCTCGTATGGGCGTTGTTGATGACGAACGGCTGGCCCGGCTCGGCCGACTTCGAATCGATGCTCTGGTTGAGCGTCCCGACGAGCGTCGTTCCGGGCGGGATCTGGGCGCTCGCCGTCAGCGGCGCCGCCGTGACCAGCGCTGCGGAAAAAAGAATCGCAAAAAGTCGCTTCATGAGGCTCCTTCTACCCGTTTTCCGATGGGACGCACCTGCCCCGCGGCGAAGCGCACCGGCTCATGGCGAAAGCGACGCGCATCTATACCCGCACGGGCGACGACGGCACGACCGGCCTCGTCGGCGGGCAGCGCATCAAGAAAAACGACCTGCGGATCGACACCTACGGCTGCGTCGACGAGCTCTCCAGCGCGATCGGCGTCTCCCGCTCCGCCCTTGCCGGGGCCGCGGCGGAGAGCGTCGCAGCGCGCCTCGACGCCTGGCTTGCCTGGACCCAGGACATGCTCTTCAACCTGGGCAGCGATCTCGCGACCTTGCCGGCCGACCGTTGGCCTGGGATGCCGCGCATAACCGCCGCCGACGCCGTCGCCCTCGAGCGCGCGATCGACGCCGCCGAGGCGGACCTGCCGCCGCTCGACACCTTCATCCACCCCGGCGGCGCCCCGGCCGGCGCAGCCCTGCACGTCGCCCGCACCGTCGCCCGCCGCGCCGAGCGGCTGCTGATCAGCCTGGCCGAACGCGACGAAATCTCGCCCGACGCCCTACGCTACCTCAACCGCCTATCGGACGCCCTCTTCGTCTGGGCCCGCTGGATCAACCACGCCCTCGCCCAACCCGAACACCGCTGGAACGCAAAATCGGAGCCTCCAGCCTAACCGGCGGCTTCGTCTTTGAGGTATTGGGCGGCGCGCATCAGGGCGACGCCCGTTACGGCGTCGCGGATCTCGCCGCGGGCGGCGGCGAGGAGCGCCGCGCTCAGCGGGACGCGGCCGGAGGCGATCGTCTCGACGGCCTCGGGTTCGGGGCGCACGACGGTGAGGCCACGCGCGAGGAAGAGCGAGACGGGTTGCTCGACGATCGAGGGGATCTCGAAAACGATCCCCAGTTCGTCCCAGCGTCGCGCCGTCAGACCGAGTTCCTCGCGCAGTTCGCGCTTGGCGGCGGCCAGCGCCGATTCGCCCGGCTCGGCGCCGCCCTTGACGATCTCGAGCACCACGCGGTCGACGGCGAATCGCGCCTGTTGCGCGAGCACGACGTCGTCGCCGTCGAGTGCGATGACGGCGCTGGCCGCCGGCACGACGACGAGGCCGTGTTCGCCGGGTGTGCCGTTGGGATGGACGATGTCGTGGGCCTCGAAGCGCAGCCACGCGTTCTCATAAACCGTGCGCGCGCCGCGCCGCTCGAAGCCGCTGCCGCTCAGAGGCGCAGCGCTCCCATCCGTTCGGGCGGGTAGCGCTCCCCGCTCGCAGCACCCGGCGGCAGCACGGCATCGATCTCCGCGAGATCGGCCGCATCGAGCGTCACGTTCACCGCGCCGGCGTTGTCGTCGAGGTGCGCCGTGATTTTGCTGCCCGGAATCGGGATCACGTCGTCGTTGCGCATCAGCCACGCGAGCGCCAGCTGCGCGGGCGTGCAGCCTTTGCGTTGCGCGAGCGCCGAAATCGCGTCGGCCAAGCGCAGGTTCGCGACCAGATTGTCGCCGCTGAAACGCGGCTGGCGCAAGCGCGAATCGCCGGCGCCGAGATCGTGCGCGCTACGGAAGCGTCCGGTCAGGAAGCCGCGCCCGAGCGGGCTGTAGGCGACGAACGCGATGCCTAACTCGCGCACCGCAGCGAGGATGCCGTCGCTCTCGACGTCGCGCGTCCAGAGCGAATACTCCGACTGCAGCGCGGCGATCGGATGCGTGGCGTGCGCGCGGCGCAACGTCGCAACCGACGTCTCGGAGACGCCGATGAAACGCACCTTGCCGGCCGCGACCAATTCGCCCATCGCGCCGATCGTTTCTTCGATCGGCGTGTCTTTATCGACGCGGTGCAAGTACAGCAGATCGATCGTTTCCATCTTCAGCCGCCGCAGCGACGCATCGCAGGCCTGCTTCACGTAGGCCGGCGAGCCGTCGATCCCGAGCTGCTTGCCGTCGGGCGCGTGCACGTTGCCGAACTTGGTGGCGAGGAAGGCCCGTTCGCGGTGATGGCCGGCCAGCGCGCGGCCGATCAGCTCCTCGTTTTTGCCCAGACCATAGCCGTCGGCGGTGTCGATCAAATCGATGCCCAGATCGAGCGCGCGGTGGATCGTGCGGATCGACTCGGCGTCATCGCCGGGACCCGCCGCATAGATCGGCGTCATCGACATGCAACCGAGGCCCAGCGCCGAGACGATCGCGCCGCTGTTTCCCAGCCGCCGCAGCGGCATCGTTGTGCTCAAACTGGTCCCTCCGGCACGCCGGCCGTCCGGCGCGTTAGCCTGCTGCTTCGATTTCGACGTGGATCGGTCCGGCCTGCTTGCGGCGCCGGAGCAGGAAGATCAGCGGGATGCAGGCCACGCCCAGCCACGCGATCACGAGGTTGATGTCCTCGAATGAGACGATGGCCGACTGCGCGTAGGCCATTTGCGCCAGTTGCCCGACCGGGTTCGTGCTCAGGAAGTGCTGGACCGCGGGGCTTGCCGCCGTGAGATTGCCCGCCATGACCGTCGAGTGGTAGGACTCGCGCGAGTGCAAGAGGACGGCCAGGATCGCGACGGCGACCGATCCGCCAAGTTGCAGCGAAAGGCTCGTGAAGGCCGCCGCCTTGGGACTCTCGCGCGGCGTCGTCGCGCCGAGGATCGCGACGGTGAGCGGAATCCAGAGCAGCGCCGAACCCACGCCCGTCAACGCGAGCGGAACGGCAAAATCCCAAAACCCGACGGTCGGCGACGTAATCCGGGCCTGCAGATAGCTGCCCAGACTCGTCACCGCGAAGCCGGTGCCGAGCAGATAGCGCGGATCGACCCGGCCCGTGAGCCGCACCGCGATCGGCGTGGTCAACGCGATCGGGATGGCGCGTAAGATGAACAGCATGCCGCTGAGCATCGGCGAGTACCCCAGCAGCCCTTGCGTGAGTTGCGGCAAGACGTAACTCGAACCGAAGACCGTGATGCCGAGCGCCAGCGCGAGCAGCGAACCGGCCCACACGCTGCGATTGCGCAGGATGCTCAAGTCGACCACCGGGTGATCGGTCTGCGTCAGTTCCCACCACGTAAAGACGCCGAGGGTCGCAACACACAGCACCGACACCGCGAGGATGACCGGATCGCTGAACCAGTAATTCTGCTCGCCTTCGGTCAGCACGTACTGCATCGATGCGAGTCCCACGGCGAGCAGCGCCAAGCCGACGCCGTCGATCGGCATGCGGCTATCGGCCTTCGACGGATCGCGCAGCAGCAAGAACAGCAAAATCGTCGCGATGATGCCGGGAACGATGTTGATCTCGAAGCACCAGTTCCACGAATAGTTGTCGACGAGATAGCCGCCCAACGGCGGGCCGAGGGCGGGCCCCATGATCGCACCGAGCGCGAAGATACCCTGACTTGCGGCGAGCCGATTCGGCGGGAACGTGTCGCGTAAAATCGATTGGCCCGTCACGAGCAGACCGCCGCCGAACGCGCCTTGTACCGCGCGCGCGACGATTAACGACGTCAGCGATTCCGACGTGCCGCAGACGATCGACGCCAGCGTAAAGCCGACGATCGAGACGAGAAAGTACAGCTTGCGGCCGAAGCGATTTTGCAGCCACGGCGTGAGCGGGATGACGACGATCGAGGCGATCACGTACGAGGTGATCACCCACGTGCCTTCGTCCTGACTCGCGCCGAGATTGCCCTGAATCGTCGGTAGCGCGACGTTGGTGATCGTCGAGTCGAGCGTTTGCATCAGCGACGCGAGCATGACGCCGAGGATGATCAGCACGCGGCGCAGGCCGTATTCGGTCACGTCGGCGAGCGCGCGCTGCGCCGGCGGCGCGGGTGCGGCGGCGGGAGCGGCGGGAAGCCGCAGCGGGGCAGGTGCGGAAATTGTTTTCATGCTTGCTTGAGGCGGCGCGTCCGCATGCGGCGCGCCGAACAGCCACAACGCCCTAGCGGTGCGTCGAGTTGCATGAATCCGTCCCGCGCCCGTCGCACCAGGCCGGATGAGCACCGGGTTCCTCGCACGGCTCGCGCGGCGAACGTCGATCGAGGCGTTGCAAGCCGAGGGCGGACGGGCCGGTCTGCGCCGCGCGCTGCGTGGCCGCGATCTCATCGCGGTGGGCTTGGGTTCGATGATCGGCGGCGGCATCTTTACGACGATCGGGCCGGGCGTCGCCAAGGCCGGCCCGGCGATCATCGTCGCGTTCATGCTGGCCGGCCTCGCGTCGCTCTTCGCGGCGCTGTGCTACGCGGAACTCGGCTCGATGGTGCCGGTCGCCGGCAGCGCGTATACCTACGCCTACGCGACGCTCGGGCAACTCGTCGCGTGGATCATCGGCTGGGATCTGATCCTCGAATACGGCGTCAGCGCCGCGCCGGTCGCATCGGCGTTCTCCTCATCGGTGCAAGATGCGGCGCGCGCGCTCTGGCACGTGCAGTTACCGGCGTGGGCGCAAACCGCGCACTGGGAACATACCGGCGCGTGGTGGGCGCTGTGGAGCTTCGATCCGGCGAAGACGACCGTCGACGTCGTCGGCGCGCTCTTCGTGCTCGCCTTGAGCCTGTTGCTCGCGGCCGGCATCAAAGAGACCGCGACGACGAACAACGTTTTCGTGATCGTGAAGATCGCCGCGCTGGTCGTCTTCGTCGCCGTCGCGCTCGCACTGTTCCATCCGGCGAACCTGGTGCCGTTCGCGCCCTTCGGCTGGGGCACGATCGCCTTCGGCGCCAGCGGCAACGGCATCGTCCCGGCCGCGGCGCTCGTCTTCTTCACCTACATCGGGTTCGATGCGGCGACGACCACGGCCGAAGAAACGCGCGATCCCAAACGCGACGTGCCCGTCGGCGTGCTGGGGTCGCTGGGGATCGGGACCGCGATCTATTGCGTCGTGGCGTTGGTGCTGGTCGGCGTCGTGCCCTGGCAGCACGTCGATCAGAACGCGGCGCTGCTGGCCGCCGTCGCGCCGCTGCACAACCCGTTCGTCGATGCGATCATCACGATCGGCGTCATCGCGGGCACGACGTCGGTGGCGCTGACCTCGCTGCTCGGTCAGAGCCGCATCTTCTACGTGATGGCGCGCGACGGGATGCTCCCGCCGGCCGTCGCGGCCGTCCATCCGCGCTTCAAAACGCCGGCGCGCATGACGCTGATCACCGGCGTCATCGTCGCAGTGCTCGCGTTCGTGGTACCGCTCGACGCGCTGCTGGAACTCGTGAACATCGGTACGTTCAGCGCGTTCATCATCGTGTGCGCGGGCGTGATCTGGCTGCGCTACAAACGGCCCGATTTGGCCCGGCCGTTCCGCGCGCCGTTCGTCCCGTTCTTTCCGCTGTGCGGCATCGCGCTCTCGCTCTTTCTCTCCACGGTGGGTTTGGGACCGTACACCTGGCTGCGCTTCATCGTGTGGCTGCTCGCCGGCCTCGCGATTTACTTTGCCTACGGCTTCCGTCGCGCAGTTCCGGCTCCGCCGCCGCAATGATCGCCCACCTCGATGTCGCAGCGACGCCGGCCGCGGCGGCCGAGCGCGCCAACGTCGCGACGGTCGTGGTGATCGACGTACTGCGCGCGACCTCGACGATCGTCGCAGCGCTCGAAGCAGGCGCGCAAGCCGTCATCCCGGTTGCCGAACCTGCCGGTGCGCGCGCGGTCGCGCGTCATTTTCCAAACGAGGACCGGCTACTGTGCGGCGAGCGCGAATCGCTACTCATCGCGGGCTTCGACCTCGACAACTCGCCCGCGTCGTACACGCGCGAACGGGTTGCCGGGAAACTGTTGATCTTGACGACGACCAACGGCACGCGCGCGCTGCTCGCGGCAACGCTCGCCGGGAAGAGAACGAGCGTCTATTGCGCGGCCCTGACGAACCGCGGCGCGATCGTCGAGCGGCTCGCCGCGAGCGCCGGCGACGCGCGGCTGCTGTGCGCGGGCTCCGAGGGGGCGCTCAGTTTCGAGGATCTGCTCGGCGCCGGCGCGATCGTCCACGGCCTGCTGAGGCGCAACGGAGCGCTAGCGATCAGCGACGAAGCGCGCGCCGCGGCGACCGTTTACGGCGCCTTGGAAGATCGTCTCGCGGGCGCGGTGGCAGCGGGCACGCACGCGCGCGCGCTGGTGGCCGCCGGCTTCGCGCACGACGTGGCGGCGTGCGCGCGGATCGACGTCAGCGGCTGCGTGCCGCGTTACGCCGGCGGCAGAATCGAAGCGGGGTAGCGGTTAGGGTCCGTCGTCGGGCGCGCCGGCGACGACGGCGCCCGGCGTGCGAACGTCGATGCGGCCGCGGGCGGCATCATATTTGACGGCGGAGGTCAGTGCCAACGCGACATCGGCAGCCCGCACCATCGCGCGGCCGTGCAACGTGAACGGCGCGTTCTTCAGCATCACGGGCCGGCCGTCGAGCGTAGCGCTGCGTTCGCCGATCTTGAGCGTGAGCGCGTCGGAGCCGCGGCGCACGGTGAGTTCGTTCGTGCGGGCATCGAAACTGGTGGTCGCGCCGGCGGCCTCAGCCACCGCGCGTAGCGGAAGATAGGCCGCCGTTCCGGTCGTCACCGGCGCGACGTCGGAGACGACGCGCTGACCGTCGACATCCAGAATCGCGGTCTGCGAGAACGCGAGCGCCAACGATGCGGTCAAGGCGATGCCCGCCGTTCCCACGATCAGCCGCCAACTCGGTAATGCGGCCAAGAAGCCGCTAGGCAGGTGCACTTTCACGATTCGTCTCGTGAAGATAATCCGGATACTGCTCCGCGATGACCTTCTCTATTTCGAGCCGCAATTGGCCCAGTAACTGGCCTTCTGGATAAGTGCCGACCAGCTCGCCCTTGCGGTAGATCGCGCCCTTGCCCTTACCGCCGGCGATCCCGACGTCGGCCATTTTCGATTCGCCCGGTCCGTTGACGACGCAGCCCATGACCGCGACCTTGACCGGCGCGGTGTACTCCTTGGCGATCGCTTCGACCGAGCGGGCTAGGTCGACGACCTGGATTTCGGCCCGGCCGCACGACGGGCAGGCCGTGATGTCGAAGCCCTTCTCGCGTAGACCGAGCGCCTTGAGGATGCCCCAGGCAACGGGAATCTCTTCGATCGGGTCGGCGGCCAGCGAGACGCGCAGGGTGTCGCCGATGCCCTCCCAGAGCAGGACGCCGAGGCCGATCGCGGACTTGATGGTCCCCTCGCGCGGGAGGCCGGCCTCGGTGACGCCCAGGTGCAGGGCGTAGGGGGTCTGGCGCTCGCGCAGGCGCTGATCCATCAGCCGGTAGGCGTAGATCGTGCTCGGCGCGTCATGGGCCTTGAGCGAGATGATGATGTCGGTGTGGCCGAGATCCTCAAGGATGTCGACGTGGCGCAGGGCCGACTCGACCATCGCCTCGGGGGTGTGGCCGAGGCGTTCCTCGAGATCGCGGGCCAGCGAGCCCATATTGACGCCGATCCGGATCGGCGTCTTGCGATCGATCGCCTCGCGCACGACCTCGCGGGTCTTGACCGGGTCGGTGATGTTGCCCGGATTGAGCCGCAGCTTGGCGACGCCCGCTTCCAGGGCCGCCAGCGCCATGCGGTGGTCGAAGTGGATATCGGCCACGATCGGCACCGGCGAGCGCTTCACGATGTGCGGCAGGCCCGCGGCGTCGCGCGGGTCCTGGCAAGTGACGCGTACGATCTCGCAGCCGGCCATCGCGAGGCCGTAGACCTGTTCGAGCGTCTTATCGTAGTCGGCGGTGTCGGTCGTCGTCATCGACTGGACGGCGATCGGATGATCGCCGCCGATCCAGACGCCCTTGGCGTCGGATTCGCCCGATTTGTTCTTCAGGAAGACCGGTTTGGATTGGCGACGCAAGCGGATCATGGGGTACTTCTTCGCCTCAAAACGCGGCCTGGCCCGCGAGGATGCGGGCAATATCGTGGTATGCCACGGCCAGCATCACGACGATCAGCGCCGCAAACCCGCCGACGTGGACCAGCGCTTCCTTCTCGGGGTCGACCGGCTTGCCGCGCAGCATCTCGACCAGGATGAACAGCCCACGGCCGCCGTCGAGCGCCGGAATCGGCAGCAGGTTGAAGATCCCAAGCGAGATCGAAAGGGTCGCCGCCAGCGACAAGTAGGCACCCCAGCCGAAATCGGCGACTTGGGCCGAGACCTGGGCGATCCCGATCGGGCCTTGGAGCTGCCCGGCGGTCGAGGCGAAGTTGGTGACCAACTGGCCGAGGATGTTCAGCGTGCCGGTAAAGACGGCCGCGAACTGCTCCCAGGCGTCTTGCGCGGCCTCGGGGATGCTCGCGGGGCGCAGCGCCGGCATCGGACTGAAGCCCAGACGCCCTTGCAGCTTGCCGTGGTCCTTGACGCCGCGGGCGGCGATCGCCACGGTTACCGGCCGGCCGTCACGCTCGTAGGTCACCCGTAGGGTCTTGCCCGGCGAGGCGTGGATGACGTCGACGAGCTGGTCGCCGTCCCGCATCGGGACGCCGTCGATCGCGGTGATCAGGTCGCCGGGATGGAGCCCCGCCTGCTGCGCCGGGTAGCCGGGCAGGAGCTGGTAGACCCGGGTGGTCGGCGCGCGGTCGGCCACGCCGAACACCGCGGCGCTCAGGAACAGCAGGACCAGCGCGACGATGAAGTTCGCGATCGGGCCCGCCACCACAATCGCCAGGCGCTGGAGCGGGGTCTTGGCCTGAAAATTGTCCTCGTCGTGCTTGCCGTCGTCACGGAACGAGCGCTGCTGCTCGGCCTCGGTCGTCTTGCCGTCCTCGCCCTTCATGGCGCAGTAACCGCCGATCGGGAGCAGGTTCAAGCGGTAATTCGTACCGCTGCGCTTGGAGGTCCACTTGAGCAGCGTTGGCCCCATCCCGAGCGCGAAATCGTCGACACGGACGCCGTTGCGGCGGGCAAGCAAAAAGTGCCCGTACTCGTGCAGCACGACCAGCACGGAGAGCATCACGAGGAACAGCAGCAGTTTTTCGGGAGACATCGTCACCTACGGGTTTCCACCGGGCGGGGTCGACTTCCGGCGGGTTCATTCATAGAAACCGGCCAGCTCGCCGTTCGATGCGCCCGCGGAGCCTGAACCACGAGGATGATCGGCGGGTTGGCCTTCTCCCTAGCCCCGGCGCACGCCGGCACAGAGTGCGAAGAGGTAGTGCGCCATGCCGAAGAAACCTGTGTGCAGCATCTCGTCATTCATCGCGAAGACGAACACGTTGCTGAAGTGCCGCTCGAGCGAGGCGCGCAGCGTTTCGGCCGACTTCAGATTGATGTGACCTTCGCGGCTCCAGCGGCTGGCGTGCGCTTCGGAATGGATGTTCGGCGTGCCGATCACGCACGCTGCGTCGTCGGTCAGCGGAGCGACCAGATTCCGCAGGAACGTATCCTCGTGCTCTGGCGGAATATGCTCGATCACGTCGAGCGAGTAGCAGGCGTCGAACGTTCCGGGGAAAACCGGCTCCGCCAGCATGTCGGCGACCGCGAACGTCGCGTTGATCTTCTCGTGCGCTCCGTGCTGCTGCGCCCACGCGATCTGCGCCTCGCTGATATCGATGCCGTGGACGTAGGGCACCGCCTGGAGTACGATCCGACAATTGAATCCATCACCGCAACCGACTTCGAGCGCACGCTGTTTCCCGTCGAGCAACTTCGCGACGTGCTTGTAGCGTGCGAGCGTGATCGGGAACCGGCGTGGATCGGTGCGCCATGCATGCGAGGCGGACGGTCCGAGCGTCACGGGACCGAGCTCGTTCCAGCCTTCGAATGGCGTAAGGTCAGGGCCATGTAGCCCGGCGCGCGGATCGTTCGCCATCAGGAGCCTCCGATCGCATCGAGCACGACCGCGGCAACGCGCGCGGTATCGGCCGCAGTGAGTTCGGCATACATCGGTAAGGACAGGATACGTTCCCCCAAGCCATCGGCATGCGGGGTCGGTCGCGGTGCGACTCCCTGGCCCCGATAAGCGCCCTGGTGCTGGATCGTCGTGGGGTAATGGATGCCCCAGTCGATGCGCTCGCGATCGAGCGCCGCACAGATCTTCTCGCGCTGCGGCACTTCCACGACGAACAGGTGGAAGACGGCGAACTCGTGTTCCGCAAAGACCGGCGTGCGAACCGGCGTTCCGGCGAACAGTTCGGTGTACCGCGCGGCGGCCGCCCGGCGGCCCGCCAGCCACTCATCGAGATGGCGCAACTTCACCGACAGCATCGCGGCGTGGAGCGGATCGAGCCGCCCATTCGTTCCGATCCGCGTGTGCACGTAGCGCGCGCTCTGACCTAGGTCGCGCATCTCGGCGATCGCGGTCGCGATCTGGGAATCGCCGGTAAGCACGATGCCGGAATCGCCGAGCGCGCCGAGATTCTTGCTCGGGTGCAGGCTGAACGCGGCGGCGTCGGCGAGGCCGCCGACCCGGCGTCCGTGGTAGCGCGCGCCGTGCGCTTGCGATGCGTCCTCGAAGACCCGCAAACCGTGCTTGCGCGCGACGGCGAGCACCTCGTTCATCGCGGCGGGCCGGCCCCACAGATGCACGGGCACGACAGCCCGCGTACGCGGGGTGATCGCCGCTTCGACGCAGGCCGGATCGATATTCGCGGTCCGCGGATCGACGTCGACGATCACCGGCCGGGCGCCGACGTTCGAGACCGCCATCGCCGTCGCGACGCTGGTGTTCGCCGGCACGATCACTTCGTCGCCGGGGCCGATGCCGTAGGCACGATAGATTAACTCGAGCCCGGTTGTGCCGCTGCTGACGCCGATGCCGTGCGCGACGCCGCAATACGCCGCGAACTCGCGCTCGAAGGCCTCCATCAGCGGCCCTTTGACGTAGATACCGCTGGCGATGAACGCATCGAAGGCCGCGTGCAGCTCGTCCGCAATCGACGCCTGCTGCCGGTCGAGATCGAAGAGCCGGATGCGAGCCGGCGTCGTGCTCGGTCCCGGTCCGTCGGCTTTCGTCACAGTCATCACCATACGGTATCGGCCGCCGCGCCTGGGAACTTGATGGCGCGCCGCACCCCGCCTTGGCCCGGGCGGCTATCCATTGATCCGGATCGACACGGCGAACGGCGGCCGCCCCGGAACGCGGCTCGCGACCGCGGCCAGCGTCCGTTCCCGCAGTTCAGCAACGTGCGGCCGGTTCGTCACCGGATGATGGTGGTCGTAGACCTCCTTCAGCGCCGTTGCAAAGTTGAGATTGCGCCCGGTTCCCCCGGGATGGTCCCGAAACTCGGCCGTTACGTTATCGCAAAAGGCATAGAAGTAGTGCTTGCAGATCCGGGCCTGGATCTCGTTGTCGGCGACGTCGGAATCCGGCAGATACCACCCGACGCGATCGTAGACGGCGCGCGCGATCATCGCTTGGTGCCCGCCGATCACCGAGGTGACCAGCGAGTCCGTCGGCGCGATCGTCTGAGCGAACGTCGTCGCGTTGAAGCCCGCCGTCCGCAACTCGCCGTCGGGATCGCGTTCGAGGAACCGAAGCAGCGCCGTCCCATGGGCCACGGCGCAGCCGCTACGCATGATCGCGTACATCAGCCGTTCGAAGTGGTCGGGGTAGAACCAGTCGTCGTCCGGTAGCAGCACGAGGTACTCGCCGCGTGCCGCTTCCCGGCCGATCGCGCATGCGTTCGCCGAACCGCCGTTGGTGGGCAGATCGATGAGCCGCGCGAACGGAAACTCGGCCACGATATCGGCGACCGGCGTCCCCCCGTCGTTCACCACGATCGATTCGACATTCGGATAGGTTTGGGCCGCCAGGCACGAGAGCATCTTACGCAGTTCGCCGGGGCGGTTGTAGGTCGGCGTAATAACCGATACCAGCGGCAGTTCGTCGACGAACGCCGGGCGCCCGGGCCGGCTCGGTTCGCGCGGCGCAGGCACCGGCTCCGCATGCACGACCGCCGGGCGGGCCATGGCAACTGCCACGGCCGCGAACAGGGGGCGGGCGTTCAATGCCTCCCAAGGAACGATCGTTCCGGCGAATTCGTGCGCGCCGCTGGAGATCGGAGCAACGACGCCATAACCGAGCCGCGCGAACGCTACCGCATCGGCCGGATCGCTCGGGTCCGCCGCCACGACGACGGCTGCGCATGCCAGAGCGTCAGCGACGCGCGGGTCCTCGGGCAACAAGAACGTGCCGGTCGAAAACACGGGCGGCGGACCGCCCGCGGACACGCAGGTGACTTCGCCGTGAACTTCCGTCAATGCGTGAACGATGATCCCGAGTTCGGCCGCCGCGCGCAGCGGCGCCCACACCACGATCCCAGGACGTGACGTCCGCACCCGCGCGGGGGCCGGGATCGTAACGTTGGCGAGAACGCGCTCCACGGGCCGCATCGGGCGAGCAACGATCCCGCGCGCGTAGACGTCAGCGATCCGAGCATGCTCGGCGAACGAGCGCACGAGCAGCGCATCGCACAGCCCGTAGAACTCCAAAAGGATGTATTCGAACGTCTGGTCCGGCCGCCAGGCGTCGCTCACGCGGGTGCCATTGACCATCAGTTGCCCGGCGGCAAGTTGGTCGGCGATCGCGCAGCGGTTATCGTAATCCGGGGCCTGCTTAAGGATCTCGCTGCCGTAGGCGTAGCCAAACGCCACGCGCGGGTCGTCGAAGAGGATCATGCCGTAGAATGACGTGCCGGCCTCACGCCGGCGGACGGCCTCGAGATACGCTTTCCCGAGTTGCGGCACATCCGCAATCACGGCTTCGAGGTCACCGAGCGAACCCGCGTAGCGCTCGGCGCGCGGGCCAAAAGCACTGATCATGAAGGCCACTATTCGCGCGCGGTGCCGCTCATACCGGCTTGTAGCTCACGAGAACCGTCGGTGGAAACATCGGTTGCCCGGCCGGCCGGCTCGCGACGTTGGAGATCGTCGACGCACGATTTTGTTCGATCATCGGCCGTTGCGGCCGCGGGTAGAGGACCTCGAAGACATAGCGCATCGCGGCCGGCGAATCCATCCCCGCAAAGTGCGATTCGCCGCGCAGGCGCCATTCGACCGTGGTCTGATCGACATATGCAAAGGCGTAGCGTTCGGACGCGCGCACTTGGATCTCGTAGTCGGCGATCACGATGTCGATCGGGGGGCCGATCTCGTCGAATACGCTGCGCCGGAACAATATCGATATCAGCACGATTGCAGTTGCGATCAGCGCATCCGAAGGCGTCGTCGAGTCGATGAATACCCCGGCGTTGAAGCCGCTCGTCTCGAGCGCCCCGTCCGGCAAACGCCGCTGGTGGCGGATCAACCCGTTCGTGTGCGCGATCGACGCTCCGCTCGTAACGAGAGCAGAGACCAGTCGCGTGAAGTGATCGGGATAGAGCCAATCGTCGTCGGCCATCCACTGCGCGAACTCGCCGTGGGCGAACTTCATCCCCGCGATCCCGGCCTTCATCCCGCCGAGGTTCTGCTCCAAATTGACCAGAGTCGCAAACCGAAAGCGGCTGACGATGTCGTCGATCGGCTCGCCACCGTCGTTGACGATGACGACCTCGAGATTCGGGTAGGTTTGGGCCGCCAACCCTTCGAGGCAGCGCTCGATATCGGCACGGCGGTTATACGTCGCGATCACGACGCTGACGAGCGGCGCACCGGCCGGCAGGTCCGGCACTTCCGGTAGCGCCGGCGCGCTCGGAGGGGGTGCGGGCAATTCTCGCAGCGATGCGGGCCGGCCGATCGCCGCCGCGACCGCGATGTGCAGCGTGCGCGCGTAGCCGGGGTCGAACGTCGCAATCTCGCGCACGTATTCGTGCGCACCCGATGACAGCGGGGCGACGACTCCGTAGCCTAGTCGTGCGAACGCGATCGCGGGACCCGGATCCGCTGCGTCGGTGACGACGACGGCCGTTGCCGCGCCGAGCGCTTCCACCACGCGCGGATCGTCCGCTCGCACGAAGGTACCCGGGAACCCGCTCGGAATCGCGCCGGCACCGACGACGTAGGTCACGTCGCCCAGAAACTCCGATAGCGCGAAGGCATAGAGCGCGCTCGCCTCGGCCGGAGCGGCGGTCGCCCAGACGACGACGGACGGCCGCTGCGGCCGCCGCCGAACGACCCGGCCGATCGCCGGAACGGCGACGACGCGCTCAAACGGCCGCGGGCGCGGGCAGAGTTGCGACACGCGTGCGTACTCCGTGAACGAGCGCACCAAGAGCGCGTTCGAGAGCAGAAAGAACTCCGCCGCGCATTGCCGGAACGCCGGATCGAGGCTCACGAAGGCCTCGCGTGCCGGCCGCCCGTTGAGGATCGCTTCGCCCGCGCCGTACTGATCGAGCACGGCACGGCGTTCGTCGAACCCGGGCCATTTCGCGAAAATTGCCGGAGCCACGGTTTCAAGCGTGTAGGCGCGGGGTTCGTCGATCAGCAACATGCCGTAGAACGTTTCCCCGCGCTCGCGCCGGCGCACGGCCTCGAGATACGCGTCGATGACGTGCTCGGGGTCGGCGATTACCGCTGCGAGGTCTCCGAGCGTTGCGGCGTGGGCTTGCGCTTTCGGACCGAAGGCGGAAATCACGGAATCGGATTGCTCGTCGTGCTACGCGCGGCGCACGAAGCTCAGATATTGCTGACCGTGGCCGAAGAAGCCACGGAACGCCGGAGCCTCCGGCAATGGCCGCTGCGCCCCCGCGGCTTCGCACATCGCCAAGGCCTCGTCGACCGATGTCGCAGTCAAGGCACTCACCGGACGCACGGTCTCCGCCACTTCCCGCAGGGTTTCCAGCACGGGCGCGTACCCCGTACCGCTTTCCGCGCTGCGCAGCAGCGCGTAGAAGCGATCGGCCAAGAGCAACACCCGCTTACCGAGCTCGGCGCTGTGGATGGCCGTGCCGTCGAGCCGGTGGTCCATAATGTTGACGATGTTGGCGCAGTATGCAGCACTCACGGCAGGACCAATATCCCGACCTGTACCGACCTGACGTTTGTACCAGCGCCAGACGGTAAAGAAACGCGGCGAAGCGTTGTAGACCTCGAAGCCGTCGCCTCCCAGCGCCTCGATCGCTTCTACGACGGAGAACATGTTGCCGACGTACGGCTGGATGATATTGTCAAGGACCCAGTCCTCTACCGGTCTCGTCATCCCTTCGAGCGTGGCGGTATGCGTTGCGAAGACGGGAACCAGACGCTCAACTTGCTCTCGCACCGGCAACGTTCGTGGAACGACATGTGCGGCGACGACACGCCGGAGCAGTTCCCCGAGTGAGGAAGCTGCGTCCTGAGAGGTCATGACAAAGACACCGCCGTCGGCGGCGAACCCGCCGATTTTTCGGGCGAATCTCGCCGGGTCGACTTGACCAGCAATCGCGCCCTCGCACAACACGAGATCGAACCGCTCCTCCGTTTCGAACGCCTCAAACAGCGACTCTACCAACGTGCAGGCATCGCGCTGCGGCGCGTGCCGATCGAGAAGCTCGCCGGTGGAGGTCAGTCCGACCGGGTTTCCGTCGACGAGAACGTACCGGCGCGGGCGCAACGAACTCGTATAGATCGCGTTGTGGCCCGACCCCGGTCCGAATTCGACCACCGAGCGCCCGGCGACCAGCGCGGGGAGGATACCTAAAGCCAGATAGAGCGATTCGCGGCGTTCGAGATGCAACGCGATATCGCTCAGGTCTTGACTGACCGGCGAAATCGCGTTTGCCCGATAGTAATCGACGAACGGCTTTCTCATGAGCTGTGGCTACGCGCTCGGAGCATGGACTTCATTTTCAGAGCGCGTCCTCCCGGCATCGTCGTCCCGGATCCCGAGCAGCGCGAACGCGAGCATCACCTCGATGGTCGACGGAAACACCGAGCGATCGTCGGCGCCGGTTTGGTCCGTGAATAAGCGCGGCAAGCGCTCGACGATCGTCGCGATCGCGCCTTTCGTTTTGAGTGCGAGCCGGCGTGCGAGAACCTCGCCCGCCGCTTTCGCAGCCGCGTACTCGGAGAGTTCCGCGGGGGCCTCCGTTACGTACACTGACGACGGGTAGAGATAACGCCGCGGTCGGGAACCGCCGGGAAATTGCTTCTCCACGGACCCGAGCATGCGCGCAAAGCCATGGACGTAATAGCTGCAGAAATGCTCGAAAAGTTCGGGTTCCCATCCACCGCGGCTCAGTGCGATGTGCGGGGTCGCGAAGAAATACACGTGGGTTGGGCTCCAACCCGCGGGAAGGGCCGATGCGAACTCGGCCGTCTCGCGTTGGACATCGTACTGCACCGTGTGAGCGGTACCGCCGGCACCGGAGATTTCGTCGGCTACCCGGCGCGCGTCAGCCGCGCCGCTCTTGAAGGTGATCGCCACCTCTCCGCCGCCTGCAGCCACCACCTTTGCAAGTGCCTCTCCTAAGCCCCGCGAACCCCCGATGACGAGGGCCCGCTGCCCCTCGAAGATCGCCGAAGGAACGCGTTGCCGGATATCCGAGACCGTTGGTTGTTGGACCGCCGCGTTACGGAAGAACGCCGTAAGATTGCCGGTTACTGACGGACCGGCCAGGTCAAGCACGAGCCGCTGCATGCGGGCGTCGGCCTTCGCGACAGAGTACCGCAGTTCGTCTGCTGCGTCAGGATCCTCGGGCATGAAGTCCAGTGAAAGCTCGGCGAAAATCGAGTGCAATCCGGGACATTCCATGCCGACGACATAGGTCGTGGCAATAATTGATGCAAGTTGCCGGATCGGTAGTCGCTGCGCCGCGTGCGGAAACATTTCCCCGAGCAAACGGCTATCCAACGCCAACTCGACCTTGCCCGCGCCGACCTGATTGAGGTCAATCGCTCGAGGCGCGGCCAGGTACGAACGCCCCGCCGGTAATGGCCGATCCGGCCGGTCGTCGGCGGAAAACGCACCCAGCGTCACTTCTTGTACGATCCGATCGCCGTCCCGAACCGTTATCGCCGAGCCGGCGTCGGGGCGGTGAATCGTTTCCGTGGTGCAGACCGTTCCGGTCGCCACCGGGGCCCGAAACTTGGCGCGTAGTGAAGTCAAACGCCCCGGCGCGGAACCATCTGCCAGATAGGCATCAATCGCAGTTAACAGCAGGTGAACGCCGTGAACGACGGTACCGCCGAAACGGAGCCGGCGGGCGGCAGTCGGATCGACATGAAGGGGGTTGACGTCGCCGGACAGCTCGCCGAAGCGAAGCGACGCTTCTAACGAGATACTGCTGGTCACTCGTCACGCTCCGCAATGTACAGGCACGTGACCGTTGCCTTTCCCGCCATCGCTTGCTCGATCGTGCGGCCGGACATCGGCTCCAACGATTCGTCGATGATTCGCAGTCCGGCCGCCCGGACGAGGTCTGCCGCTTCCTGCGGGGATCGCAACAAGAAGATGTGATCGGGTGCGGGGCTATTGATGGGAACGTTGACGAACATTCGTCCGTTCTGCCGCAGGCAACGGGTCAGCGATTGCAGCGCCGCGAGCGGCGCCTCGAGGTGCTCGAGAACCTCCGCGATGACGATTGCGTCGAAGGAGCCTGCCTCGCGAACCGCCATCACATCGCGTTGTTCGAGTTGGATCGGGCGAGCGACGTCGAGCCGCCGCAACGCCTCGCCCGTTTTACGGAGACTCTCGTTACTGATGTCCCAGGCTGTAAGCGATTTTACTTGAGGTTGTTGTGCCGCAAGAGCGAGAAAAAGTCCGTGCCCGGGACCGATCTCGAGATAGTCGCTTCCCGGTTGAATCATGGGCAAGAAACGGTTCTTGAAGCCGATGAATGACCGGGCATGATTGAACCACAGTGCTTGCGAGAGGAGTAGTCCGTCCATGTATTTCTCCATGAACGCCTGATCTTGGTAAACGGCGACTTCCGCTTCGGCAAACGTTTTACAACGGTACTCGCCGGTACGCCGGAAGTGCAGTGCCTCCAGATTGAAAACATCGCACATCCAGCGATAGTGGGAGCAGAACGTGTCGACTTCGTCGCCCATGAGGCGACGCACTTGGGCAGCCGCCCAGTCGATGTCTCGCAGCGCCGGCCCATCGTGCGCGCCGAGGCTCCGCTCGAGGTAGGGCTGATGGCTCGGCCAACGTTCGAGGACTGCTGCCACCAGCCAACCCAGATTCTCGCAGGATCGCATGATGCGGTTTGTCGCGGAGGCTTCGCCACGAGTGAGCGGCTCGCCCTGAGAGTCGATCATGCAGTCACCGGACGGTCGGCATCGCCATCGCCGCGCGTCACGTGCAAATCCCCGAGCGCGGGGCGCGCCATCCCAGCATGTGTTCCGACCTCCAAGTTGAGGATGAGCGCCGTTCGCTCTACCGGTTGCAGACGCGAAGGCAGCAGCGGTTGGCCGCCCCTTTCGCTCACCCATCCGGCTCGTTCGAACGTTACTCCAAAATCCGCCGACGACGCGACGAAGTCCGCAAAAGCGCAGCCGGCAGCCTGAAAGCGGCACGCTACTTCGCGGGCAAGCGTGACGCCGGCAGCACGACCGGCGGGTGATCCGGAATGAAAAAACTCGATCACGCGGCCGACGGGCACGTCTGACCCGGCGGCGGTCTCGATGCGGTAGGCCGCAATCGCCGGTTCTTCCGAACTCCCGGCGGCGACCACCACGTAGCGAAACGTCGGGTGGTCGAGGTAGCGCCAACGTAAGTAGCTCGCCGAGCGCACCGTGCCGTAAAATAGCGCTGGATAGCGTTCCCACAACGGACCGGGGTCGTCCGGCCGCCATGCACGGATTACCTCGGGCTCAGAACTCACTTCGCGAAAACGCGCTGCCTCGAGATCGCTCGGAGGCACGTCAGGTAACGCCAGTGCCGCGGCAGCGGCCGGATCGAAGATCGCAAGGTAGCGCGGAATCCGGTCGTAGACCGACCACCCCAACCGGCCGACGATGCGCAGGTTCTCGACGCGAGCGCCGATGCCGAACACGACCGCAAAGCGACGCGTCGCCGCTAGGATCAGCGAAACTCCGACGCCGCGGCGGTACGCCGGGTCGATGGTCCAGTTGACGAGCCAGGCCCCCTCAACCGTTTGTCCGGACGTGCCCCAGAAAACCGAGTCCACCAGATACCCTAACGATCCCACGAGCCGATCGCCGTCCCATGCCGTCAGCATGTCGGCGTGCGCTTCGTCCGCGCGGAAGTACCACGAAAAGAACTCACGATTGCAGAGGGCGATGTCCGGCCGGTAGGCCGCCGCCAAGAACGCTTTCATGTCCGCCCAGCGGTCCATCGGAAAGCGTGGGAGCACGCGCACGCTCATAGCAAGATCAGACAGGCCAATCCACGTCGACGCCGTGCTCGCGTAAACAAGCGACGATCTGCGCGATGGACTGCATCGACGCAATCTCGTCGACCGAAAAAGAAACCCCGCAGCGCTCTTCGAGCGTGACCACGGCATTCAAATGGTTGAGACTATCCCAAGTCTCGAAGTCCTCGGCATCCGCAGTCAGCAGAATTTCCGAAGGATCGACGGAAAACGCCTCCCCGAGGAGCTGTTGGAATTCGTCGCGGCTGATTTTCACGAATCCTCACGAATTGAAACGAAACGAACGTCGAGCGCGGCGTCGACCTCGCGCGTATAATCGGTGCGAGCCGGGCTCGCATCCAGTATGGTAAATCCGAACTGCGGCAGGAGTTCGGCCACGAGCGCATTTTTCGAGGAACGGATATATGAGGCCCGAATGCGCGAGTGCTTGCCGCGTAGAAGCCAACGCCGCAAGTGCTCGAACATGGCATGTTCGACCGTTCGTGCCATGACGCGACAACTCATGAGGAACGCATCGAGCACTGCCTCGTCGCCACCCGTCGTCGCAATCACCACGCCGATGAGGCCGGCGTCGCCGAAGCGATCGATGACGCGGAAGGCGTAGGTATAAGCGGACGGGTCGGTGGCTAGCGCCCTCAACTCCTCGCGTGAGTAGCGCCGCGTCGTGAGGTTGAATTGGTTGGTTTTGGCCACCAATTGTGCCACCCGATCGAGAGAGCCGTCGTCAATCGGAGCCGCGATGAGTTGGAGATCCAGCGACGCGAGGTAGGCATCCGGAGAGGCCGCGACCGTGCGTGCCTCCTCTCGCCAGCGTTCCTGCTGGTAGAGCTGCGTTCGACGAGCGTCCTCGTCGCTGCGGATCGGGCGCTCCAGGATACCGAGGCGGGTGACGAACGGCGCATACTCAATGGGATTCGAGGGTAATTCGGGCACGAACACTTCCGGCGTTCCGGCGCGCACCTCGCCGCGTTCGAACGTTGAGTCGTCAAGGAACACGAAGGCATCGAGTCCGAGCCGCAACTCTGCTGCCACCTCCCGAAGCGAATGTGACTTCGCTCCCCACCCAACCTTGAACGCAACGAAATCGTCGGCGCTCAACACCATGTCTCGTGCCCGCTCGCGGAACACTGCCGCCACGGTCTCCGGTTCGTTTTTTGAAACGGCGACCAGCAGGATCCCGTTCGCCGAAGCCTCTTTGAGGAGCCGTTGCAGGCACAAATGGCCGATGCCGCCATCGAACGGCGACAAGTTGACGCCGCTGGGACCGACCTCACCGGCCAGCCCTCCCCAGAGCGTGTCGTCGCAATCGACGGCGACGACCTTTACACGCGGGTGCGTGATGTTCTCGATCGTTTGGGCAACGCGCCGGCCGACCGCAATACAACCGGCGGCGTGGTACGGCAACTTCGCACTTCCCCAGTAGGACCCGGCGCGCCACGACCGCGTGAGGTCGGCAAGCACGGCCATCGGATCCACGGTGACCGAGCGGCTGCCCAGCGCTTCCCTGGCCGCGTCGTGAAGGGCGACGCGGGCGCGCTGATACCAGCGATCCGGTGCGGACTCGCCACCGGTTGCGTCAACGGGAATATCCGGAAGAACCATCACGACCGGCGCGTTCGACCGCGCCGCGAACGCAGCTAAGGCGTCGTGCACGAGCCGATCGGGGATCTCATCATAGCGGGCACCCCCGGCGGTCAGCCCGAGCGTCGACAGTAACAGGACGACGACGTCGGGGCCAAACTGATCCAGCCCGCTTCCGCTCGCCAGCAATTCTTGCGGCCATTGGTCGTATCCGGCGACATACGTCGCGCAAGCAAGGCGCGGCGTGAGAGCCAGTTCTATGGCATCGACGAGATAGTCCGTTGTCGCGTTCCCCAGCACCGCCACACGTATCGTCGCGACCGCCCGCGAGCGAGCCACTTCGGTTGGGATCTTTCGCAGCAGACGAACCGCCGAGAGAAAGTCGGAGACCCCGGCCCACGGGCGTCCCTCACCTAAACTCGAGGCAAGAGCATCGACCGGATTCACACCTGTTGCGATCACGTTACGCTACCGCCAGGCGCATACGGAGGCGTTCGATGTACTCCGCCGCTGCCGGCTCAACGTCTTCCGGTGCCCAAGCCGGGAACTCCGAGGCGCTGGGCTGCCACGGCCCCGCCGACACTTCGTAGAAGACGAACCACTCCGAGAGAATGACGAGGGCGTGCCAGACGTTTGTAGGCACGCGCCAGAGCGACGGACCGCTTTCGGCATCAAGGACGCGCGTTTCGCCTACGGTTCCCATGTCGTCGAAAAGAATGGCGGCGGCGCGTCCTTCAAGCGCCGTGATCGTTTCCCGCTTGTGAGGGTGACGGGCCGGCCTCACGTAGCACGAGCGGTGGTGCACGATGACCATTTCGTGAACCGGTGCGGCAATATTCTCGTGTAAGCAGATGCGGGCGCGCAACCGCGGCGATGCGCTCGCGCGCTCCTTGAGAAAAGCTACCTCTGCCGGTCCGACGCCTCCCAACGCTTCTTCCGCATACCAAACGTCGGGGCGATCGGCGCGCAACTGCATCTTACTTTAACAGCGCTTCAATAAATTTGTGGGTCGCGATCTTCTCGATTGAAGAGCGGTTCCCCACGACCTGCACTTTTTGCGCGCCCACGACGTTCGCGATAAAGGCGACAGCGTCGGAAGGAACACCGGCCGCAACGGCCACGGCGCTCAGCGCGAGCACCGCGTCACCCGAGCCGATCCGATCGACAACGCGCGTGGCAAACGATGGGCAGACGTACGAAGTTCCGTCGGCGTAATACTCGAC
>Ga0302319_10004301_pt1 | contig 29289 bp, 25 predicted proteins | sample Bog_T0_2_FD_203319 | JGI IMG/M metagenome (GOLD analysis project Ga0302319, IMG submission 203319) | Peat permafrost microbial communities from Stordalen Mire near Abisko, Sweden - Bog_T0_2 | ecosystem: Environmental > Terrestrial > Soil > Wetlands > Peat | place: Sweden: Abisko, Stordalen Mire... | reverse complement strand
AATGGGAGAGGGCCGCCGGAGGCAAAGTCGCTCTTCGGCTCAGTTCTTTCTGGGTTGGGTGCGCGAGCGCTCGTCGCGAATTCACCTTGCCGATCCAACCCAGCAAGCTGAAGCCCTAAGATGCCAAGCGGATGCCGAGCGCTTCTGGGAGCGGAAAGTCCAAGATTCGAACGCCGACTGACGCAGCGATTGTCTCGCAGCCCCACTTGCGAATCCCGCCAGACAGCATACGGTGCCCCGCGCTAAATCGCCATCGGATTGTGCGCCTAGTCGGTAGCGCCGACGGGCACCTCGGCTGCCCGTCCGGGTAAGAGCGGCGGCCGCACAAAACGCACATCCTTGACCCTTTTGCCGCAGGAGTCCTCAAGGCGGAAATAGCACCCATAATTGTGCTCATTGAACTGCGATTTCGAACCAACTGGCGGAGTGTAAAGAATTCGGAGGACATTCGTCCCCTTCTTCAGCGCCAGTTCGCCGCCGTCGATCCTTGCACCATTCAATGAGAGCCTTGTCACGAAGTCCCGCTGGAACACGGCACGGATGTTTCTGGCGTCGGGTGACATAATCCTTCCATCAAGGATGTAGTGCACAGGGGTGTGTGGATAATAACTCGATGAATGCCACTTTGGCAGATCTACTGTATTCGACCTGCCTGTCGTGGGGATTATATCCGGATCAAGAAAGGCTGCGTCCGCAGGATCCAGATATCTCCAAACGAGGCTCTTCCCCCACGGCACCGTGTAGTCCCGGAGCTGAGAACTGGCCGAAGGAAAATCTGGATCGAAGACCTGAGGGTCGATTTCCACCATATCGCCCGGTAGAGGACCCATAATCAGGAATCCGTTGCGCGAAAAGAACGGCGGCGGCTCGTTTTCGTGAATTTCGCACGTCGCATAAAGTCGCGCTCGCCGCTCGCCGAGGAAATCAATCTGGGCGACGCAGTATTCCTCCCCGTCCGAATAACCATCTGCGTCGAGCCTTCCGTCCAGGGGAATCTCAAGTGATGTGGTTGAGGCAGGCGCCATTGTCTCAACACGCCGACTTATGACGCCTTGAGTCCACCGAAGCGGCAATCGGAACACTACACGGATTTCGCGGAGATCGCTATTTCCAACGTTCGCAATTCGCAGCATTAGAATATTCTCCCGCCGGAACAGAAAAGCCCGCATACCCTCGAAGCTGTTCAATACTCTCATCTCGCTGTCATTCGACGGATTCTTGGATTCGCCGTAGACGGCAATCATCTTGCGGTCGCTGTCGTGGCAAAGATCAAAAGCAAACCTACCGCCAATCTCCAAAAGCTTCACCTCGGCTCCGGGGCAATTCACCGATACGACGTCCTTCGCATCAACGTCGTCGATGGTCAGCGTCAAGGGTATCATGTCGCCAAGATCGAGTGGATCGGGGCGTTTCATGGACAACCGTAGAACGTTGCCACTGACCGAAGCTAAAATTTTTGTGTGTCCCGCCTGGTATGTGTAGGCGGCATATTCGTTTATATTGCAATACCACCAATCTTTTCTACCGGACCAACGGCGGTAGGTGTCAGCTAATTTGGGAAATCCTGATCCGCCCCACTGCCTGACCCAGGGATGCATTGTGACAAGGAAAAGAGGCCTAGCGTCCGGTCCTAGGCTCTTGGCGATAATCGACTCTTCGGACAACCCTCCCATTAGTTCCCCGTCGACCACAATGAAGGTGCCGTCCTGAAGGCTGGTCTCCCGACCGTCGCTGTACTTGTTCTCGGCCAACTGGTAAAACCCCGCACGACGGAGCATCTCCTCGAGGTCGGCCCTATCGATTCCGCCGCGAATTGATGAACCAAAATACATGAACGGATAGGTAAACGAATGAATCGGGGTGCTGGTCTGAATCTCCAGTGCCACGCGAATCCCCATAATCTCACGGAATGCGCTGTTCTTGGACTGGGCTGGAAGATACTCATGACTAAGCGTGTGTCCGCCTATCGAATTGCCCGTTGCCAACAGGGATCTCGGTACCGCTCTTGCAGGGTCGTCCAGCATGGCACCCCCAGACCGCGCATTGTCTTCCCACCATGACGTAGGGTCGTTGAGGTAAAATGTGCCCTTCTGGCCGTACAGCGCCATAACCTCGGCCACCCGTACGGCGTCCACGTTGTTGTCATCCATCCGCGTCGAGAACGCCGCTGATAGGTCGCGGTATAACGGGGCGATGGCAGGACGAGCCCGCAGTGCCGACGCTGTCGATTTGAATGTCACCGAGACCACCTGGGAATAGGAGTCCATCGCGACCTTCGGACTTGGGCGCGAAGGGCCGATGTCGGGGGGGTTCGCGCTAGGAAGTGTTTCTGCCATATGGCCTTGTTGAACTGATGGAAGGCCGTCAGAATTCATCGTAGCCAACAGTTACCCAAGCCTCGGCCACTTGGCCGAACGGGCGGTCGTCAATCGTGAGCTCGAGCGCGATCGGCTGGCGTCGAAATCGGGAATCGACGGGAACAGCCAGCGTCGTTTGAAATGTGCGCTTCTCGCGTGGTCCGAGATCGAGCCTTATGTCTTTGGCGAGCCACCCAGGCGGTGGCGTTACGAACCGGGCGTTCGCAGTCGCACTCCGGTTAAAAGGGTTGAGAATCCAGCCGTGCAGTTGTGCTCCGCATGCGCCCCGTGGAATCCATAAGCTGTAAGGTTGAAGTTTAGCCGCTTGGCTCTCCGGGCCGAAATGCACCTCGTCGTCTCCAAGCTGCATAAGGGCCAGATGGATTTCGTCGAAAGTAACTGCAGCACGGCCAAGAAGCTCCCAGACGACCGGGTCCGGCCTGTAGGGCAAAGCATGGCCGCTGAGTATCGTGTCCGGCTTGAACGAGCGAAGGTGTTCCAAGCATGCGGCATACCCCCCAAGCGATAACCCATTCTTATATACATGGTTAGTGAATATTCCACCGTCGGCTGTGGCGCGCGAGTTCTGGCCCCGCGCAGTCTGAAAGAAGAACTGATCACCCGTGTGCGCGACACGATTCCCGTCAAATTCGAGGCACAGAAGTGTGGAGAATTCGGTATGTCCGACCATTGGATGCAGCGTGATCGCAATATCCTCCCAGTAAATCGTCTTCCCTAGAGGAAGCCGGCGAGAGACCTTTATGGTTTCAGGCCACAGACAGGGGCGATCGAAGTCGTATGGCCGGTCTATGAGGTCTGCAAAGTTCTCGCCAGCCCACAGCTCGGTGCCGAAGAGCCTCTGCAGCATATGCACGCATCCGATGTGGTCGTCGTGATAATGGGTCGCTAGAACAGTATCGATTCTGGCATGTCCGGTGATCTTCCCCAAAGCCTCGACGCTGTGGAGTATCGGTCGACGTGTTGAGAACGCGGCCCGCCTCGGAAACCGAATGCCGGCCATTCCATATCCGTAATCCAATGCGAGCACCTTTCCTGACTTTCCCAGAATGAAGTGGGTCTCCGCCACCGTACCCGTTGCGCGGTAGAGGCGGGGCAGAACTTCCTCGATGTCGTCATTCTGATTCGCCGCTAGTCGGGCCGAATATCCTGGCTGGATCTCGTCAACTCGCGCGAGATTATGGCGAAGTGCCGCTACCCCCGCCCTAGGATCCGTTATTGGAACTCCGATGCTTGGATAGGCCACAGACGCGCCCGCCGACAAAACCCGCTCCCACGAGAGCAAGATATTCTCTCCCCCCGTAAGGTCGTTGTATTCGTATTGCAGAGGAGAAAGCCGCGAAAGCTTACCGGGCGCGCTCATCAACTCGCCGATGAATGCAACCTTCCCATCGCCGGGAAGGTCCACGATTAGGCTGACCGCGCCCATTGTAACCCCGGGAGTGGGAATTATTTCCACCTGAAGGCCCGCGATCATGGTTTTCTCGTAATCCATAAGCCACCGATCCACCTTGATCGGCGCAACCGGGGCGAAGCTGTCCCAGCCAAGCTCGTAGAGTAGCCAGTTGTCTCGGGACCGAAACGCGGCCTGCGCGCCGCTCAAATGTTCACGCTCGAAATGAGGAGCAAAAACCCGCACACCACGGCGCCGCAACAATTCCGCGCCCGCGGTATGGTCTCTGAAATGATGTGTCAGAACCAATGAGATGCCACCCGCGTCCCCGAGTTCGTCGAGATGTGACTCCGCAAGGCCCGTACCGGCATTTATTATAATCCAACGACCCTCTGTCCCTCGGACGGCATAGACATTGCAGCTATCGCGCCAGAGCAGAATCCTGTCATTAAGAGTTTCCCAAGCGCCCTTCATAGTCGTTGTCTTGGCATGGGAATGGCTCAAAACTTTCCCCGGCGGCGCTCCAGCTCAAGTCGAATGCTGCGCATCTTCTCCTGCGTTAGTGTGAAACCCAGCAGAAAGAGCATACCGAGGCTGATTCCGATAACGGGACCCGCAACAAGCGTCGAGCGAAGGAGGAGGAGCGTATGCTGAGACTGCGCGCTTCCTAGAGCGGAATTGAAGCCGATTAGGTTGAGTATCTGGCCGGCGATGAAGTAGCCAGAGGCGCTTCCCGCCTTGTTGATCCACGAGCTGCACGCGGAGAATGCCCCTTCCCGGCGCTTTCCCGTATCGAGCTCGTCGTAATCCATGATGTCAGCCAAGATTGAGCCTCCAATCATGGCGAAACCTGCGCTAGCAAATGCGCCCGCGCCGGAACCGATCAGCTGAAGCCAGGGATATTGAGGATTGAACCAAAACCAATTTCCGCCGAAGGCCGCGAGAGCGATTCCCAGAGCCAAAAACATCGTCGGACGCTTTCCAATGCGCCTGCCGATCCAGGCAAGCGTAGGTGCCCCCATGAAGCCAAAGATCATATAGGCCAATGCCCCCACGTGTCGTTGGCAGTGCCCAAACCGTAGGCGATCTTCTCTAGGCGCGGTACGCGGTCCTGCGCGGCCGTGAATTGGGTCGATTCAGATAGTGATTTGGAATCAGACACGTGAAATCCCGTTAGTTCGGCTTGGCGGGTATAGACTCGGTCAGCGAGGCCGCCGTATTCGCTATTTGCGACCCTTCTTGCTGCTCCGGATCTTCACATCGAGCACTATCAGGTCCGTGTCCCTGTCGCGGCAGACGGCCATTACGTTGCCCTCTTCGTCGACAGCTAGGCTCTGCCCTCCATAGACCTGTCCAGCCCACGGCCCATTGGTAATCGCCCCAACCAAGTCGGTGCCAATCGCCGGGCATCCAACTGCCTTGGCCATCTTCTGAACTATGTCCCGCAGGTTCTTACCGTGCTCAGGCCATTTGTCCTCTGACGCTGCCCAGCCGTACGGTATGAGCAGAAGGTCGGGTTTCAATTCGGCCATTCCTTTGACAAGATCGCCAACGAAGGAATCTGCACAAATTAGTATCCCAATCCTTCCAAATCTTGTCGTGGCGACTCCAACGCCGCCTCCAACTGAATACGGAGGCGACATCAGTTCGGGCAGTACGTTCACCTTCCGGTGCTTGAGGAGTATGTTCCCCTGATCATCGATCAAGATGCAGCTCCCAAATAGCCTTTCGCCATCCTTTTCATCAAGGCCAACGCAGACGTAAACCCCATATTTCCTGGCCAACTCCGAAAGGCGCTTGGAATCATCCCCGGGTATGGGAAAGGCCCTAGTATGGGCCGCGGGATTTTCCCATCCGAGAATGCACGATTCGGGTAGCGTGACAATCTCTGCTCCCTGCTTCTTCGCCGCCGCAATCGCGTTCTCGATTCTCACAAAATTTCCCGAGCGATCGCCGTCTAGAGCAAGAATCTGCGCTACTCCGATTCGAATGCTTTGTTGCTGCGCATATGTTGTATTCATTTGAATTTGGATTAAGATCGAGGTCGCAAGAATGTATAAGAGATTACGGTAAAGCACCCTTGGGTACATAGGGCCGGATGTGAATGCGTCCGCCTTAGGGCGTCGACCAATTCGCAGTCGCGCGCTTGTAATCAAAGACTTCGTGCGCGTTGCTGCGCATGATTCGTTCAATGAGCCCAGGGATTTCGTCCTCATTGATCCATCTCTCCTCGGCGAGCTCGGCCAGCGCTTGGGAGATTCCTTGGCGGGCTATAGCCGCGTGTCCCGGCACGAGTTCGACTGGGAGAAAGTCGCCGCCGAATGTGAAGAGCTTTGTCGCCGGAACGGCCATGAGAAATTCTTTCAGGAATCTTACACATGCCGCCGGGTTGATGATCCACGCCCAGCACATGTCCACATAGACGTTAGAGAAATGCTTGGCCATTGCTATGGCCTCGTCCTGGTAAGGATAGTCAATGTGCATGATGATGAAATTTACATTCGGATGCGCGAGGACAACAGGGCACAGGTCACCGGCGTTCTTCCTTACCCGCTCAAGCGGCATCGAATGCCATCGGGCGTAATATCCCGTATGAAGTTTCACGGGCAGGTGGAACTCTCCCGCCTTCCTGATGCAATAGTGGAAAAGATGATCTTGGACGGCCTTTTCCTCACGCGGCGTGATAATTTGTCCAGCGAGAAGCCTCTGGAACGGCATCGTTGCCTCGGACGCGGAAACATCGGCGTAATCAAGGCGCCGAATGTACGCCGCCTGATTCTTGACCGCGATCGCGCGCGGTCCAAACGTTTCGAAGCACCAATCGATTGCGCGATGCCAATCGCCGAGCGACGTGATATTTAGATTGGAGCGCATCGAAACCGCAGGGATGTCCGGCGGCGTGCAGAGCGCCATCGTGCTTAGGTCCTGAGCTAACAGGTCGGGTTGCTCCGTCTCCATGAAAACAGGCCTTTCGGCGCTGTTTACCTGGGCATATTCGACCTTCGCCACGTCTCTTAGAATTCTACGGTAATACCCGGGTTGAATCGCTTCGCGTAGGCGGTCGGATATCACCTCGCAGTTGCCCGCGTCGATGTCCTCCTCGCCGAAAAGGCCCTTCAACGACTCTCGGATGCAACGCTGGTAGCCCGTGTATCTGCACCTCGAGTAGGCTCCCGAAACAATCCGCCATTTCTCCCGAGGGGACAAGCTGTATCCCACAAGCTTCTTATGGTCCTCCTCAGTAAGGCCCGCCACCTTAAGGTCACTATCGCTGTAATGGCACATCAGTGTTCCAAAATCAGGAGCTGGTATCCTGATATTCGCCTCAACCTTGCTCCGCAGCCGAGTAGATTCCTCCCAAAGATGCTCGTGCGTGTCGACAAACGTTGTCGCGTTTACAAGGTTGGCCACGCGGCCTCGAAGTGACATCCGACTCACGACACAGGCCCCCTTGGGTGAGCTCTTATAAAAGCGGCGAAACACGCTTGGCCCGGCGGGTTCCAAGCGTACGCAACATCGCTCGGAATGAGTGCGACGATCGCCACGCTCGGAATCGGCTCCGCTGGATCGGAATTCATCTCCAACATTTACTTGGAGGCCTCCTGAAAATGAGCCACTTCTTCTAGGACATCCTCGATCCCGGAGAACTTCTTGTAGACCAGCCTAACCCGGTACGTTCGGCGTTCACCTGCTTTCTGTCTTCCTGAATTGATGACAAAGTCCCATGCGGGCCTTCGCACCGACTCCGCCCCACTCGCCGATACCCAAGGTCTAATCTCTCCATCCGCATTCTTCTGGAAGACCCAGAGCGCGACATAATCGTCAACAAAGCCGAAGAAGAAACCACCGAACGCCTTCAGGTCCCCTACCCTGAATCCGGCCCGTTCCGTTGCCGCCAATGACTCCGGCGTCTGGAATACAGATTGGCGAGCGACCGGGTTGTCGGTCAAGAACTCGGACCAAGTCTTGCCCACCGGGTCGCACGACCGAAAGAAGGTGCCACTGCCGCTGTGTCCAGCACTGGTAGCCTCAAGCCAAGTCAGCTTCGACGAATCGTTTAGTGATCCGAGTAGGTATAGCGAGGTGTTCTGGACGAGATTCATGTACGATGCCCAGAACGTCGACGACGATTGGATATCAATATCCGGCCACACAGTTATTGTCTGTTGCACATACGATGGCCCAAGCTCGAATAGTACTTCAATATTCAGTCCCGCCGCGTCCTCTGCTCTCTGCGTGAGTACGACCGAGTTCGCGCTGCGCTGCCTGACCGCCATTGGCGCCACACGCGGAGCATTCCACACGTCTTTTCGCAGGCCTGCCCTCGGATCTGTATGGCAGCTCTCGAAGTTCAATCCGGCCATGTTGAACACATTCCGCCCTTGGCCGGTACGGATAAGAGATGCGAGTCCGTTATAGCCCGGAGCCACGAAATCTGAAAGAGGATTCAAACGGAGATCGTTGCCGACAACGCGCACGCGAAGATCGCCATTTTCGAGGGTAACTCCGGGAAGGTCAGTGGCAACGTGGACATCCGAGGAGGAACCAGTCGCTAGGCCAGCAACAGGCAGAAATGCTATGAAAACGAGGCCGGGAAGAATTCCCCGGAGCGGCCAACGAGATCCAATAACACTCGTGCGTCGCTTCCTCAAAGCGGTTCCCAACGAGGGTCCAGAACTCTTGGGGCTAGAGGCGGGCATGAATTGATGTATTCGCATTATCGAGATTACTGCACCGACGATGACCAAAGTCTGGCAATCAACAGGATGCGGGTTTCGGGTGTCTCAAGAACAGCTACGCAATACTGGGGGCTACGCGACGGGAATGGAATCGAAAGTCGACTCAAACGCCTAGAATCCTGAACGATTGAGCGCAGCCGGACCGCTGGAGGCGCTGGTGCGATTCTTCAGGCTGGGAGGAGTCAATCCCCGGGTGTTCCCGGGTTTGCCACGAGCCAATCGGCGTGCTCCGCCCGGCCCGATTTCCTTAGGAAGTCCGCAAGCCGGCCGACTTCACTGTCCCTAGCGTATATCGGCCCTCCCGACTTAATGATCCTAATCAGAGGATCTTGAAGGCTGGGCTTGTCCAAATGCTCCGCTACCCATTGATCTATCAGGCCGGTTCCTTCCTTTACGACCTGAGGTCGCGACGCCGCGAGGTTCGTTGTTTCATGGGGATCGGCCTCTAGGTCAAAGAGCATCGTCCCGGGTAGGTCTTTGTTTCCAGTGTGATACGTTCTTATGAGAATGTAATTCCTCCACCGCACGCTCCGCTGGCAGCTCCAAGCCCCATGGGTGAGAATTAAGAAGTCGCGGCCTGCCTCCGTGCCGCCGAGGAATACAGGCAATAGGCTTCGGCCGTCCCAGCTCGGATGCAGCGAACCGCCTGCAAGATCGACCAATGTCGCGCCGATATCCAAGTTGTAGATAAGGCCGGACCTGACCCGCCCTTTGTAGGCGTTGTCCTTTCTGCGGAGCTGCACAATCAATGGGACATGGTGCGTGTATTCGTCGGCCGTCTGATGGTCGCCATAGACACCCAGTTCACCCTGATTTTCGCCTTGGTCCGCGGACACCACGATGCACGTCTCGTCGCGCACTCCAAGTCGGCACAGCTCCAAAACAATTCTCCCAATGAAGGAGTCGGCGTAGAGAACCGCCGTGTCGTATCCGTCGATCCACTCCTTCCAGTCCCTGAGGTTCCGAATCGTCCCCGAACCTCGGGGCCAATCGAAGGCGCTTGAATGCCCATGCGGCGCTACAGCGTCATGATGCCCGTAACTCTTGCGCTGCTGTTCGATCAGATGCTGGGTAAGCCATGGGGGCGGCGGCGAATGCTCAAAAGGCCGCCCAAATCCAAGGTCCACATCGTAAGGAGTATGGGCATCCCAAAGATTGACGTAAAGGAACCAATCTGTGTTTTCTGATTTGGCTCGAAGCCATTGCTCTACAATGGGATAAACAATGTCAGAGCGCGGCAATCCTGGTCCATCGGGAGCCAATGTTTCGCAGAACCCGTCCAACCCATTGGGATGCGCACGCCAGCCAGGATGAGGTGCGATGATGGCGGTCTTCATTCCCGCACCCTGGAGACGGCGCGCAATGCTTGCTGTAGCGCCGCCCGAAGCTTGAAGCGAGGTGTCGCACAAACTGCCTCCAACCGAGCCAAAGCGGCAGCCAAAGAATGCCTCCTGCGAGGGAATACACGGTGAATCCGTAACATAGCAATTGGCGAAGCAGAGTCCGTTTTCGGCAAGGGCATCGATATTCGGACTCGTGCGCCTGTGGTAGCCGTAGCAGCCAAGATGGGCTGGACGAAGCGAGTTAACGTTAAGGTATAGGATACGCATTATCCGAGGGCCAAATTGTTCTCCCCACTAGCACAACCCCGCGCGCCCATGTTCTGGCTTTGGCCGCTCTTGCATATCGGGTTGCGTCACGAGCCCTCGCAGGCCCGGCAATGGGCGCGTCGAATCGATGCATTTATATGGCGCAAAGCCTACCGGACCACGCAATCCTCTCGTCAGGACCAACACGAAACTTAAATCGCCATACACGGGTCCCGCAGAACTAAGATTCGCCTGTTTGCAAACAGGGTCGATGAAGACGGTTAAGACCAGAAGCAGTCGGCAATTAGCGGGGCGCAGGCAGCAATGCGTCGATGTCACCGCGAGTACGCCGCAAATGCGCCCATGTCACTCGGCCGACCGCTCGGCCGCAACACTCCATCAAAGTCATCAACGACCTCAGTCTCTGATCCAGCCGCAACGCACGGCGAGCCGGACCCGAGGTGATAGTTGCGCTCGGCCGGATTGACAAACTCAGGATCGGAGGCGAGTGAATGCGCATCAAAGCCAGTGATCTTCTGGTAGGCCCCAAATCGGGCCATAGTGAAGCCTTTGGCGGCTTGCCCAATGTTCACCATCAAACCCACCGGTTGGTACCAGCAGTTGTAATCGATCGTGGCTGAGTTCCATTTCGAAGCGTGCTGGATCGACAAAGCTAGGTTAGATCGAAAAAAGACGTTATTTCGAATACGGACGCGAGGCCCTCCAGCGGGATCGTCGGCAACGGCGCATTGATCAAGTACTATGTGGAAACCGCTTGGATCGGGCCTTTGAGGCGGTCTTCCCCAACCCTCGCCGGCGCCGGCGCATGTGTTATTCTCAAAACGAATGTTGGCCATGAAAGATGACGCCGGAGTGCTCCAGCATTCGAATGAGCCGTAGCCGCAATTCCACATGACATTATTCCTATACGATATGTTATACGCTCGGGCGGCCTCAAATGTGTTTTGGTTTGTCAGCGCCGTATCGTACATCTCCCAAATGCGGCATTTTTCAACGAGGCAATCGTGCGCGTTTGCCCAGAACTCCACACCATTTCCATACCGCACTCTCCTGCCATCCATGTAGAGGTCGCCACCGCCGATAAAGGAAATGTCGCAGTTACGAATAGTCACGAACGCCGTGTTGGTGCCTCCAAACCCATGTGCGGCGCCGAACTTTATGGCTAGGTCTTCATAGGTAACATTCGAGATGTTATCTTGGTCGACCACGTTGCGCCTGAGCGCCACTTCAATGTCTCTGTAATAGGCGCCGGGATTGGCAGCGGAGTAAAGCCTAAGCTTTTTGGACCCGCGGTCGTAGACATAGTCTCCTTGAGCCTTAAGATCGTTGACAGCCCATTTCTTGAAGCCAAAGGCAGCCGTTCCGTCGAATATCAGGTTGCCAACGTCGGTTTCGAAAGTCGCATTGCACCGCCAGATCCTGTCGCCCTCGTCCACCCAGTCTCTCTCCCTCCGCATGTTGATGGACCCAAGAATGACTGGCTTGTCGCCCGTGCCCCATGCTCCATAAACCGTGGGATGTAGAGCGGTGCCAGAACGGGGAAGTAGCTGTCCACGCCAAACTCCTCCACGTCTAAATCGTACTATCGAGCCAGGCGGCACCGAAGCGGAATTGACTCTATCTAGCAGCCGCCACGCAGTAACTTCAGAATGTCCGTCATTGGCGTCGTGCCCAGAAACCGAATCCACATAGAACATTTGAGGCGCAGGGTCTAAAACGGACTCCGCCTTTACCGTTATGTTCGAGTAGGTTAGAAGCAACCACCCAGCGATTCTCCAGAACCAGACCTTCGTACGCAGCCGACTAAAGGACAATCCCATGCAAACATGGGATGTCTTCCAATGATGCCGAATGCAATTCTGGCAAATTGGATCGCTCAATATCAAAGGTGTTTCGTTCCGTTTTCGAGCCCTCTTGATTTCCACCTGCTAGACAACAGCGCCGATTAGTTGTCGACTCTTCCGTTGACGGTGGAGCGTGCATCTTTAGGGGCTCAATTTTGGGGCGGCGGACAGCGCTATGTGAGCCTCTTCCATCAAGGCTATGGTTGGAGAACCCGCAAACAGCCAATATAATGGAAATGGATTCAACATTATCGTTCCAGGATCGAATCGCTGCAGGAACTGACAACATGGCGACTGCGGCTGTTGCACAAATACCCGACCTCGTCTCGGCTTGAATACTTATCGGCAGTCTTCCTGGCCATTTGTCGTGATGTTCTTGGGTTTTGCTTGCGTTTCCCGTTCGCAGGAAGCGAGTGGCTTGCCCCCAGTACAAGATCAGGGAATGGTGATTCAAGACTCGGCTCTTCGGAAAGATTTTCAGCAATCGACTGAGGTGGAACTTGGCGGCGAGCTGCCCGTTGCGTCGGATTAATGCCACAACAGGACTTACCGAAGCGTACCTTACCGAATTCCACGATCCCCTTACCGGTGTAAGTTACGGCGGAAAGCGGGTTCCCTATAGCCGCTATGGCTTAGGAACGTATTCCGTGCACTGGCCCTTTTTCCGGTATTAGTCGGCAAAATCATCCACTAGCAGGCTGTTGAAAAACTCGACTCCGGCGTAGCGATTGCTGGAGTCGTTGGATGAGAGGGAAAAAGGACGGCCAGGTGAGTGTGGCGTGTCTTCTTAACGTGGAGACGATGATTCCAAAGGATCATCCGATCCGAGCGATCAAGGGTATCCTTGGAGTCGTGCTTCGGGAGATGGACGAGCACTTCGAGGAGATGTACGCCGAGAGCGGCCGCCCCTCGATACCCCCGGAGAGGCTGCTGCTCTCGAAGGTGCTGATGGCGCTCTACACGATCCGCTCGGAGCGGCAGTTCTGCGAGCGCCTGCAGTATGACCTGCTCCTCCGCTGGTTCCTGGATCTGAATCCGGACGAGCCGGTGTTTGACCACTCGACGTTTTCCCAGAACCAGGCGCGGCTGCTCGAGCACAAGGTGGCCGACCTGTTCTTTGCCGAGGTGGTGTGGTTTGCGAAGGCCAAGCGATGGATCAGCGACCAGCACTTCTCGGTCGATGCGACGCTGATCGAGTCGTGGGCCTCGCTGAAAAGCTTCAAGAAGAAGGGCTCGGATGACGGGCCCGGTGACGGCAATGGCTGGACTGACTTCAAGGGGAGAGCCGGAAGAACGACACCCACGAGTCGACCACGGACCCGGAGGCGAAGCTGGTGCGCAAGGGCACCGGCCGAGAGGCCAGGCTTTGCTTTGCGGGCCACGCGACGATGGAAAACAAGAACGGGCTCTGTGTTCTCTTCGAGGTCAGGCCCGCCGTGGGCGCTCCGGAGGCGAGGGTTGCCGTCGAGCAGGTCAAGGAGCTTCAGGAACGTGGATTTGATCCGCGCTCCCTCGGCGCCGACGCTGGCTACTGTTCCCGCGGCTTCATCGAGGGCGTCCGTGATCGCGGCGTGACTCCCCACCCGGCGGCCTGTGCGCAGCGCCGAACCTTGGGTGTGCGCATCCGCTCGAATGCGTACGCCCTCAGCCAGAAGGCCCGCCGGCGGATCGAGGAGATCTTCGGCTGGAGCAAAACCACCGGCTCCTTCCGAAAGAGCCGGCACCGGGGCGTCGAGCGCACCCATGCAGCGGGCCAGTACGTCGTGGCCGCGTGCAACCTGGTTCGGATGGCCAAGCTCTCGCTCGGCCCTCCTGTTTTTGCCCGGGCCTAAGGCCCGAGATGCCCGCGGAGTCGGCGGACGGAAAAACGGGGCATCAAAACGCCTCAAAACCTTCCGCAAAAGGTCGCTGCGGCGTGCTGCCTGGTCAGAAAATGACGTCTGGATGCGCAATTTAGCCGGCGACAACTTTTGGAGTGAGAAAAGGCCCGTTCTTCAACAGCCTGCTAGGTCGGTCCGCCACGCATTGTCTCGCGGCAAACACAAACCCCTAACGAGGGTGATTGGAACGTTCGGGTTCATTTGCTTGAATGCAGAGATGGATGACGAGACCGTGCCGTAGGCGGTGCACATCCAGTCATAATAATGGCAACTCGAATCCAAGACACGCAGTCGGTTTACTTGCTACTATACCGATGAATAGATCTGCGCACGGGTCGCGCGGCCATCCATTTGCCGTCTTTGACCGCACCAATCGAAGCAAATGCAACAGAAGCCCAAAGATCTGTCGGTATCGGATTTCCTGCCGCCGTACCGGCGCTTCGCCATGGACAAATACGGGGCACCGACATCGATTTATTCTATGGCAGTCCCGACCCGGTCGAAGTCGGCATGCACAACAACAGGCCCCTGATAAAGGTCATGTTGCTCTTCGAGCCGGCTTCCTGCGACCTGGCATGGCGGGGAGCCCACGGCAAATCCCGCCAAGAACGCCTGAGTGGCGGCCAGCTCTGTATCGTTGCTCCTGACGTTGAGCTCTCGCTGAGTTGGAAGGAAAAGGCCAGCGTCGCGCTCTTCTACGTATTGCCAAGCTTTCTACGCACCTTTGGTTGCGGGGAGCGAGCGCCTCGCGGCGTGCACATCCGCAATCTTGCCTCCATCGGCGGCCACGACGCTCTAATCAGGCACCTTGCATCCGTTTTCGAGACATTCTGTGCGGAAAGGTCCGCAGACCATAACCGCGAGCTTGCGATCGCCGCAGGGCGCGTCCTGACCGGCCGCCTCCTGAAATTTCATCTCGGAAGCCTGCTTCGCACAAGTCGCATAGGATGCCTGTCCAGCGTTCAGCAGAAGAACGTGGACAGATTCTTCGAGGCGAATCTCCATCGTACGATTGAGGTCGAGGAGCTCCTGGGGCTGGTATTCCTCTCCAAGGCGCATTTCATCCGGCTCTTCACCCGAACCTACGGCGCTCCTCCCGTTCGACACCATCTGTTTCGGCGCCTGCAACGCGCCGAGTCGATGCTCCTTCGCACCGATTGCACAATCCTCGACGCCGTCGAGCGCTTCGGATTCGGCGACCAGAGCTATTTCAATCGGGCATTTCTGAAGTTCCTGAAATATCGCCCTGGGGCGCTGCTCCGCCTTAGGGCAAAACGTCCCCTAAAATGAGAACTCCTGTCAGCTACACGCTTAAGGTCACCGTGATTTTGGTCCGGCCGGTGGTCTGGCGGCAGATCGTTGTGCCGTCGGACATCACGCTTCAAAGGCTGCACGCCGTCATTCAAATCACCACGGGTGCTCGGGACTCGATCCAGCACTTCTTTATCGACAGGCGAAAGACCGTCTACGCGAATCCCGCCTGGAAGAATCTACCAAGGATCAAGTCCGGGCGCCGCGTGAGCCTGAAAAAACTTCTTGGCCGGCCGGGCGACCGGCTGACCTATTACTGCGGCGACGACGATGAATGGGAACATGAAGTGGAGCTCATTAAGATCACGACGGCCGGCCGGCGCATCGCCCGCGCGTACTGCGTGGCCGGAAACAGGAGATGCCTTGAGAGAAATGAGCACCGTAAAGGCAAATTCTCGTTATCCGTGGTCAGCCGGGCGCTTCGAGTGATCACGGTATGACACCTGGGGTGTTTTCGACAATTGTCACCGGAGTTCTCGGGGAAGCGAAGACAGGGACGACAGTGGAAACCACCTTCAAGACCGGCATCTGATCGGCAATCTCGGAGAGGATCTCCAGTCACGACCGCACACGTGGCGTCGTTTGGCCGACGCCAGGGGCGGACTTTATTGCCAAGGCGCGGAGCCGTTCGGAGAATTCCGGGTGATCAGCGAAGAATTCGTGGACGGCGCGGTGGCCGCGTTCGCGGGCCTGGGAGCGCTCCATCAGGTGGAGCATCACCCAGCGGACCAGGAAGGCCTTAGGGGAACCGTCCACCTGACGGAAAGTTTCCGCATTTTTGCGTATGAAGTTATCCAGGTTCGATCCCCGGCCCGTGTCCGCACGGCGCTCGGAGTTGTCAGAAACGCCGAGCTTCCGGGCGAGCGGAGTCGCGGCACGGTCTTTGTGCGCCGGCCCTGCGGGCTCGAGTTCGAGCTCGCGGGTGTCGCGGTCTAGGAGGTCGCGGACCAGCTCCGGGAAAAGAGCCGGGTCGCCGCGGATGAAGCCGTAGATCAGTTCGTCGGCTTCGGGCAGGGCGAGGCAGTAGGCCATCAGGGTCTCGACGGTGAGGCCGGGAAGGCCCGTCTCGGCGGCGATCTCGGCAGCGCTGCGGACATAGAGGTCGAAGGTCTCGAGAAAAACGTGGATCAGGATCTCCCGGTGAGGCGAAGACAGCGGCGGCGCGTTTTGCGCCTGGGGCTTGTCGGTGGCCATGGACGCTTACCGGCGGATCCCGGTGTTTTGGGCGGAGATGGAAACCGGCCCGGTCATCTGCTGGCGAAGCCAGTCGGCCACGCCCGCGCGGCGGCGAACCGCCGGTCCCTGCACCGCGCCCTCGATCGCCAGGGTGCGGTGGCCTTCGGCTGAGACCGCGCAGCGGAGCGCGGCCTTGTCCGGGGTAAAGATGAGCGCACGGCGCCGCCCCCGCGAAATGGTTACATAGAATTGCTTCCGGTGGGTCGCGAGCCTAGAGCCCGCATCGGAGAAAAGGACCGTATCGACGGTTTTCCCCTGACTCCCGTACGAGGTCGTCGCATAGCCGTAGTTGAAGACGCGCTGGCCGGGGCCGAGGACTTTCCTCACGTTGCGGTCACTTTCGATCGTGATCGCACCACCGGGGAGGATTTCGAGGACGGTGACGAGTTCGCCGTTGGCCAGGTGCTGACCGTCCAAGGACCGGCCGTTCATCTTGAGCTGAAGCCGGTCGCCGGGAGAGAGGTCCAGGGGACGTTCCTGGACCGGGGCCAGGCGGTCCGCGTAGCGGTAGGAAAGCATCGTGCACCGTCCGTCCTTCAGAAGCGTGATGCCCGTGGCGTTCGCCCCGACGACCGGGCAGATGTCGCCGCTGCGATGGCGGCCGTAGGTTCTGAGGAAGAAAACCATGGCTCCCGCGGGATAGCTGCCGGCGTCCTGCTTTTCCGCGGCGGTCAGATCGACGGCCCGGTATGAGGAGAGGCGGGCGGACTTGCCGAGCCGGCCGGCGTCGCCAAGGGCCGCCCGCACGGCGGCATTGACGGCATCGACCTCGACCAAAGTCTGGGCGGCGATCAGCGGGCGCTCCCCGCGTTCGAGGGACTGGAGATAGCTTTGGGCCAGAAGGCGCCGGCCTTCCTCGGGCCGGTGCTCCCGGACCCAGCCCAGGCGGTCCAGGGCGTCGAGCGCCTCCGCGGCGTTGCCACGGGACGCCAGGCGGACGGCGGAGCGGTAGGCGGCGACCGCCCTTTTCTCCGAACGCTTCGCGAGGCGGGGGTCCTGCCGGCGGATCGTTTTCAGTTTGGCAACCGGAACCCGGGCGTAGCGTTCCAGGAGGACAAGGGCGTCGGAGGCGGCGACGGCGCCGTGCTGGCGGGTATCGCCGGACAGGATCAGACGGGCGCCCTTGCCCTGGGCCAGGACAGCGAGACGGTGCATGTCACGGATGCCGATTTGTCCGCTCTCGTCGGCCAGGATCACGGCCCCGGCCGGGAGATCGGGGCGGCTGAAAAACCGCGCCAGGGTCTCGGCGGGAAGCCCGTCGTTTCTCAAGTCGAGGACCTGTTGGCGCTGGGGTGCCAAGACGACGACCGGATGATGCGCCTCCTGGAGGCCGCGCCGGACTTCCCGGAGCGCGGTCGTCTTCCCGGTGCCGGCCGACCCGCGGAAAAGCGTGATGAAGGAGCGGCTTCCCAGAATCTTGCCGACGGCCCGGCGCTGCTCCTCGGATAGGCCGGCATCCGGGAAGAATTTCGGATTCAGGGGTTCATGTGCCTGCACCGCCTTCCGGGCAGCCAGGTCGAGTTCCATTTCCAGGCGGACAAGCTCGCGGGAGGTGACTTCATTCTTGTCGAGGAAGAACACCGTTTGCATTTCCTTCAGCGTGTCCCGCAGGGCGGGGAGGCTGAAGGACTGGCCCCGTCCGCGGGCGAGCGCCGCGGACAGGAGTTCCTGCTGCGGGACCACGGCATTGCGCTCGAAGACATGGAGCTCGGCCCAGCACAGAAGGGCGGCCAGGTCGGCGGGGGCCCCGCCGGGGACAGCGGACGACTTGCCGAGCGATTGCAGCGCCGTCCGCTCCCCGGGGGCCAGCTGCCCGAACCACGACTGGCGCAGGTTGTCCGCGGTCGCCTCCTTGATTTTCCGGCGGCGCCGGTCATGCGCCACCTGGTCGCGGAGATCCTTCATGTTGCCGCGCGGCTTCTCCCGGGCCGACCGCCTTTCCGTCTCGGCGTCGATCTGCTGGCGGCGCTTGGAGAAGCGGTCGATCACCTCGCGGGTGATCCCCTCGATCTCGAAGTTTTTCCCGGCGGAACGGGTGCGGTATCCGAGCGCGTGCAACTCGCGGCACAGCTCGTGTTCGTAGATGCCGTTCGCAAACCGCCGGGCCTTGAACATGCCGAGGGTCTGCAGGGCCTTCCAGCGGGCCTCCACCGGGTCGTAGGTCGCGTTGAAGATGACGCAGTGGGTGTGCAGTTGCGGGTCGAGTTCCCGGCTCGTGTCGTGCTTGAAACAGGCGGCGACCAGGTTGCCGGTCGGGCGCGTTCCGTCCGCGTTCCCGCTCCTGCGAACCCGGGTTTCCGCGAAGGTTTCAAGTTCGCGCAGGGTCGCATTTACCGCCCGATCATGGGCGGCGATGATCCGCGAATCCTGGAGCAATGCGGCCACGGAAACGCTCTTCGGCGGGCTGATCGTCCAGTCGTAAAGGACCCGCTTGTTGGCGACCATTTTCCCCTCCTCCTGCCGGACCGAATTGCGGCGGGCAGTCAGCCGTTTCCCGGTGCCCGGATCGTTGCCCTCGCATAGGGCCATGAACGCCGATTCCTGGACGTTTCCAGCCAGGTTCAGCCGGGCGGCCCCCTCGCCAAACCATTGGCCGGTTGAGGCGCCCTTCTGGGAGTAATAGTCCCCCACAGCCAGGTGCTCCTTGAAGTACTGCCGCACCCCGGAAATGTCGGTCTGGGTGAACGGGGCAATCATCGGGGAACCCCGTCGAATGACCCGGAGACCCGGGAGGTCAGGAAACAAAGACTTGTTTCCCAATTTACGGCGACACCCAACCCCTTGCGCTTCGCGCAACGTTGGAGCGACAGCAGTCGCAGGCCGGCAAGCGGCCGGGGAGCAGGCCGCCCAAGGCGCAATTCAGGCACTTTCATCGCAAGGGCGGCACTGGGGGCCTTCCGAAGCTTCGGGGCCTTGCGCGGGCGCCGAGAGGCCGCCCGGGCTTCTGATCGCGGCGGATGCCGTGGAGGTGGCAAAAGGCGCGCAATTCGCGGCGGTCCACATGGCGGTACTTTGCCGGCAGGCTCTCGTGCAGTTCGCCCAATCTGTAGCGGGGCCGGGGATGATCGAGTAGGTGAAGGAGGACGTGGATCTTCCACGAAGACGCATGGCCGAAGTCGCCCTCCCCTATCGCCCTGCCGGACCGCTCACGGAAGAATCGGAGAACCTCCGATAGATCGCGGACCAGCCGGCCGGTGCCGTCTCCCACCAGCGCGGCCCAATACCTCGCGGTCGCGACCTGAAGGGCGAACGGAACGTCCTTGCGGCCCGAGCCGAGGAGCCGCCGCCAGAGCCGGACGAGAACGAAGGCCATGACGTCGAGAGAGCCCGCCTGATAGCCTTTGATGAGGGCGAGGATCCGCATCTCGGAAAGGCCGCCGTGGGGGCCCTCCCCCGGCGCCGGGCCGCCCGAGGCGGACTGCGCGGCGTGGGCTGAAGCGCGCCGCCAGGGCGGTGGGTGAAGCGAGTCGGGACCGGCAAGAAAGAGGCGGAAGGCCGCCTGCGTGGCCGGCTCTCTGGCGAAGCGGCCGAACAGCCAGGCGCGGACCCGAAGCGAGCACCGGCAAAGCTCCGCCAGGGCCCGAAGCTCCGCCGCCTCAGCTGGGAGCGCCAGTTCGCGCAACAGTTCGCCGACCGCCGGCAAGTCTCCGGCGAGAAGCCTCGGGGTCCTGCGGCCCGCACTCATGGCGACGGCGCGTCCTCCGCCTCGCCCCTTGGCGGTCTGACTTCGGTCACCCGGACAAGCGACACGAATACCTCCGTCTCGTACTCGCTCCTGAAGGAGGGATTGACAGCGCAGACTCGGAAGGCGTGGCCGCGCGCGATTGCCTCCCCGATTTTTTCGAGCTGGGAGCCTTCGAGGCGGATGTCGGCCCCGGCAAAGACCAGGCGCAGCGTCCCCCACTCCGCGTCGCCCTGGGCCAAGGAGAACTGGCCAAGAGGCAGCATCCAGGTGGTACCCTCCGCGGTCTGAAAGGAGCATATCGCGGCGCCCCCGTTCTCCCGGACAAAACAGGCCTCCTTGGTCGCCTGCGGCGCCGCTGCGGCCGGCTCCGAAGGCGGAACTCCGGGACTCGGCTTTTTGTCTGGTCGATGGCTCATGTTTCTCCGGTCGGGATTGACGTTTGCTTGACCGCGACGTTTATTCAATGACTATCTGGCGCGCGCGATGGAAAACTCCCAACTGCAAAGCGCCAAGACCCAGCTCGCTGTCGTCCTCGGCGAACTGAAGGAGAAGCGGGCCAATCCCTTCCGGGGCACGGCGCTTGAGGCCCTGACCGAGGAAATCCGCGCGCTGCGCAAGACCTACCGCCTCTCCTACCGACAAATTGCCGCCCAGCTGACCGCGCTCAAGATCGCCACCGATGAGGAGCAAGTGGGTGAGTTCTGCCGCTTCCTCTTGAAGTCCGGGGTAAAGAAGGGCGGGCGCCGCCGGGCTGAGGCCAAGGCGTGAACGCCGGGCGCGAGCCCCGTCTCGGACTCTTCGCCCTCGCAGCGGGGCTGGCCATGATCGCCTTCGCCTTCGGCGAGCGGTTTCTCGCCGGAACCGCCCTAGCCCTAGGTATATTGCAGCTTTTCGCGCTCGCCTCCCTAACCTTGGACCGGCCCGGAGGGCGGGACGTCGTCAAGCTTCTCGGGCTGTCGTGGACCATGGAGGATTTTCTGACCCATTGGGTCATCGTAGGGCGCTCTGGCTCGGGCAAGACGGCCGGGGTGATCCGAACGATCGTGATCCAGCTCATGCACTCGACACCCGGCTTCGGCTGCATCGCCGTCGACGAGAAGGCGAACTTCCACAAGGTCCTGGCCAGGATTTGCTTGGCAAACGGCCAGCCGGACAAATTGATCGTCCTTCGGCCGCGGCGGTGGGGAAGCAGGGACGAGGCCCCGGCGCATACGATGAACCTGATCGGCGACCGAACAATCTCCTGGGAGACGTATGCCCAGCTTGTGATCGACACCGCCGTGGCCTGCGGCCAGGAGACGAACAATTCGTTCTTCAAAAACCAGGGGCGGAAAACCATCGCCGCGATCTTTGCGACTCTGGAGGCGGTCGGTGCCGTGCCCACCCTCGGCGAGGCGTATGATTTCATCGCGGACAACGGCACCTACGACAGGACCATCGAGAAGCTAGAAGGGCTCGTGGAGGGCTCCGTCCGCTGCGCCGAACTGCTCGGTTTTTGGCGCACTTTCGACCGCAAGGCTGGCGACGAGAGGTCGGGCATCAAATCGACAACGGAACTTTACCTTTACCCTTATGCGGCCGGGGAATTACGCGAGCTTTTGGGGAGTCCCAAGCCCACCCTCGAATTGCGGGTCATCGATGAGGGCAAGATTCTCTGCCCGTCGATTCCGCAAGCGTTCCTCACCCAGCGGCGCTACGTCATCGCCTGGTTCAAGTTCGCGGGGTACTACCACCTCCTGCGGCGTTTCGACGAGTTCGACGAGGCCGAGCGGGAAAAGCTGACCCCGATCGTGCTCCTGGCCGATGAGGGCCAGAACAGCATCCTCGCCGCCGAGGAGGGACTGGCCGACCACAACACCCTCGACAAAATCCGGGAGGCGCGCGGGACGCTCATCCTGGCGATGCAGAGCTATTCCTCGGCCCTGCCCGCCTTGAAGGGCCGGCGGGACCTCGCCGAGACTATCTTCACGAACCTGAACAACCACGTCATCGGCGCCATCCGCGATGAGACCGGGAGGGAAATGGCCGCGAACATCTTTGGCAAGGAGTGGCAGACGGAGAAAAGCCACAGCTACGGCAGCAAGGATTCGGCAGTAACGGTCAAGCGCGAGCTGCGGCATGTTTTCCATACGGGAATCTTCACACGGCTGCCGCAATTCAAGTGCATCGTCTTCCATGTGGCCGGCCGGTGGGCGCAGGGATACCTTCCACCATTGACAGACGATGGGAAACGGGTTTCGAGGCGCCATCGACTAACCCCTTTCAAGCGGATTGTTTCTTAATCGAGCCGCGATTTAAGCGTGGCCGGTCGATAACAACTTTCGATATTGATGCATCCCGAGCAGCGTAGAGTTCGGGAATCAGGGAGACGATATCGGCGTGGGCTCGGCCGCTGCAGCGTTAGGCTTCGGCACATTTGCAGCAGGCTTCGTTGGCGACACAGGCTTCTTCTTGGACTTAGGCGCCGTTTTGACGTTGGCCGGAGCGCGGCGAGCCTTTGGCTTCTTCGAAGCCTTCTTGGACGTCTTCACTAGGCCGAGCGACTTCTTGATGTTCTGCACGCTAGGAATGGAAATTCCGAGAGCCTTCGCAATATGGGATCCGGTCTTCCCCGCCTTCACCAGGGCTTTGACCCTGGCACGTACGGCGTCCGTGATCGTGGCGCGTTTGCGGGATATAGGTCCGGCCGCATTCTTGGGGCGGCTTGCCCTGCTCTTGCCGCCGGCAGCCTTGATGGCGGCGACGAAATCCTTGATGGAGTCGAAGCCGTAGGCGGCCGGCAACGATGCCAATTCCTTAGCGAGCGCCTGCTCGAGGCGCGCGACCTTGGCCTTGGCTGTGTTCAGTTCCTTGACGCTTGATGTAATCATGGGTGAACCAAGCTAATGGGGATAGGTGACGCGCGCAAGGCCCACGTAGGAGACCGACTAGGAGATCCGGGCAACTGATATTCGCTGACATTCTCTAGAGTCCGCACCAAACCCGGACTGTCCCACGAGCCTCTTTGTCGATCTAACTCCAATCATTCCCCATGGAATACGTCTACGTAGATAACTCCAATGTCTTCATCGAAGGTCGCCGCGTCAGTGCGGTAGCCCAGGGCGTTGCTCCCGATATATTCGAGGCGATGCGCTCCCAAATCCTGGATCCCTACTATACGATAGACTTCGGTAGGCTCCATCAGTTTGTCGCCGGGGCGGATAAGAGCCAGATTGCAAGGGCGTCGCTCTTCGGCTCGCGCCCTCCACCGGATGACTCAATCTGGAAATTCGCGAAAAAGGCGGGCTTTGAAGTGATCCTCGTCAATCGGAATTTTCTGAACAAAGAGAAGAAGGTCGATACCGGTATCGTGACCGCCATGATGAAGGACGCCTATCGGCAAGCGGACGTGAAAAATGATGTCCTCACACTCGTGGCCGGTGACGGTGACTATGTCCCCGCTATTGAGGAGCTAAAGAAAGATGGGTTTCGCGTGGAGCTGGTATTTTGGGACCACGCGTCACCGGAGCTCAGGGCAGTGGCTTCAAGATTCATCAGCCTCAATCCCCATCTGAAGCACCTTGAATTGAATCGGAAATGACGGATCCGGCCGCCTTCATTCTTGCCTTCCCTACTCCGAGAGTCGCCTGAATCCTCCCATGCCAATACGAGCCGATCCCTGGCGACGTCTGCACAATTCACCGCGCAATGAAATGTAGGAATTTACGGGGTACGAGCCAAGGTCGTAGTAAACGGCTTCGTCTTGGTCCTGCGGGCATACACATATTTGATCGGGTATCGGGCTCAAACATCTTGATCGATGAGCTCTGCCCACCGTCGTCATCGTGGGCAGCGGCACCACGCCAGGTCTCCATCGCGCTGACAAACACGTGTGATCTTGCTTGCCCGTATTGTTTCGCACCAAAAAGCCGCGGCACTCTCGATTTCAAACTCCTAACGGGTTGGTTGGACGAACTCGACGCCAATGGAGCGATCGCGGTCGGCTTCGGCGGAGGCGAACCCACGCTATATCCGCGATTTGCCGAACTTTGCCGGTATACTACCCAGAATACAGGAATGGCGGTTACCTTTACGACGCATGGCCATCATCTCAATGACGAGCTGATTACGGCTCTTTACGGAAACGTCCATTTCGTCCGCATCAGCATGGACGGGCTCGGAACAACGTACGAATCACTTCGGGGCCGATCGTTTGCCGTTTTTCAAAGACGGATCAACAAGCTGAAGGAACTTGCTCCGTTTGGGATCAATTATGTCGTCAATGCAAAGACCTTTCCCGACCTAGAAGCCGCCACTGAACTAGCGGCAAGGATTGGCGCGGCAGAATTTCTCCTCTTACCCGAGCAGCCCGTCAACGACCGAGGCGGTATCGACCTAGACACAACGCACGCGTTGCAGGATTGGGTGCGGGGGTACCGGGGATCGGTTCGTTTGGCGGTCAGCGAACGCGGCGCCGGGGACATGCCAACTTGTAATCCCTTTGAGGCCGAGACCGGCCTGCGGGCCTATGCCCACGTAGACGCGAACGGCGTCTTGAAACCCACGTCCTACGACTGCGAAGGAGTCGAGATTCGTAACTCCGGACTAATCGCAGCGTTGCAACTGCTCGCACAACGCGCCATACCTAGCAAAGAATGAAAATCTGGAACTCCTACGGGTCCGAGCATTCGGCCAATCTCGTCATGATTGGACACTTTAAGGATTCCGCCAGTGCTGAAGAGACGAATGCAGCGATTGACGAACTCCGCTCGTTCACGAGCGATCCCGACAACTCCTTTGCGCCGGATCGATATCCCAAGGGGGTGATGGAACTGTTGAGCAAATTGAAGTTTCACAGTGTTGGTTCCGGTGAACTTGAGCAGTTTACTTACGATTTCAGCACCAAAGTAAAGGGAACTGACCTGGTCATAACGACCGAGGAGATTGACGTCGCGGCGCTAATGAAGCTGATGATTGACCGCGGCGCGCGCGTTGAGATTTATTCCGCGCACAGTTATCCCGACGCGGACCATGGGAGGGGCAAAGGTTGATGCCATCCCCACATGGCGGCACCGAATTGGGGAAATTTTGAGCGACTGCCCGGCGGCCAAGAGCGCAATTTCGAGACGCTCTGTCGTTCGCTCATTCGGCTCCAGTATGGGCGATTTGGGGATTTTCGTGCGCTTGCGAATCAACCTGGCGTCGAATTCCATCTTAAGCTCAAGGTGACATGCGCGCTTGGCGCCGTTGCCGAATGGCTGGGCTGGCAGTGCCGCTGGTATGGTCTTCCCGCCGCGCGGGCGCTCGGGACGGCGCGCCGAAACAAGATTCTGGAGTCGATTCGAACCACTGAAAGGGCACTTCCCGGACTCACGCAATGGGTGCTCTGGACCCGGCACTCCCTCACCGCGGGAGACCAAAAGTGGTTCTACGCGGTAGCTACCAAGATGCGCCTCACACTTTGGACGTCCACTGAGGCCGAGGCGTTGCTCAGTGGTGACGCCGAGATCTTGCGCGGAACCTATTTCGACGAGCTCATATTGACACCGCAAAGTCTCGCGAACCTACACCAAACCTCCGCCGCCACTGTACAACGGCGCTGGTTGCCCGCGGCGCACCAACAAGTTGACGCCGAGCGTATGTTGCGTCGAATGCTCGGTGAGGCGAATGCCTGGGAGGAAATGGTTCAGGTCGGCAACCGCATCAAGGCATCAGTCAAGACCGTCTTGCGGGCGAAGTATAATCAACCATTAGCGGCACTTGTCACCGACTTTGCTCATGCCGGCGGGGAACTTGCCGACACACAGAGACAGTCGCAGAAACTCCTAGAGGCCGGCGAATTTGACCTTCTCCGCCAGACCCTGGAAACCCGTCCTGGCGGTCCCGACAAAGGAGTATCTTCCCTGCCGCGCAGATTGCGGTCTGTGCGCGCAATCACTTCGTTCGAAGCCACGAATGCTCTGGCTGATATGCGCCTCGCGCAGCGGCTGCTTTCGGATATGGACAGCTATTTGGGCACCAGATCGGTGGCCATTCTTGCCGACGCTGGAGGCGGTAAGACTCAGCTTGGTGCGCAATTGACTTCGCCGCTCAATGACCGTCCTGCCGGCATACTTCTTCACGGGCGGGATCTGCACTCGCGGCAGAACCTTGATGACCTTGCTCGTAGGGTCGTCTTCCAGGGCAAGCCATTCCCAAGCATGGAGGCATTGGTTGCCGCTGTGGACGCAGCAGGACAACGCTCCAGGCGCCGATTGCCAATAGTTATCGACGGTCTGAACGAAGCCGAGGACCCTCGCGATTGGAAGGCGCCAATTGAATCTTTGGACGCACTCTTAAAGAGGTATCCCAGCGTTCTATTGATTGTAACGTTGCGCACGGGTGCACGGCGCCCGGGCGAACACCTGCGTTGGGGCCAGGATCCACGGGAGCAAGAATCCGCTTCACGGACTGTGTTTGCTGAAATGGCCCTGCCCGATGGCATTCGCACAATTAATATGGAGGGATTCGGCGACGACGCGCCGGCCGCAAGACGTCGATACTTCGAATATTACCGAATTATTCCGGACGCCGACCTGCCAGTCGGACTGCTCGATCATCCACTGACGCTCCGTATCTTCTGCGAAGTCACGAATCCAACCCGCGAGCGTCCAGTAGGTAGCGAAGCGATGCCGCGTTCACTCACTGCGTTATTTGAACGCTATCTTCAGAACGCAACGATTCGCATCGCGGAGTTAGCGCCGATAACTGCCGCCTACTGTGCCCAAGATATCCGTAAGGTCCTCGACGAGATGGGTACACGGTTGTGGGAAGCGGGCGGCCGGGAGATCGACGAAACGAGTTTTCGCGAGGCCATTGGTGACGATAAACGTCTATGGAACGAAAGTGTCGTCCGACGCCTCGAGCAGGAAGGAGTCATTCTTCGCGTAGAGGGCATTGTTGCCGGCCAGTATCAGCTCATGCCCGTCTACGACGCACTTGGCGGCTACATGATCGCTAACTCCCTCTTGAGCCGATTGGGACGTGACGGATTCAAGGAATGGATCAAGAACCCTGACTGCCTCATAGCTTTCCAAGGAAACCACGAGCAGCTGCACTTGCTCGCGACGGATATCTTTCGATCACTGGTGGGACTCGTCCCCCGACGCTTGGAACGAGAGCAACTATGGATGCTTCTCGAAGGAGGCCTTCGAAACGCAGCGCTCGTTGGTGCGATCCGCCTTGAGCGAGATTTTCTCGATCGCGACACGGTCGCCGGCATTGGCGAGGTGTTTCGGGACCAAACCGCCCCGCGAGAGGTTCTGGTTCGCCTCACGCATGTCCGCGGCGCCCCAAGCCATCCGTTGAATGCCGATTTTGTGGACGGTGAATTGCGAAAGATGACGAATGCAGATCGCGACCTTCGTTGGACCGAGTGGATACGTGATCTTCATGAAGAGCTTCGCTATCCCTCCAAGGCTAACTTTGCCGAATTGGGAAAACAGTGGCAAGCGGACCTAGCGACGCGGACCGCGTCTGACCGATTGCGCGCCAAATGGACGATGTGGTTGCTCACCACCACGTCGCGGGAGCTGCGCGATATCACGACACGGGCCCTCTATTGGTACGGACGTGGTGATCCTGACTCTCTTTTTGCTCTCACATTCGAATCCTTCACGATCAGCGACCCGTACGTCCCGGAGAGAATGCTAGCCGCAAGCTATGGCGTCGCCATGGCAGAGCACACGAAATCTCCTAATCGGACGTACAGGGGGACGATTCTGCCGACCTTTGCGCGCCGCATCTATGAGAGCATGTTTGCGCCGGGTGCCCCCAACGGCACTACCCATATATTGACAAGGGATTATGCTCGGAGAATCCTCCAATTGGCGGCGTGTTCAAAGCATGGGCTCTTCTCCAAGCTGGAAACGAAGAGATTTACACCCCCGTACAAAGAGGGTGGCCTTCGCGACTGGAAGGAGGTGGAAGCCCCGCGCGACGAGTTCCACGGCCTCGATTCTCCATTCCGGATGGATTTCGAGAATTACACTTTGGGACGACTTATACCATCGCGGCATAACTATGATTACTCGAATTCGGAATATAAGAGAGTCCGCGCGCAGATCCTTTGGCGCATCAACCAGCTTGGATGGACAATTGGAAGGTTTCGGACAGTGGATGAACAGATAGCCGATCGTCGGAGCTATTACCGCCCGCCGACTGACGACCGAAAGACTGACCGTTACGGGAAGAAGTATTCTTGGATCGCATACCACGAAATGGCCGGGTTCTTGCACGACACCGGTGTCCTGGCTGAGCGCGAGCACGACGATCATCGCTCCTGGCACGTCGACATTGACCCGAGCTTCCCGAGCTCCAGACCGGAGGAAAAGCTGATTACAGACGACTTTCTCGGCGGCGCACAGGCGGCTACCCACGATTGGATTGACCAAGGCGCGATTCCGAACGTGACACCATATATTCGCCAGCTAACCGTTCACGGGAATACCGGTCCTTGGCTCATGCTGGACGGCTTTGTTACCCAGGAGGACCATGCGCGAGGGCGTCGCCTTTTCTGCTTTGTTCGTTCTTTTCTCGTGCCAAAGTCTCAATCGGCAGCTGTCACTTCTGCATTGCGTCGGCAGTCCATGCGAGGCCGCTGGCTACCCGAGAAACCGCGCATTATCTATACATACGCAGGCGAGATTCCGTGGTGCGCAACATTTCCCAAGAATGGCCGCACCCGGCTGTCGTTTATCACTAGCGAACGCAAGATACGCGTAAGACGCAGAAGGTGGGCCTATTTTCTTGAGGGCAAGCGCCTGAATATGTCGGCGATTGAGATAATGGAACTAAGGCTGCTTGGGGACTCGGCCGAGCGGACTCCAGAGGTGAAGAAACTCACTGAGGCACTCGCAAGAGCACACAAGCGAATGGCCTTTGTCGAGGTCGAGGAAATCGAACGGAAGGCAAAGGACTTTGATGTTGTCATTCCCGTTTGCGATTTCGGGTGGGAAGGCACAACGCTTGAGGGCCGTCCAGATTACGGCCCGATTCTTTCGAAGGAATTGGCGACCGCTCTTCAACTGACCGGGATTCCGCAATCGTTGGACCTGGCAACACGCGATGGTCGGCGCGCCACTTGCGGGATCGCACATCGTTCTCAGTCATACAACAATAGCCAGTCGTTCTTCTACGTCCGCGAGGACCTACTTCAGATATACTTGCGGATAAACAAATTAGCGTTGATCCAAGTGA
>Ga0302319_10004299_pt1 | contig 29290 bp, 25 predicted proteins | sample Bog_T0_2_FD_203319 | JGI IMG/M metagenome (GOLD analysis project Ga0302319, IMG submission 203319) | Peat permafrost microbial communities from Stordalen Mire near Abisko, Sweden - Bog_T0_2 | ecosystem: Environmental > Terrestrial > Soil > Wetlands > Peat | place: Sweden: Abisko, Stordalen Mire... | reverse complement strand
ACTGTGGCGAGCTCCTTGCCCTTCTCCTGAAGCACCTTAATTCTCGCGTAAAAGCTGCGGTAGTGGAGTGTGTCGTCGGTGGATTCGACAATGTTGAGGTAGACGGCGGCGGCTCCCGGGGCTTTGGGATCGGCGGTCATCTTGAGTTCTTCGTCGGTGGGCTGCTGGAACTGGGCGTGCATCCACAGGGCTGAAGATGCGATGGCTGAGAGCAGCAGGGCAGAGCGCGTGAAGGCGAGCATTCGCATGGACTTTTTCCTTTGCCGGAAAGCAATAGGCAGTGTAACCCAAGACGGTTAATTGAGATTGTGTTTTCTTCACTCTACTGTGGGCGGAAAAAGCGGGAGAAGCAAGGACAAAAGGGTAAGAAAGCGCATGGGGCGTGCGCGCCATCACACGGCGACGCTCCAAACGGGTGGAGGGTAACCAATTTATTCATGAAAAGGTTAATAATGAATCAGTTATTTTCTGCACGAACTGTAGCGGCGTTCGGCAGAGGCAGAGGATGATGAGAGGCCCCGCAGAGCGTAAAATGGTGCGGGCTGGTAACGCGGCGAGAGAGGGAACTTTGCGATGAAGCAGTTTGGGTGGCTTGGGATTTGCGTTTGTTTGGCTGTGGCGGGATTCGTGGCGCGGGGAGCGCAGGGGCAGTGGAATACGCCTAATCCGGTGGTGAGTTTTGAAAAGCGTGCCGACGGGCTGGAGGTGCGGCAGAAGGATGGGCTGCTGCGGCTGGAGGTGAAAGCGGAGGATGTGCTGCATGTGAGCTATTTGCCGCTCAGTGCGACCGGCACAGTGCGCCCGTCGGATCACGTGATCGTCAAGCAGGATTGGCGGGGCGCGGCCTTTGAGGTGAGTTCAGACGAGAAGACGGTTACGCTCTCGACGGCGAAACTTAGGGTTGTGATGGAACGGGAGAGCGGGGCGATCCATTACACCGGCATCGGTGGAACGACAGGGGCAGGCGCGACCGGACCCGGATCGAGTGGGCCGGGCATGACGGGTACGCTGCTGACGACCGACGGATACCGGTCGCTGAAGCCAGTCGAGGTGAACGGGGAAAAGACATTTCATGCGGAGGTGTTCTTCCCCATCTACGGATCGCATGAAGGGCTTTATGGGCTGGGGCAGCACCAGGCGGGGGTTTGGAACTATCGCGGCGAGACCGTGGACTTGTCGCAGGAGAACACGAATATTGCCATTCCTCTGCTGGTTTCGACCAATGGGTATGGGATTTTCTGGAACAACTCTTCGCGAAGCCGGGTGAATAACCGATTCGTACATATGCTCTACCTGAGCGCGGAGGTTGCGGACCGGGTTGATTACTACTTTATTTATGGGCCGGAGCCAGACCAGATTATCGGGCGCTATCGGGAGCTGACCGGCGAAGTTCCGCTGTTTGGGCGGTGGGCTTATGGATTCTGGCAGTGCAAGAACAAGTACCAGTCGCAGACGGAACTGGAGACGGTAGCGGCGCGATACCGAGCGCTGCATATCCCGGTGGACAACATTGTGCAGGACTGGTTCTGGTGGGTCACGATGGGGGAGATGAAGTGGAATCCGAATTACCCCGATCCGCAGGGAATGATCGACAAGCTGCATGAAGAGCATTTTCACCTGATGGTTTCGATCTGGCCGTATTTCAGGCCGGGGACCGCCGTCTACGACGAGTTCGAGAAGAAGGGGTGGTTCATCGACAAGATGAAAGCGATCAACTACCACCCGGTGGGGCAGGCGCTGTATGACGCCACCAACCCCGAGGCGCGCAAGCAGTATTGGGGGAACGTGAATACGGCGCTCTTCCAAAAAGGCGTGGATGCGTGGTGGCTGGATACCGACGAACCGGAGACGGAAGGGCGGGAAGACAACATTCTGACCACGAACAAGCTGTTTTTGGGTTCGGGGGCGCGGTATGCGAACGTGTATCCGCTGTTTCACTCGGGCGGAGTATCAGACGGACAACGGGCGGCGTCGGGCGAAAAACGGGTCTTCATTTTGTCGCGGTCGGCGTACGCGGGATCGCAACGGTATGGGGTGACGGCATGGTCTGGCGATGTGATGAGCGACTGGATGACCTTTCAGCGGCAGATTTCAGCAGGGCTGAATTACTCGATTTCTGGGATGCCCTATTGGACGACGGACATTGGCGGGTTCATCTCCGGGGGCAACCTGGACGACCCGAAGTTCCGCGAACTGTTTGTGCGGTGGTTCCAGTTTGGCACGTTCTCGCCTATCTTCAGGGTGCATGGGACGCGGACGCCGGACGAGAACGAACTGTGGTCGTATGGTCCTGATGCGCAGAAGATACTGCTGGATTACGACACGCTGCGCTACCGGCTGATGCCGTATATCTACTCGGAAGCATGGCAGGTGACCAGCCGGCACGGAACGCTGATGCGGCCGCTGGTGATGGACTGGCGGAACGATGTGGAGTCGCAGAACACCGGGGACGAATATATGTTTGGGCCGGCGATGCTGGTAAGCCCGGTTTATACCCAAGGCGCCACGAACCGGACGGTCTATCTGCCGCCAGCGACATGGTACGACTTTTGGACGGGCGAAAGGCAGGAAGGCGGAAAGCGCGTTGTGGCGGACGCGCCGCTGGCCAAGCTGCCGCTGTTTGTAAGGGCGGGGTCGATTCTACCGATGGGGCCAGCGATGGAGTGGACCACCGAAAAGCCCGCTGATCCGATCGAGCTGCGGATCTATCCGGGCGCGGATGGGGATTTCACGCTCTATGAGGATGAAAACGACAGCTACCGCTATCAAAAGGGCGCGCGCGCAACCATCGCCATGCACTGGGACGATGGGACGAAGATGTTGACGCTGGGAACGCGGGAAGGGAGCTTCCCAGGGATGCTGACGGAGCGGACATTCCGCGTGGTCGTGGTGGGGTCAGGCCATGGCACGGGGATCGAGGAGAGTGAAAAGGCTGAGGCGACGGTGAGTTACAAGGGGGTAAAGACGGCGATCAGCGCCGAAAGGATTGATTGACGCGGGATTATAGCTGGCTCGCGGAAAACCGGCAGCGCCTTATGCAGTTTTGGGCATCGCTCGATGCATCAGCTCTTTGCAACAGTCACGGGTAACAAAGCTGCCGCAGCGGGTGCGGCTTTCGCGGCGTGTGCGGCATGAGCCGTGGGCGCCGCAGTGAGAGGAACGGCGATTGCGACCGTGATGCCAAGATAGCTATCAACGGTAGAGACGCTGGTCCCCAACGAAGAGGCGATCGACGATATGCTCTGGCCGGCCTCATGCATGGTTTCGGCCTGGGCCGCGGCTGACAGTTTTACCGTATCTTCCACAGGGGCGGGAATCGGGTCGGCTTGCGCGGGGCCGGTTCTGGCGGTTGCCGCCATTTGCGCTACGTTTGACGGGGAGACGTTGGAGAATGCGATGGAAGACATGGGTTCCTCTTGACTCGGCCAGGACAGCTACAGAAGGACCCCTCGTGAGTAGAAGGTCGGCGGAAACAGTCTTAGGCACGTAGTAACCCTTATCTATCGGCTCAAACTAGGGGATGGAACAGGCCAAATCAGAAATTCTTAAGTGCTTTGGGCTGCTCATAGAGCGTCGCGCAGTTGAAGGGCCTTTGAATCGGTCGCTTTTATTGACTGTTCAGCAGCTTTTCAATCGCTGGCGCCAGTGCCGCCGGCTTGGTGGTGGGAGCGTAGCGGCGGATGACTGCGCCTTTCCGGTCGATCAGGAATTTTGTAAAGTTCCAGCGAATGGCTCCCGCGCCGAGAAAGCCGAAGATTCCGGGCTTGCTGCGCCTGAGGAAGCCATAGAGCGGGTGGGCATGGGGGCCGTTGACATCGATTTTGGCAAACATGGGAAAGGTGACACCAAAATTTTTTTCGCAGAAGGCGCCGATCTCGGCTTCGGCGCCCGGCTCTTGCGCGCCAAACTGATTGGAGGGAAAGCCCAGCACGGAGAAGCCGCGATTCTTGAATTTGCGGTAAAGCTCTTCGAGACCGGCGTATTGCAGGGTGAAGCCGCATTTACTGGCGGTGTTCACAATAAGCAATGCCTGGCCATTGAAACTGTCGAGACCGATCGTGCGCCCATCGAGCAGTGGGGCGGAGAATTGATAAACTGACATTCGCGACTCTTCAACCACCCAAAAACCTCCCGGCTGAGAGGATGCCATGTGCATCCGACCTGCGTCTAAGAGGGATGCACCGAGACAGGATGAGGATGCAGACGTCTCCCGACCCGCCTGAGTCCGTTAGACTGTGAGTTGAGTCCGAAACAAGCCAATGCCTTCGGGCGGCAGATTCTTGCCGCAAGGGGACCTTGGTGGAAGCCCGAGTCCGCAGGGCAACGCGTGGCAGGGAATTCAAGGGAAGACAGGTTTTCCGAGCCGATTGGCAGCCTGGTGGTTTGGGCAGGATGGGTACGGTCCAATATAATCAATCTTTCCTCGAGGCAGGATCAGAATTTTCAGCAGTGAGGGTGTCGATATTCTTCCCGTGAAGCCGAATGTGATGGCGAAATATGGACCGCACCAGTACTTTTGCTCGCCGCGTGGCTCCAGCCCGGTGAAGAGAATGCATGTTTGCATGACCCGCTCCCGGCAAGCCCTGAACCAACGGGCAAGCCTTCGCCGCATGTTTGGTGTTGCGCTTCTGCTGTTGGTGGCCACCGGCGCAGCCCTAGCGCAGCAGCCGCAGACCATCGATCAGATTCGCGTGATTGGCAGCCGCCGCATTCCCAAAGAGACGATCCTGGCGCGGCTCTTCAGCCACAACGGCGACACCTACGATCCGATTTCGATCGAGCGCGACTTCAACTCGCTCTGGAACACTGGGTACTTTGAGAACCTCCGCATTGAGCGCGAGGACTCGGAGAAGGGCATCATCCTCGACATCTTCGTCAAGGAAAAGCCCACGATCCGCGAGATCAACTACAAGGGTCTGAATGCCGTCTCGCAGTCGGACGTGCTTGACCGGTTCAAGAAAGAAAAGGTTGGGCTCTCGGTAGAGAGCCAGTACGACGCTGCCAAGATCCTGCGCGCCACGACCGTGCTGAAAGACATTCTGTCGGAGCATGGGCACCAGTTCGCCACCGTGAAGCTGGACATCAAGGACATCCCTCCAGCCTCGGTGCAGGTGAACTTCAACATTAAAGAAGGCCCAACGGTGAAGGTGGGTCAGATCAAATTCACCGGCAACGAACATCTGACCGGACTGGTGCTTCGCCGTGCGATGAAGAACCTGAAGCCGATCGGTATTCCGTACTCACTGATTTTCGAGAACCTGTTTTCGCAGACCTTCGATTCCTCCAAGCTGGAGGAGGACACCGAACGCGTGCGCCAGGCATACCGCGACAAGGGCTATTACAACGCCGCAGTGGAAGAGCCAAAGACGCAAATCCGGGACCAGGGCGGGCTGAACATGTTTACTTTCCGCCCGAACAAAGGCAAGCGCATCGATATCCAAATGCCGATTGAAGAAGGGGCGCGCTACCGTCTGGGCACCATTACCTTCACCGGCAACAAAGCAGTGACCAATGTCAGAGCCCTTCGCGGCACCTTTGGCGTGAAAGACGGCGATTGGTTCAACGCCACGGAGATCGGCAAAGGCCTGGAAAACCTGAAGAAGGCATACGGGCAGCTGGGCTACATCAACTTCGGCGCAATTCCGAAGCCTGTCTTCGACGACGCCAAGAAGACTGTATCTCTGGACATCGATATCGACGAAGGCAAGCCGTTTTATGTCTCGCGCATCGAGTTCCAGGGCAACACGATTACGCGCGACCGCGTCATCCGGCGCGAGCTGATGCTGGACGAAGGTTCGGTTTACAACTCTCAATTGTGGGAGTACAGCTTGCTGCGCCTGAATCAGCTGGAGTACTTTGAGCCACTGAAAGTGGATCAGGATTCCGAGGCCCACCAGGACGCCGATGCGGGGACAGTTGACCTGCTGCTGAAGGTCAAAGAGAAGGGCAAGAATTCGATCGGCATGAACGGCGGCGTGAGCGGCTTGTCGGGGGCGTTTCTGGGCGTAAACTACCAGACCAATAACTTTCTGGGGCTGGGCGAAACGCTCAGCCTACAGGGCAATCTAGGTAATGTGAGCCGGCAGTTCACGTTTGGCTTCTCCCAGCCCTACGTGCGCAATCGCCCGCTGAATATTGGCTTCCAGCTCTTCAATAACAAGCAGGATTTCAATGCGGCGAAGAACTACGAGACAACCACGGGGCAGTCGATCAATTTGTCTCAGGCCCAGCAATCGCTGACGCAGAACTACAACCAGGCGTCGACGGGGCTGACACTCTCAGTGAGCTATCCGCTGAAGCGTCATGCCTTTCAGCGCGTCGGCATGACTTATATGCTGAACAAGTCGACGATTACCGCGTTCAGCACCGCATCGCAGACGTTTTTTCAGACCATCAGCTTCCGGTCTGGAATTCAGGGATCGAATTCGCTGGCGGGCATTGTGAACAGCTCCGCCTCGTTCAGCTATATCTATAACACCATCAACAATCCGCTTCGGCCGCGCAGCGGCAAGGAATACACGTTAGCCTTCCAGGTGGCTGGCCTCGGCGGAAACGTTCGCTATTTCACGCCGGCCTTCGCATACAAAGAGTTCAGGTCCATGCACTATCTGATGCCCTCCCCAACCGGGCGCAATGTGCTGGGGCTGCGTGCGCAGTTGAACTACGTGCAGGGCTTTGGCGGCGATGTAGCTCCCCCCAACAACCGCTTCTTCTCAGGTGGCGAGGCAGAGCTGCGAGGCTTCGATGTCCGCGGGGCGACGCCGTATGGATATGTACCGAACCGCGTCACCGTGCAACTGACAAATCCAGACGGCACGTGCGTTCCACGCGACCAGAATAACCCGCAGGACAATCAGTGCATTCAGGTTCCACTTCCGGTTTACGGTGTGGCATCGATCGGAGGCGACACCAGCCTGACGACAAACGCGGAGTACCGCATCCCCATCGCGGGCTCGGTCACCTTCGCATTCTTCAACGACTTTGGCATCGACGCGTCTCTCAACAAAGGCCAATTGAAGCAGAGCCCCGAGGGCTTTGCAGCGCTGACGGCTCCCCTGTATGGCTGCCCGGTTTACAACAACGGCTCTTGCCAGGGCGGCATTCAAGGATCGCTGGTAGGTTTCCAGCCGAACATCCGGCCTATCTCCGGAACCAACTTCGTTCCGCGCATGTCCACTGGCGCCGAGATTTCGGTCATCATGCCGGTGATCAACGCGCCCGTTCGCCTCTATTATGCGTACAATCCGCTGCGGCTGTTCGAGACTCCATTTTGTACTCAATACGGTGGCATAAAGAGGAGCTGTTCAGCTTCGCTGATTACCCGCGATCTGTTCCCGCCCGGCGGCGCGGGTGACTACACGTTTGCCGAGGCGTTTGCTGGCTACGGATCGACATATTTGCTCCGGGAGCCGCGCAAGACCTTCCGGCTGACGGTATCTACGACCTTCTAAGCGGGGCCATTCAGCTTAACAAACAGGGGGCCGCTCATTGCGAGCGGCCTTTTTGCAACTGTGCGACTTTCCCCTGACGGCAGGCGGCCATGAATGTGACGAAGCCCCTTGACGCGGAGCCGCGCTCGGGTCAAGCATGGTATCCATGCAAACGCTTGGTTTGTCGGGGGGCGAGAGCAAGCGCTCGGACGGCCGTCTGAAGAGCATCTTCTGGCCCACGGTGGAGAACGCATGGGACGTTGATTACCTGGGCCGTCAGGGATTCTGGATCTGCCTCGTCATTGCTGTTTTTCAGCTTTTGGTTGCGTTGGCGACTGGAACCCCCATCATGATCGTCACGGGCGTGGCGGCGGCTCTGGTGTTTTTCCTGGGCGGCATGGGAGTGCGGCAAGGGAACTGGCCGGCGGCGGCCCTGGTTTTCGCTATCTACTTTGCAGGTCTTCTCTTCACTATGGCTAGCGGCCAGTTTCCCGGCTTTCTTGCGATCATTGCCGCCGCGCTTCTGCTGTCGAATGTCCGCTCCGCATTTCTGGCCTCAGAGTGGAGGCCCGCGAGCGAGGAGGAAGACCGGCCTACCCGCTTCAGCGACACACTGGGCGACAAGCTAGCCGATCAACTGCCTGCAAAAGCATGGCCTGTGTTGCAAATCCCGTTTTTCGTACTCGCAGCGCTCGTCCTGTTGCTGAGTCTTGCCGGGCTGGGGTTTGCACTGCTACAGCGGTTCGGGCTGATCCCCCTTGCTGGTGCTTTGCAGCACTGATCCCGGCGCCGCAGGCCGGAGATTGAGCCTGGGAGTGGAGAAATTCATGCATTGCTGGTTTGACGCTCCTACCCAGCCCTCCTATAATCCATGAAGTTCCTGCTGACGTTTCCGCTCGTGTTTTTTGCGGTCTCTGCCCCTATCCGGCGCTGACCCCTTTTCTTACCGGGGTCCCCAGCGACAGGTTTTCGTCGCCGGGGTGACAAGAAGGACGGTCTGGTTTCTCAGGAGGCACGGGTCCGGTTTCGCGCTGAAGCGCGGACGGCCACACGGGAATTCCGAAGGAGTTTTAACCTCAAATGAAGCGTTCGCTTGCATTGATTGTTTCGCTGGTCTCGGGCATTGTCCTGAGCGCAGCCGCTCAAACATCGCCCTCCCCAGCCGCTCCGGCCGGTCCTGCCAAGGTAGCCGTGATTGCTTTCCAGGCAGCCGTGGGCCAAACCAATGAATTCCAGCGCAACTTTGCCGACTTGCAGAAGAAGTACGAGCCCAAGCGCGCCCAGCTAAAGTCGCAGGCCGATGAGATTGACACACTCGAGAAGCAGTTGCAGGCCCAGGGCGATAAATTGAGCGATGCCGAGCGTGCCAATAAGGCGAAGCTCATCGACGATAAGAAGAAGCAGGCGCAACGCTTTGCCGAGGACGCGCAGAACGACCTCCAGGGCGAGATGCAGGAGATCTATAACGGCGTTGCGTCGAAGGTTTATGACGTCCTGTCTACCTACTCGCAGCAACAGGGCTTTACGCTGGTAGTGGACGAGAGCACGAATCAACAGCAGGCTCCGCTGGTGCTGTATGCGAACCCTTCCACGGATATCACCAAGGCGGTCATCGATGCCTACAACTTGAAGTCCGGCGTTCCTGCTCCTCCGCAGCCGGCAGCTGCGGCGCCCAAGCCAGCCGCACCGAAGGCTCCAGCCGCGCATTGATTCTGCCGGAGTAGCTGTAAAGGTTCAATGCCCACTCTGGCGTTGTGAAACAAAGCTCGAGTGGGCAAAAGATCGCATGAAATGACAACCGCCGGCGGTGATCGCAGAGGATTTCGCGACGCTGGCGATTGGCCCGCTCGATATAGAGGAGTTATTCATTCAAATGAAACTAACGCGTGCATTGGTTTTGTCGCTGGCCTTGGGTTTTGCTCTCAGCGCCGTAGCCCAAACGCCGTCAGTCCCTGCCGGACCGGCCAAGATTGCGGTAATTGCCTTCCAGGCGACCGTCGGCCAAACCAACGAGGGGCAGCGCAACTTCGCCGACTTGCAGAAAAAGTACGAGCCCAAGCGCGAGCAGCTCAAAGCTCTCAGCGATGAGATCGACAAGCTGACCAAGCAGTTGCAGACGCAAGCCGACGCTCTCGGCGATGCCGAACGCGCGAACCGCGCCAAGACCATCGACGAGAAGAAGAAGCAATTGGACCGCTCGAGCGAAGACGCCCGGGCCGACTACCAGGGAGAGGTGCAGGAGCTCTACACCGCCTTGGCCTCGAAGGTCTATGACGTTCTGTCAGGCTATGCCCAGCAGCAGGGCTACACACTGGTTCTGGACATCGGACAGCAGCAGAGCCCAGTTCTGTTCGCAAACCCTACAACCGACATCACCAAGGCCGTGCTGGATGCCTATAACGTGAAATCGGGTGTACCCGCGCCAGCAGGACAGCCGGTCGCCACGGCGCCCACGCCTTCCACTTCGCACTAAAGACATCCATTGACACACGCCAAGGCACCGGGAGCAGCGCTTTTGCATGTGCAATGGGCATTGCCAAAGTGCGAAATACGCAGGTTGCCCGAGAAGCAAAAAAAACTAGCGCCAAGCCGCCCATCTGTGGAAAAATTTGTGGATTACTTTCGCTAACCACACGCAAAAAACTCGATTTTTCCTCTTGTCAACTGTTGCTGGATTCTGATATAGGCTGCAAACCCTTATTTATCAACAGGAATCTTGAATGCTCCGCGTGCGCCCGACGAGATTACCCGTGAGCAATCTCACGCGCCGATTGGAAGAGGTTTCCACAGTTCCACATAAACGCTCTATGACTAAAGTATCCAGGTAGTTACGGTACTGCCCTATTTCTGCTGATCTTCGCCAACCCGCAAGACGGCCAGGAAGGCTTCCTGGGGGATGTCGACTTTGCCGATCCGCTTCATGCGTTTCTTGCCTTCCTTTTGCTTTTCCAACAACTTGCGCTTGCGGCTGATGTCGCCGCCGTAACACTTGGCCAGCACATTCTTGCGCAGGGCGGCCACGGTTTCCCGGGAGATGATCTTGGCTCCGATGGCAGCCTGGATGGCAACCTCGAACTGCTGCCGCGGGATAAGTTCGCGCATTTTTGAGACCAATGCCCGGCCGCGATCGTAGGCAAAGTCCCGATGAACGATGATGGAAAGCGCATCGACGGGTTCGCCGGAGACCAGGATATCGAGCTTGACCATGGGCGATTCCCACTCGCCGGCCAGTTGATAGTCCAGAGAAGCATAGCCGCGGGAGATGGACTTGAGGCGATCGTAGAAGTCGAGGACGATCTCATTGAGTGGCAGCTCGTAGGTGAGCATCACGCGGGTGGGCGTTACATATTCGAAGTTCACCTGTCGGCCGCGCTTTTCTTCTACGAGCTTGAGAATCCCACCAACATATTCCTCATTGGTAAGGATCTTGGCGGTAATGACCGGTTCGCGTATGGAGTCGATGTTGGTTGGTTCGGGCCAGCGCGAAGGGTTGTCAACCTCAAGAACGCTGCCGTCGGTAAGCGCGATGTGGTAGCGAACGCCGGGCGCGGTGGTGATGAGGTCCAGTTCATATTCGCGCTCCAGCCGCTCCTGGATGATCTCCATGTGGAGGAGGCCGAGAAAGCCGCAGCGAAATCCGAAGCCGAGGGCGACGGAGCTTTCCGGTTCAAAGAAGAAGGAGGAGTCGTTGAGGCGGAGCTTCTCCAGGGCGTCGCGGAGAAGGGTATGCTCGTGCGAGTCCACGGTATATAGGCCGGCGAAAACCATCGGCTTGATGTCTTCAAAGCCCGGCAACTGGGCGGCGGCGGGACGCGCGTCCTCGGTGACGGTGTCGCCGATCTTGGTGTCGCCGACGTTTTTGATGGTGGCCGCAAAAAAGCCCACTTCGCCAGCGAGGAGTTCGCCGATCTCGACCGGCTTGGGCATAAGTACGCCCATGGACTCGACCTCGAACGACTTCGAGTTGGACATGAAGCGGATGCGCTGGCCCTTGCGCAGAGTGCCCTGCACCACGCGCACCAGCACAATGACGCCGCGATAGGCATCGAACCAGGAGTCAAAGATGAGGGCCTGGAGGGGCGCGTTTGGATCGCCGGTGGGTGGCGGCAGCCGGTGGACGATGGCTTCCAGCACTTCGTCCACGCCCTGGCCGGTCTTGGCGCTCACCGGGATGGCGTCGGTCGCGTCCAGGCCCACGGCCTTCTCGATGGCTTCCTGGGTGCGGACAATGTCGGCCGAGGGCAGGTCAATTTTGTTGATGACTGGGATGATCTCCAGCCCGTGGTTGATGGCCAGGTAGGCGTTGGCCAGGGTCTGTGCCTCGACGCCCTGGCTGGCGTCCACCACCAGCAGAGCGCCCTCGCAGGAAGCCAGCGAGCGCGAGACCTCGTAGCTGAAATCCACGTGGCCCGGCGTGTCGATGAGGTTGAGCTGATAGGTGTTGCCATCGTGCGCCTTGTACATCATGCGCACAGCATGAGCTTTGATGGTGATACCGCGCTCGCGCTCCAGGTCCATGTCGTCGAGGATTTGCGCCTGCATCTCGCGTCCGGTCACGGACCCGGTAAATTCGAGCAGACGGTCGCTCAGCGTCGACTTGCCGTGGTCGATGTGGGCGATGATTGCGAAGTTGCGAAGGAAGCGAGCGTCCATGAGGAGATCGGCGAAAGAGAGCAATAACGCATACCGGCGCGCACTGCCTCCATGGCATAGCTTATCATCGGCATAGCGCCTTCCGTGGATTGATCGTAACCCTGGCGGCCGCATCCTGATCATGCGCAACAGTTGGAATCGATATCGTTTGCTTGCTTCAGCCGCGCTGGCGTTATCGCTGGCAGGTTGCGACCCCTCGCAGCCAGCCAGCGCGCCCCAGAGACAGCCAACGCAGGCTACCGCGCCCGCACTGGCCGCGCCGCCGCCTCAAGTCTCGCAACCCTCCGCGCCCGCGCCTCCGCCGCTCACGCGCGAACGGCAGCGCGTCCGCCTGCTGATCCAGCAGGTGGAGCAAGCCTATGCCTTTGGCGAAGCCGCCTATCGCAAGGGACAACTCCCCGAGGCCAAGGTGGAGTTCGATCGCGCCGTGGATCTGATGCTCTCAAGCGGCATCGACATCAAAGCCGATGCGCAGTTGCAGGAAGAGTTCGACCGCGTGGTGGACGGTGTGAATGCGATGGAGATGGAGGCGCTGAAGCAGGGCGACGGATTTGTGCCCAAGGCTGAGCCATCGCCCGCCGAAGTGGCCAGCGATGTGACCTTCGAGGTGGACCCCAACATTGTGGCCAAGGCCAAGACGCAGCTGGCCACGACCAAGTCCGATTTGCCGCTGGTGGTGAACGACTATGTGGCCGCGTACATCAATTTTTTCGCCAACACGCAGAAGGGCCACAATACGCTGCTGCACTCGTTCCAGCGCGCCGGCCGCTACAAGGCTATGATCCAGCGGGTGATGGCCGAAGAGGGTGTGCCGCAGGATTTGATCTATCTGGCAGTGGCCGAGTCGGGGTTTCAGCCGCGGGCTTTGAATGGCCGCTCGGGCGCAGGCGGGATGTGGCAGTTCATGCCTCATGGCAACTATGGGCTGGCGCGCAATGCGTATGTGGATGAGCGCTTCGATCCGGAAAAATCCACGCGCGCCTATGCCCGCTATATGAAGTTCATCTACGACCAGTTGGGCGACTGGTACCTGTCGATGGCCGGTTACGATTGGGGCGCTGGCAATGTGCAGCGCGCGGTGCAGAAGACGGGCTACGCCGATTTCTGGGAGCTCTACAAGCGCAACAACCTGCCCGCGGAGACCAAAAACTACGTCCCGGAAATTCTTGCGGCCATCATCATTGCCAATCATCCCACGCAGTATGGCTTTGACGACGTCACGTTGGATCCGCCGGTGCTCACCGATACGGTGACGATCAACTATTCCGTGGATCTCAAGCTGGTGTCGGACATCGTGGGCGCGCCTGTTGACGAGATGATGGCGCTGAATCCCAGCGTGCTGCGTATGACGACACCGCCCGACGCGGCATTCGATCTGCATCTGCCCGCCGGCACGGCCACGCTGTTTGGCGAGCACATCGCGACGATTCCAGCGGCCAAGCGCAATGCGTGGCGCTACCATCGCGTCGCGGCCGAGGACACGCTGGCCTCGGTGGCGCGCGAGTATCGCGTTTCAGAAACGGAGCTGGCGGCGGCCAATCAACTACGAAGCGGCGACAGCATCCAGGGCGTTGAAGCGCTGGCGATTCCGTTGGCGCCCGTGACGGCTCCGTCGGCGCACATGCTGCTCTACACAGCGCGCAGGGGCGATACGCTGGTGACGATCGCCGATCGTTTCGGCGTTTCGCTGAACGAGCTGCGGCGCTGGAACAACATCGCCGGCATCAAGGTTGAGCCGGGGCGCCGGCTGCATGTTGCCGAGCCTGCCCATGCATCGCGATCGACTCGCGGCAAGCGGGCGGGCAGGGTCGCGGCGGGCTCAAAGGCGCATGAAACGGGCACTCCGAAGGGTTCTTCCACAACGAAAGACGCGGTGCCCGCTGCGCGAAAGACTCCCGCCGCAAAGGCCGAAACGCCCTCTACAGGCGCGAAGAGTCGCCACGCGCGGGCATCAGCCAGGAAAAAGAAGATCTCGGCGCGGAAATAAAAAATGGCCAGGTAACTCATTACGTACTTGTGTATCTATGGCCTTTGAGTTCATGCTATTGCTACAATGGCTTCCGCGAGCGGAATGCAAGTGTCCGTTGCGCGAAGAGGGAAACAAAAACAAGGGCAGCGGCTACCCGCTGGAGGCAATCGGATGGAAGAAGTATTCAAGATGTATGCGATGAGTGACGGCAACCCCGATCTGGAGCCGAAGGAATTGGATGCTGATCTCGACGAAGACTTTGGCGACGAGGAGGACGAAGAGGTGGCAAATTCCGGTGTGCTTACCTCCTCGGACGACGATGAGGCAGCGGCCGAAGAAGTCGTGATTGTGATCATGGAAGAACCCGTAACGAAGCCGGCCGTGAAAAAGGCCGCCAAGAAGAAGCCCGCAACAAAGAAACCCGTGGCCAAGAAAGTCGCCGCGGCGGATAATAGCTCTGATGACAGCTCTGGCGCGACGGGTGGAAAGACTACCATAAAAGCTCCGCCGGCCAAGAAAGCTGCGGCCAAGAAAGTTACCGCAAACGATGACAGCACTGGCGCGACAGGCGGAAAGACTACCGTAAAAGCTCCGCCGGCCAAGAAAGCTGTGGCCAAGAAAGCGCCCGTGAAGAAAGCTGTGGCCAAGAAGGCAGCAGCGAAAAAGGTTGTGGCCAAGAAGGCCGCCAAGAAATCCCCCGTGAAGCAAAAAAGCACTGGCGCAACGGGCGGAAAGACCGCGGTCAAGAAGACTGCGGCCAGCAAGCGCGTCAGCAAACCCACCAAGCGAGGTAAACCATTGGCAGTTAAGAAAGCAGCAAAGAAGGCGCCCGCCAAGAAGGCAGCAGCAAAGAAGGCAGTTGCCAAGAAGGCTCCGGCGAAGAAGGCCCCTGCGAAGAAGGCAGCGGCGAAGAAGGCTCCCGCGAAGAAAGCCGCGAAGAAGGCGGCAAAGAAGGCTCCTGCGAAGAAGGCAACCAAGTAGGACCTGCAACAGGCAATGCAAGGCAAGCAAAAGAGCCCGGCTTAGCGCCGGGCTTTTTTGCGTCTGGACTCAGATGAACCGTCTATGTTCCGGCAGGAGAAGCGGTGAGCTGCGCAAGATGCCAGCGCTGATGCCTGCAATAGTCCTCGATTAGAAATTGCAGTGTGACAGGCGCATTCTGGCCGACGATGCAGCAGGATTCCATCCGCTCCTCGGGGATATGGTCAACGGCGGCGGCAAGAATCTGGTGCTCGGTTTCCCACCAGCTCAGCAGCGTGGACCACGACTGGCCGGCATAGCCGTGCGCCTCCACCCATGCGGCCTGCGCGTAGTCTGGCCCGGTAAAACTGCCGTCGATGGCGGCGCGCACAAAGCGCTGGCGGTTGTTGGCCGCGGAATCGAGCAGGTGTCCGGCGATCTGCTTGTGTGTCCATCCGCCCTCGCGCCATGGAACATCCGCAAGCTCGGGAGGGATTGCAAGCAGCGCCTCATGAACTGCTTTCAATTCGGCACGAAAGCGCGCGGAAAGTTGAGTTGCCATGGGGTTCTCCTTTGCATACACGACGTGATCGGACAACGAGAAAGCGCTCGGCCTCGCGCGTGAGGCCGAGCAAAGATTACTTCTTCAGCTCGTCGATCGCCGCCAGCACTTCCTCGGAGTGGTGCTGGACCTCAACCTTGGTCCAAACCTTTACGATTGTACCGTGTGGATCGATGAGAAAGGTATTGCGGCTGGCGATGGTCATGGGGCCGAAGTGGCCCAGCGAACCGTAGGCATCCACGACCTTGTGTTCCGGATCGGCGAGCAGGCGGAACGTCAGCCCTTCCTTCGTGCAAAACTGCTTGTGGCTGTCGGGCGTGTCCACGCTCACTCCCAGAATGACCGCATTGTCGGCATCGAATTTAGCCTGATCGCGCTGGAAGTTGTGGGCCTCAATGGTGCAGCCGCTGGTCATGTCCTTGGGGTAGAAGTAAAGCACAACCCACTTGCCGCGAAAGCTGTCGAGCGAAATCTGGGAGCCATCCTGGGATGGGAGTGTGAAGGTGGGAGCAACCTGCCCGGCGGTTGGCAGATTTTGATCGGCCGCATGGACGGTGACAAGGGCGACTGCAAGTGCAAGGGCCGCTGCTAAAGAGAAGAGAAGGGGTTTTCTCACGGGGAACCTCCAGGTTATTGGACGGGGGCCGGGCTCTTTGGGACTCTGAAAAAATCGTGACAATCAAGATCCGCGCGGAGAGGCCACAATGGCAATTCCGGCTTGGTCGGCGTGCCGGAGCAGAGCGTCGCGATCGAAGAGCAGCGTGCGGCCGGCCTCGACAGAAAGGCAAGTGGCGCCGGACCGAGCCATGACCTCGACTGTCGCAATGCCAATGACCGGCACGTCGAAGCGCATATCCTGATTGGGCTTGGCCACCTTGACGACCGTCAGCCGGCGTTCAAGGGTGGATGCGTCGTCGTCGAGCGTGAGCATGAGTTGGCCGGCGCGCTCAATGGCCGCGTCTGTGCCCTCCATGGCCTCGACCGCCACGCAAGCCTGCGCGGCCACCACGACAGTTTGCCCGATGTCGAATCCGGCCACGGCGCGCGCCACGCCCAGGCCGTAGTCGATGTTCTTGCGTTCGTCCTCGTCTGGGGCGCGGGCGGTGAGCACACCCTCCTGGGCCAGCAGCGGCTCAAGGAAGGCCGTGGAGCCGATGAGCTCGATGCCTTCGTCGCCCAGCACCTTGGCCACCGCGCCCAGCAGCATGTCGGTGTTGCGCGTGCGCAGGTTGAGGAGCAGTTTGGCCAGCCGCCAGTCCGGGCGGATGCTGGAGAAGATCTGCTTGTGCTTCACCTGGCCGGCCATCACGGCCTTTTGCACGCCTTCCTTGTGGAAGACCTCGATCAGCCGCGACAGCTCGCCCAGCGAGAGCCAGTGGACGACGATGCCCTCATCGGCGGCCGCGCGGCGGTCGATCTCCGAATCGGTTTCCTCGCGGATGGCGGCAACCACGACGGCAAGACCCTGCGCCCTCGCCGCATCGAGCAGCAGGAAGGGAAAGCGGCCGTTGCCAGCGATGAGGCCGAGTTTCATATCTACTTGATGACCCCGCGCTCACTGTGTTCGATGAACCCCACAAGCAGCGCCACGTCCTCGCCTTCCAGCTCGCGCATCTTTTCGAGAGCCTGCGTGGTGTTCAGCTTTGACACCAGCAGCAGCCGAAAAGCCTTTTGCAGCGCCTTGATCCGCTCCGGGCTGAATCCCCGCCGCTCCAGCCCTACGCTGTTCACACCGAAGGCCTTGTTTTCCCGCCGCGCCGAGGTCTTCGAGAAGGGCAGTACATCCTGTGTAACGATCGTGCCGCCGCCGATGAAGGCGTAGGTACCCACCGTGCAGTGCTGATGGACCGGGCTGAACGCGCCCACGGTGGCATAGTCTTCGATGACGACGTGGCCGGCCAGCGTGGCCGCGTTGGCGAGGATGCAATGGTTGCCCACCAGGCTGTCATGACCGATATGCACACTGGCCATGAGCAGGCAGTTGGAGCCGATACGGGTGACGCCGCCGCCGCCCACCGTGCCGCGGCTGATCGTTACGCTTTCGCGGATGGTGTTGCCGTCGCCCAGGATAGTTTCTGTCGGTTCGCCGCCATACTTCAGATCCTGCGGCACCACCCCAATGGCGCAGAAGGGATGAAAGACGTTGCGCGCGCCGATGCGTGTGCGGCCGGTGAGAACGACGTGGGAGATGAGGGTGCAATCCTCACCGAGCACGACATCGGGGCCGATGGTGCAGAAGGGGCCGACGGTGCATGAGGCCGGAACCGCCGCGCCTGGCGAGACGACGGAGCTGGGATGAACGCTCACTCCGGGGTCCCCGGCTCTGCATCCGTTGAGGCGGCGACAGCGCCTGCCTTTGCTGGCGCTGTGTGGGCCTGTGGAGGGGCCGGATGCGGCTCGCGTACGCGCGGCACGATCGCGCAGCTCAGCGTGGCCTGGCAAGCCAGCTTGCCGTCCACCGTGGCCCGGGCTTCCATGCGTCCCATGCGGCTCTTGAAGGCCAGCACGTCTACCTCGATGCGCAGTTGATCGCCGGGCGTCACCTGATTGCGGAACTTGGCCTTTTCGATGCCGGTGAAAACGACCAGTTTTGCTTCGCGGTCCTGGAGTTCGGCCAGCATGATGATGGCTCCAGCCTGGGCCATGGCCTCGACGACCAATACACCCGGCATGATGGGATAGCCCGGAAAGTGGCCCTGAAAAAAAGGTTCGTTGATGGTGACGTTTTTGATGGCCACCAGCCGCTTGGCAGGCTCGAATTCGACGATCCTGTCGATCAGCAGAAACGGGTAGCGGTGGGGCAGAAGACCCAGGATCTCCTGGATGTCAAACTTCATTCTCGGGCTCCAAAGAGCGGATAGGCGGGGCTGTTACGCGCTCGTCTGGATTATAAACAAGCCTGTGCAGGCCATGTCCGGGAGCGGCTCTTATCCGACGGCATAAAGTTCATCGGTCTCAAACAAATCAAGGTCATCCGCAAAGCCCAGGGCGAGCTTGCGCACAGGCCACTCACGCAGGAATGCTGTGAATTCTTCCGCGCCAACCGGGCGCTGAAAAAGATAACCCTGGCCAACATCGCAGCCGATCTGCTGCATCGCTTCAAGTTCGCCGAGTTCCTCGATTCCTTCGGCGACGGTGCGCATCTTCAATTGCCTTCCCATGGCGACGATGGTCCGGCAGAGCGCGAGCATGCTCGGGGAGCCATCTATGCCGCGGATGAAGCATTGGTCGATCTTCATGGTATCCGGGTGCAATTTCTTCAGCACGTTGAACCCTGTGTAACGAGTGCCGAAATCGTCAATAGAGACGCGCACGCCGATCGACTTCAACTGCCGAATCCGCGTCTTGAACAGATCCTCGCTGTCAAAGGCCAGCGACTCGGTGATCTCCAGTTCCAATTGCGTGGGCGCAATGGGAATCTCTTCCATGATGCCGCGCACGAAACGGGCAAAATCGTCTTCCCGCACATTGGCGGCGGAGGCGTTCACCGCGATAATCGGCAGGGAAAGGCCTACATCGCGCCAGCGCTGGACATCCGCCAGCGCAGCCCGCAAATTGAACTCGAAAATGTCGTGCATCAGATCGGAGCGTTCGGCTACCGGGATAAACTCGCTGGGCAGCACTGCGCCCAACTCAGGGTGGTTCCAGCGAATCAGTGCCTCAGCCCCCTGCACCTGCCCGGTGACGAGATTGATCTTGGGCTGGTAGAACATGCGAAACTGGCTCTTGTCCAGGCCCTTGCCCATCTCCACCTCAAGCAGATGGTCGCGCAAGATCAGGCTGTTCATCCTGGAGTGAAAGGCGATCACGTTGCGGCTCTTGACGGAGCCGGCGCGGTCCGCTGCCAGGATGGCAAAGCGCACCAGATCTTCGACCGAATCGGTATCTGCGGGGAAGAACGCCACACCCGCGGCCACCTCCAGCCTGGTCTCCGAGCCGTTCTGGCGCGCAGGCGTCAGCCCGTCCACAATCGCCTGGATGCGGAGCCGGCTGGCCTTGTTGACCTTGGAGGCTCTCATGGCCACCAGGAAGCTGCTGTCGCCGGTGCGGCCCAACAGGGCATCGTCATCCACAACGGAGCGAAGCGTGACGGCGATGCGGCGCGCCAGCGCCTCAGCCCCCTTCCAGCCGCGCAGAGTAAACTCCCTGCGCAGGCTTACCAGGTCTATCCAGATCAGCGCGATGCCCTGGCCTGCCGGACTGCTCCTGAGGCGCGCCGCGAGTGCCTCCTGAAAGGCCTGGTGGTTCAATAAGCCCGTTTGCAGGTCGTGGCGCTGCGCGTAGGAAAGAATCTCCCGGTCCAGGTCGTTGCCGGCAACCACATGGAGGCTTTCCGGCCTCTTCCGCGCAATTGCCTCGCAATGAATATTCGAATTCTGGCCCGTCACAGATGCTCCTTCAACGCACTCGCCCTTGGACCGAAGGCATCCCAACTCCCGCCGGATTTCTTCACAAACGCCAAAGCATCGCATCTTCTTTCTACTCGCCAAAGATCAGCACAGGCAAGGGGTAAAATGAAAATCGAGCTACAACTTGCGTGTAAGCGATGAAGTTACTTTCGTGTGGGATAAAACAGATGACCTATTACTATCGCGAGAGAGATCGCTGCCGTGCGCATTACTTTGCACACACAGATACAACTTAAGTGAGTTATGCCGGAAATAACTGCCGCGCTTTACTTTTTGATGCGCTGCGCGGCTGCGTCAACGCTCCAGATATCGGGCGGCAACTGCTGGTTATAGGTCACATGAACCACAAAGTACTGCCGCACGATCTCCTCGTTTTTGAAGCGAGTGATAGTAAACGGCGTGGGAATGCCGTCGAAGGCGTGGTAGTCGTCGTACTCCTCGGCGTCCAGGGTCTTGTCTTTGAATTCCGGGTCGCGCCACTCGAAGGTGCGGCGCAGCGGCAGGTGTGTCTGCGTGTCCATCAGAATGGTGACGGCCTCGTTCTGCGCGGAAATCAGAGTCACCTGATCGGCCAGGTGCCGCTCGGCCAGGCGTTGGCCCTCGTAAACCAGAATGGTGGCAGGATCGTTGAGCCAGGTCTTCACCACGGTTTCAATGGAGTGGTCGCGGCGGCGCAGATAGTCGTCCACCTGATCCTGAGGCAGAGCTTTTTTGCCGCGATAGGTTACCTCCCAGCCCTGACGTCCCAGGTAAAACTGGACCACGTCGCGGTGCTTGGTATATTCGATGCGGTCCTGGTCTGGCCAAGCGTGATATTCCCAATAGTCGGTGGTGCCGTCGCCGGGGTTGCCGTGGTCAAAGCCGGCCAAGTGTCCCTGAAGCATCCGATTCTTCATGTTGAGCCAGGCCTGCCCGCCCATGGCCTGCACCATGGCGTCCAGAGCGGTGCGCGCTTTCTGTGCGTTCTTGGCGCCTGCGTCGCCCGAGTTCTGCGTCTGCGTTGCGGGCGGTATAGCCAGCATCAGCGCCGCCAGCGCCACCGGTAAGATTCCGCGCATCGATCTTCTCCCCTGACCATTGGACGCATTCCGGCGGTCTTCGCCGCTGCCCTACGGCTGACGCTACCGCAAGGGGCCTTGCGGCTGCAAGCGCCCATCGTCCGCCTGGTTCGCTGGCAGCAGGCGTGGCAGAGGGCTTTGGCGAGACGCCAGGGGCGGCCACCCCTCGAGCAGGCGCTGCGGCGTTTCCCTTTACACAGACGATAAAGACTCCGGGAGCATCCTCGATTGTTGCTGTGCCGCAGCCATTTGCCGTCTTCAGTCCGTCACGGCGAATCCGCTCAACGCTGAAGACGCTGTCCCGGGAACCGGCTTGGCAGAGATGCTTCCTGGCCACCTGAGGCTGGAGCAAGGGAAGGTTCGCGAGCGCGTCCGGCAGCCTCGCCTCGCCGTTGCCGGCGGTGAGAACATCGGCCCGCCACATTCGGAGCTGAAGGTCGCGCTGGTCGTAGCCCCCGGCGAGAAGCAGATGAACATGGGCGAGTGGCCGGCCGTTCTTGCCATTGAGAACGCGGACGGTGATGGGCTCGTTGTGAACCACCGGGAAGGTCTCAGCGGCAACGCACACCTGAGCAGCCAGCAGGAGCAATCCGGCGGCGAAAGAGAGAGCAAGAAATCGATTCATGCGTTCCGCCTTTAAGAATCTATCGGCGGAGCAGGCCACGCGAAGAGTTTTCTAATTTACCGCTCGTGGATAGCGTGGGCAACGCGCAAGCCGATGCGGCCGATCATCCGCTATCGAGATGGACGCGATCAGGTGGAACCGGGGCATTCGCACCAAAGACTCGAATGGCTCTTTTAGCAGTGCTGCGAACGCGCATCAAATGGCGCGGAGTACCCGCACGGGAAGAAGGATCACCGCGCTCACCAGCTCCAGAACGCCGCCGACGGCGATTCCAACCAGCCGGAAGGGCAGCAGCAGCAGCCAGACGATCGGATACAGAATCAGTGCAGCCAGCGCCAGCGGCCAGCACAGCACCAAAAGAATGCACCATAGAAGAAATTTGACCATGACGTCGGTGCCTCACTGCGCCCAGGCTTGCGCCAAGAGCGGTTCCTCCATCATACGTAGCCGGGGAGGGAGAGGTTCCCGCGTCCATGCTCTCCATCCCGCCAATCGTGACGGCTTGCCCGCCGCTCAGCCCTTCTTTGCCTTTTCCGCGCCCTCCAGCAGTTTCTTGCGTTCGCGGATGACTTTGGCGCGTTCTTTGTCGGGCAGGGCGAGCATGGCTTTGGTGCGTTTGGGAAGTTTTTCGTAGATCAGGGCATGGGCGCGGCGCAGCTCCTCTTCCACTTCCCGCGGCCTGAGCGCGTCCCAGCGTTCCATGGCCACCCAGTGGGCTCTGGCCAGGTGGGGCGCGGGATAGATGCCCTCGTTCTCAAGCAGCTCGTGATAGCGCTCGGCGCCGCAATGGAAGCTGAGAACCGGGATATCCATGCCGTCCGCGTTGGTCAAGGCAAACATCTTGCCGCCGATCTCGCGGTCGCCGACCCAATAGACGAGGACGTGGCCCCAGTTGAGGGTCTCGGCCACATGCGGCAGCGACATGCAAATGGAGCGGATGCGCTCGTTGTCCATGGGGTAAGTGTATGCCGGAAACGCCGCCGCTGGAAGGCTGATCGGCAGGCGGGAATGTTGGGGCTGCGCCCCGAACGGATCGGCCAAAGTGAAGGCCATCGGCCCGGGCTCCCCATCCTCGCCGCGTCTCGCGCGGAAAGGACGGGGAGCCCGTCGAATACCTATGGCCTGATCAAGCAGCTGATTTCTAAAAGTGATGCGAGATACTGGCGACGACGGTGTAATCCGCAAAGAAGGCATCGCCGTTTTTGATGTTGTTTTGGATTTCCGGCACGCTGGGAGGCCGATCGCGATAGAGCGCCCAGGGGCCGTTGATCGAGAGCGTATCGCGCTTGAAGTTGAACATGAGCCCGGGATCCACGGACAAGATCGATCCGGGACGCCGGAAACCGTTGCTCGGCCCAAAAACATCCCGAACTGGAACGCCCTCACCTCGGATGCCTATACTCGTCGCAAACCCTCTCACCTTCGGGACACCCTGGGAAATCCCCGCCCTAAAAAGGTACTGGTCGGTAACCGACATCACACTCTGCCCTGGCTGGCTGCGAAACGTGGATACGCCGTTTGTGTCTTCCGGATTGAAGAGGTAGGTTGCCTGACCGTAGGCCGACGCATGGCGCCAGAGCGACTTATAAGCCTGGGCACCAATATTGAATCCCCATGCCCCATCGCCGGGCTGCATCGACTGGTCGGCCGTTGCCTTGACGATTTGCCCCTTGTACAAGGCTGAGCCAGTGGCATTGTCGATTCCCGTGGGAATCTTGAGCGCGATGCTCAAAGCCACGTTGCCGCCGCTTTCCGTTGGCGGACGGAAGAACCACCTCTGTGCGCCGACTGTGATGTCGCCAAGACCGCTGACCTGGAAAATCCCCGTCGGAGGATACTTCTGGTCGCGTGTGCCGTTAAAGACGGGCACATCCGCAATGATGCTCCAGCGCGGACTCACGCGATATTCGAGGCCTATGTCGAAGATGTTCTGGTGATTTTCAATCGCGGAGGGCCTGGAAATCTCGTTTGTGCCCTGGAAATACTTGTTGGAATTGAAAACCCGGTACCCGATGTCGAGTGTCAGGTTGTGCAGCCAGAAGGGTGAGACCGTCCCGCCGGCATCGGTGGAAACCAACTCGTTTTGAACGCGCTGATTGCTGTGAGCTGCGACGCACCCCTGTGCCTGCGCCTTGCTGCCGCCGAGTGCGATTCCAGCACATGCCAGCAACATCAATGATTTCTTTGCATTTTTCATGAACGACCTCCAAATTTGGCCTCCCAAACATTTGTGATCTGCATCACAATCATTCGCGAGTACTCCAAACCTACGCGAGAAGGTTGAGATTGTCCTCAATCGTTCGGTTGAATGGCGATTCAAGCAGAATCGTTTTTTTCTTGAAAGTGGCTGGGTTGCCATTGGTTGTTCGGTTGAAATCGATACGCCCGACTCGGCGGGGTTCGATTTTCAGGCGGCTATCGAAGTGAATCCAAGCCAGGTATAGAAACTCGATAGAACTGTTTTTTTAAGGCCTATATAGCGTCCTCGAAGAATCTCCGGATAGGGCTCTCCAAGGTTAGAACTTCGCTTCGAATGTATGGAATCGCCGTTCCAGTTCCCATTGCGCGGCGGCTTTCTCGCTGCCGTCGAGGAGAGCTTTGCAGGCGGCGGTAGGCTTTTCAGCGCCAAGAGGCTTAGCTTTGCATGCAGTTGCGGGCGTAGTGAAGACGTCTGGAGCGGCCCAAAGGCTGGGGCCGGGCAGGAAGCTGTGCTCCATGCCGGTGCGGGCAAGCTGCTTCAGGTCCTGATAGCTGAGGCGGTAGTCGAGAGCGGCGCGCACGTATTCGTGGGTGATATCGATGCGGCTCACGCCCTCATCGTCCGTGGAGAGCGCGACGGGAACGTGCGCGGCTCGGTAGATGGGGAAGGGGTGATCGGCGCCCTTGATGCCCAGGATGCCTTCGTTGGAGCTGAGGTTGATCTCCACCATCACATGCTTCTCGGCCAGCTCCTTGAGCAGGGCGGGGGCATCGTCCTCGTAGATCACGTCGACGCCGTGGCCGATGCGCTGCGCGTGGCCCAGCTCGACAGCCTGCCGAACGTGGAAGCGCAGTCCCTCGGGCGGCACCAGGCCGGGAGCCAGTTCGCCGGCATGGAGGCTGATGGGCACCTGCGGGTAGACCGAGTGAAGGTAGTCCAGCATCTTCATCTGCAAGGTATAGTCACGCATGGAGATGAAGCCGTCCTCGGGTTGGACGAAGTTGATGCCGATGAAGCCGGGCTCGCGGGCATCTATCGTGGCCTGAATCGTCTCAAAGCCCAAAAGCGTCTGGGCGAAGACCTGCTCCGGCGGCGCGCCGCGCAGAATCTGGTAGATATAGCGGACTTCGACCTGGCAGGCGGGGGCAGCTTGCGGGGTGTCGCAGCGCTCAATCTGGCGGCGGCTTGTCTCGGCCGAGCGCACATTGTCGCGGTCGGCGGCTACTTCGTCGCGCAGGCCGCGGTCCAGCAGCGTCTGGCGCAGCCTGGCAAGATCCGACGGGGCAGGGTCGCGAGTCCAGCCGATTTCCCCGCCGATCTGGGCGGCGTGGCTGAAGGGCGGAGTCTGCATCAGTTCGAGGTACTGCTGATTCTGCGCGGCGGCGCGGCTGGCGGCCTCATCGACCCATTCGCCAGTGTGCCGCTTGTTCAAGCCGCCAAAGAGGCCAAAAGTGGCAAAAAACTGATCGTGACCGGTGACGCCGGGGGTGGGGACAAAACCGCGCATCGAGAACGAGTCGATGAGGCGGTCGTAGAGGCTCTGGTTGGCCGCTGACATATTGCCGGATAGCTGGCTTGCGGGCAGGAGTGGCGCATCGCAGGGGGGCTTGGCAAAGCTCAGCGCCACAGGGTCAACGCAGAGGGCGTCCTGGCCTGCGTCGCGGATGAAGGTCTCCGCATAGACCGCGCCAGAAAGGTGGACGTGCAGGTCGGCGCCTTTGGGGAAGCCGGCTAGAAATTCGCGCACCGCCAGCGAGCCAGCCTTCGCGGCAGCCTCGTAGGCGCGTTCGGCGCGGGCTTCCGGCTCGGCTGCGCGAAGAGCGGGCGCCTGGGCACAGAAAGCGGCGGCGGTGAGGGCAAGGCAGGCGAGAGAGCAGGCAGGGAGGCGCATGATTGGCTTCCAGTGTAAAGCAGAAATCACGCCGCCTTAGATTGAAGCGGAGCGGAATTTCACAAATCCCGCTCCACTGAGCCTGAGTCTAGTGTTCATGGCGGTTGGCAGCCCCGGCCGCCAATTTAATTTCCTCTCTTGCCTGCCTGAGCAGTTCCTTGGCTCTAGCCGCATGGCCACCTAGGTCGTACTCGTTGGCTCGCTGCGCGGCATCGACTCTGCCGATCGCCTGGTCGATGAAGCCCTGCGCGGCGGCCAGATTGGGATGCCGGGATGGATTCACGTTTTGTGCTACGGTTACGCCACTCGCGACAAGTCCAAGGACCAGCGCACTGCTCAAAACTGCATTGCGGATATTCAAGGGGGATTCCTCCTGCGCAACACGCTACCAGATTCACGTGGAGTCTGGGAACCGAAATTGCAAGATTTTTTAGGGCAGCCGTCAGGGGAATCTTCGCTCAAGCTTCCCTGCCGCCCTGGCCTATTCCGGCGGCCCCACGGCTACCACGAAGTAGGACGCCGGCTCGGTTGCGCTGGCATTGGTGATGGAGTGGTCGTCGCCGGCAATGCAAAGCCCCATCTCGCCGGCCTTGAGCGTGCGTGTCGTGCCCGCGGTCATCAGCGTCACAGTGCCTTCACGGATAAACCACATCTCCGAATGCTTGTGATGCGCGATTTGCTCCGGCGGCGCTCCCGGCGCGAGAAATGTAACGTGGGCCTCAAGCCGGATATTGTCTGGCAGCAGGCCGGCAAGGTAGTGGTGAGAGACACGCGGCGTCTGCGGGTTGCTCGCGGGACCCATAGGGTATTCACCCGACGCCAGCTTCGGCAGTTGAGCCGGCGCGCCTGCGGCTTGAGGCGCGGCAGCTTGGGCATGCGCGGCGGGCGCAAGCGCCGGAGCGGCCAGCGCCAAAGGCAACAGTGCGGAGAATTCACGGCGATTCATAGGTTTTCCCATCCGTGCATCATCCTATCTCATTGCCGCTGCCAACCCGCAACCAGGCAGCCGCCTTGAGAAAATCGTCCAGCGCCAAACCCAACCACTCTACTGGTACCACAGTTCTAAATGGAAGATTCTGGAAGCGGCAGAGGGCTTCAGCCCTCTGAATGGGCGGAATTTGCAGGGCCTTAACTGGATGCGGAGAAACTGGACCGGGAGGCAGGCGTGGGTTTCATACCCCGCATAAATCAAACAGAATCAATGAGCTATATAGCCCCATAAGCGCGCACTCCGCGAAGAGCGCTGAGATCCTAAGAGCCCGCCTGCGAGTTGTCCATTCTAATACCTGTTGCAACGAATATCTTGCTCGCGCATCCAATCTTCTGTAAGGCACAGGAGGTCAACCATGTCGCTTCGTCCCGTCCGTCAGATTCTTGAAACCACGCCCACCGTTGAGGGGGCAGGCGTGAAATTGCAGCGCGCCTTCGGCTTTGGCAAGACCAAGGAGTTCGATCCGTTCCTGCTGCTCGACGATTTCCGCAATGACAATCCAGCAGATTACCTGGCCGGATTCCCCTGGCATCCCCACCGCGGAATCGAGACCATCACCTACGTGCTGGCCGGCGAGGTGGCGCACGGCGACAGCCTGGGCAACAAAGGCCGCATGACCGCCGGCGACGTGCAGTGGATGACCGCCGGCAGCGGAATCCTGCACCAGGAGATGCCCAAAGGCGACGCCAAGGGCCGCATGCACGGCTTCCAGTTGTGGGCCAACCTGCCCGCTGCGCTCAAAATGACTGCCCCGCGCTACCAGGACATTCCGGCCGCTGCCATCCCCGAGGTGACCGAGGACGATGGGACGCACGCGCGCATCATCTGCGGCGAGTTCTGGGGCCAGAAAGGCCCGGTCGAAGGCGTGGCCACTGAGGCCAGTTACGCCAACGCGCGCTACGTCGATATCTCCGTCCCGCCGGGCAAGCGCAAGCGCATCCAGGTGGAGACCACGCGCAGTGCCTTTGCCTATGTCTTTGCCGGCTCGGGTACCTTCCGCGACGCTTCAGATCCCCAGGCGGTGCTGACGGAGTCGGCGATTGATCCCAACGCGCAGCCGGTCTACGATGCGAAAAACCACTCGCTGGTCCTCTTCGACCGAGGCGACGAGATCGTGGTCCAGTCCGGCCCTGAGGGCATCCGCTTCCTGCTCGTTTCAGGCAAGCCGCTGGAGGAGCCGGTGGCGTGGTACGGGCCGATCGTGATGAACACCCAGGCCGAGCTGCGCCAGGCCATGAACGAACTGCACGACGGCACGTTTATCCGGCACGGTTAATAACCGCGGCAATTCGCACCATGCATCAACATGAAGACTCGATCAAGTTGTCAAAAGAGCGGGTTGGCGCCTTGTTTTGGATAAAGGTGCAACGTTTCCGGCTGTCCTTGCGCTTCCTTCAGAGGATATCTTTCAGAATGAGCGTAATTTGCAGAGTATTGCTGCCGCGCTGGACGGTAAGCGCGACATGGGTTCCAGCGGGCTGGAGAAAGGCCGGATCGTCGCCGAGCAGGCCTTGTGCGGGAGGGTGGCCGTCGATGAGCATGATGTGATCGCCGGCTTTCAGATGTGCCCGGCTGGCGGGACTGTGGGAAAGAACCTTGTTCACAACGAGGGGTGTCCCGCTATCGGCAAAATCGGTAAGCAGGCCGGTCTGGTCATAAACGAGCGGCTCGTTCCATCGCGAAGTTTTCTCGACATAAAGGGCGTGACGCTGCCAGTCGACGGTAGTGGTGAATCGGCGAAGTATCTCCTGGCCGATACTACCGGCATACGGGCTATGTTCATTGGCGCCGCTGAGTTCGCCCACCAGGCGGGCAATGCAGGCCGGGCCGAAGCAGACAGGGCGGATTCGTTCGATTGTAGAAGCGGGAGCTTTGCCGTCGGCGCCTTCCGAAAACACGCCGTGATAATGGCGGACAAATTTGCGCTCCAGGTGATGCTTGCGCACGAACCAACTGTGGAAGCTGATCCCGGTTTGACCCAAGGCTCCTGTGTCGAGGATGAAATTGCCCGCGACTTTACCGAGGTGAGCCTGAACGATAAGCTGGAGCGGGTCGGACTCGAGATCCAGCTTCTCGCCTAAGCCGGAATAAGAAAATGTGGCGGGATCGAATAAAGTGAGCCGGTGGTGTTCGTAGTCGGCCTTGGCGACGACGCGGCTGAAGAGTTCGTAGCCGATGGCGCCGACGATGCCGAAGCTTTTGGGCAGCGGAATGGGGACATTGAAGAAATCCTGATTGCTGAGCGTGAGATCGCCGATACGGAGTTCCTCGGCATGAAAGGACTTGCTCTCGACCTGGCCGCCGCTGATGCCTTTAAGCTGTCCAACAGTATTGCTGGGAGGCAAATTGAGCTGGGCGATGACTTCCGGATTGAGGATATTGACGCCTGCGCCCGTGTCGAAGAAGACCTTATAAGGCCCCGTGCCGTTGATCGTGACTTCAATAATGCTTTGCTCAGAGAGGGCGACGGTGGTTTGGCCGGTTGGACCGAAGCGGAAGTCGCGGGCTGCATTCTGACCGAGGAATCGCATCGGAGAAAGCA
>Ga0302319_10004298_pt1 | contig 29290 bp, 16 predicted proteins | sample Bog_T0_2_FD_203319 | JGI IMG/M metagenome (GOLD analysis project Ga0302319, IMG submission 203319) | Peat permafrost microbial communities from Stordalen Mire near Abisko, Sweden - Bog_T0_2 | ecosystem: Environmental > Terrestrial > Soil > Wetlands > Peat | place: Sweden: Abisko, Stordalen Mire... | reverse complement strand
CCTTGTACGTTAGGGTTGGTCTGGTAACCCTATTCTAATGTTCGGAATCCCCACACATAAATTTGCTTATCTCCGTAATTTTGCAAGAGGCTCAATGGGCAGAGATCAATGCGGCGGGCCACGTCGGTCAGGGCCTCGGTGAGGCTTCGGCAGGATCTGGATCAGGAGATCTCCCTTTTAGGCGTTCTGCGTACTCGTTGCCAAAGGAGGCAGATTCTTACTCAAGTACTTGGCGTGTCACGTCGCCCAGAGTCGACGTGAGGTGGTTCCGGCTTGCTCCTATTGAAAAAGCCTGGGAGCAAAGTCGTTCAGATCGCGCCTCCAAGTGAGCCATTCGTGCGCCGTGCCGGGCGAGGAGAAGTAGACGTAGTTGATTCCAGCTTTGTCCAGCATGGTGCGGAAGGCGCCGATGGATTTATGGAAGAAATCGGGCTCCTCGGTTCCCATGCCGAGCCAAAGCAGCTTCACCTTCTGGTTGAAGGCCGCTCCGTCCTTGAAGATGCTGTTGAAGGCCGTCGCCGGATCAAGCGGGTCGCCGCTCAAGCCGTTCATGGTGCCGCTGAATCCGGCCATGTATGCGAAGGTATCCAGATGGCTCGTCGCCAGATGCAGTGCCTGATTGGCTCCCATCGAGAGGCCGGCCATCGCCCGGTGTTCGCGGTCGGGAATGGTGCGGAAGGTCGAGTCGATCATCGGGATGACATCTTTGACCATTACGTCATCAAATGCGCTGGTCTCTCCGCCTGCTCTTGAGGCTGGCCCAAAGGGGCCGGAGGGCCGGGAAGCATAGCCGTTGTCCATCACGATGATCATGGGCACGGCCTTCTTCTCTGCAATCAGATTATCCAGAATCAGGTTGGCGTGGCCCTGAAAGATCCATCCGGTCTCATCCTCGCCGGAGCCGTGCTGGAGATAGAGCACCGGATAGCGCGCGCTCGGGTTGCTGTCATAATCAGGAGGCGTATAGACAAAGCATCGCCGCCACTGGCCGGTAACTTGCGAGTGGTAAGTGCGGATGCGCACATCGCCGTAGGGCACATCTTTTGCCAGGTCGTAGCTGACGCCGTCCTCGGCAATTTCGATTCCGCTTGCATCCATTCCCATGCCAAAGTAGGTGTGGCTGCCGGGATCGTTCATGCGAACTCCATCGGCGTCCAGCGCGTAGTAGTGGAAGCCCTCGACCAGCGGCGGGGTGTTCACGCTCCAAACTCCATCGTCGCCGCGCGTCATGGGAAACTTCTTTCCGGCGATGTCTACATCCATCGACTTGGCCGCGGGCGCTTTGATCTGGAAGGCCACGCTGTGGTCCGCCAGAACGCGTGGATACGTCGCGCCCAAGACATTGGTCGCGGCGGGCTTTGCGTCTTCCACCGACGAGGCGTGAATGCCCTCTGGCGAACGTCGCCATGCGAAGTAAGCATCGAGAGCCTTGAGCCCCTCCTCGTTGGGAACCGGCCCGGTGTGCGGCGTCCCGGCCAAATACATATACTCAGGATGCTGGTCGCTGAAAGCCGGCCACTTGGCAATGCCCTTGCCGTTCGGATCGCCATACTTCGCAAAGTTGGTCCAGTAGGTCACCATGGCGTCGGAGATCACATAATCCGTCGCGCTGGGAACTTCGTTGGACAGGTCGTTCAGATGGCCGAAGACATAGGGAACCTCGCGGCCGTGCCATGCGCCAAAGCCTTCATGCTCGGAGCCGGCGGGGAAATCCGGATGCTGGTCAAAGTAGTACATGAAGACCTTGGACGAGCCGCGCTGCGACTGCAAACGCGCCCATATCCAGGTCTGCCAGCCGAAGGCCGCATCGCGGGAGAGATCGCGGGCGGTTTTGGGCACGGTTTTTTCTCCCGCGGGATAGGCCTTGAGCAGGCTGTCGGCGAATGCGCCGTAGCGCTTATGCACGCCGTCGATGTATGCTTTCGGGGAATTATCATGCGAGAAGCTGGCGCCTTCATCCGAGTTGTAGCCGATGAGGACAGGAATATCGTTGAATTTCTTGGCGTCGTAGAGCGAGTACTGATCGGAGGGTATCACCCAGCCGTCGATATTCGGCCACGCCATGCCACGCTGGGCTGCCAGCAGCTTCTCCGCCGGCAACTTGCGCAGATCGGCGAGTGAATTGGCTCCCGCGTTGATCTGGAAGGCCAGGCCGTCCTTCTCGGCATTCGTCAGAGGCCGCATATTTTCTCCGGGCGCGCCAGACGATCGAGGTGGTCCGAAGGAGCCGCCGCTCTCGGAGATTGCGCCTTGAATAAGGCCCTTCGCCAGCGGCGAGGCGCACAACTGGCTGACGGCGATGCCACCGGCAGACTCACCGAAGATAGTCACCTTATTGGGGTCGCCGCCAAAGGCAGCAATGTTCTTCTTGATCCAACTCAACGCGGCGATCATATCGAGCAGGCCGTAGTTGCCGGAGACGTGGCTGGACGACTCGGCGCTCAGCTCCGGATGCGCCAGAAAGCCGATCGGCCCCAGGCGATAGGCGATGCTAACCAGCACCACGCCTTTCTTCGCCAGCACTTCGCCGCTGTACCCTGGAATCGAGGTTGCGCCGCCGGCAAAGCCGCCGCCGTAGATCCAGACCAGCACCGGCACCTTCGCCGAGGCTGACTTTGCCGGGCTCCAGACATTCAGATAAAGGCAGTCCTCGCTCATCGAGGAAGGCGGTCCGCCCTGGATGCATTGCGGCGCAAACTTGTCCGCCTTGCGCACGCCCTCCCACTTGGCGGCGGCTTGCGGCGCGCGCCAGCGCAGATCGCCCACGGGCGGAGCCGCGAAGGGAATGCCCCGGTAAACGGTGAGTCCATCTTCCAGTGTGCCTTGCAAGACACCCTGTTCAACCTTCGCAGTCGTGCTTGCGGCCACACTCATCAGCGGTGCAGTGGAGATAGCGAATGCCAGCAAAACCGTTCTCATTTTCGATTTCCTTTCTCAATTCCTTCACTGAAAGCGCTTCAGCACACATTCCGCCTATGCTAAAGCGAGCCAAGCTACTGTACCGGGAATGCATAGATGCTGACGCTGAAAGGTGGCGCGTCTATCGTATCGGGAAGAACTCCGAGCTTGTGCTCGTCCACAGTGACCTCCGGCGGCTTGCCCAGGGTGACCGCCGCATTCAACGACTTCGGCGCCATCTGCCAGAGCGTGCCTTGCGCGGCGAGCTTCACGCCGCTGATTGCAAGCTTCATGCTTTGTTTGGAATCCGATGGATTCAACACGGCGAAGGTAAGCGTCTTGCGATCCTCGCTGAGCGCCGCGCTCACATCCAGCGGATAGGTATCGCTGCCGGGATTGACGGCGGGCTGGTCACCGCCGGCCGGGAAGGTGGGCTTGGGCTGTGGCGAGTCGCCGGAGACCTCGACCGGGATGACGCCAAAGTGGTCACGGTACATCTTGAAGAGCATCCCCGTCGGGTTGAGGATTGCTTCGGTGCGGTTCGAGCTGATCATAGCCGTGGCAAAGGTGAAGCAGCCCATTTGGAAGATATCCGAGTGGCGGAACATCTCATGGAAGGCCCAGGCGTAGGCCGGGACCGTCTTGTAGGAGCCGGGTCCGCCGCCGAAGTACGCCCATTCGTCAATGGCAATCGGTACCGGCTTCGTCCGCAGGCCCGGAATCAGTTCCAGGTATTTCTGATAGTGCTCGTATTTGGCGCGGACCTGAACGGCCGGGGCGCGCATCCACTCGATCTGCGACAGCGGCGGGTTGATCGGCACTTTTTTGCCGAGCTTCATATCCGTGTGCTCCGTGCCCGACGCATAGTAGTGCTCGCTGAGCATATCGATGTTTTCCAGATCGTGTGCCAGCATATAGCCGGACCAATCTGCCGGCGTAAGGTAGTCGGGAACATACTTGCCACCGATGCGTTTGGACTGGTCGGCTCCCTCCATCACGTCGGGCATGGCGCCGCCGGCGATGAGCTTGATCGACGAATCAACCTGCTTCATGGCCTTGGCGAAGAGATTGTGCTTGAGCGCGAACTGCTCGGGCGAGATTGCGCCCATCTGGTAATCGCCCCACGGCTCGTTGCCGACGCCCCACAGCTTGACGTTGTATGGCCGCGCATGGCCGTTGGCGGCGCGCCATTTGCCCATCGGCGTGGTGACTGCGCCGTTGGTGTATTCAACCAGCTCGCGCGCCGACCAGGCGTCGCCAAAGCCGGCATTGGCGGTGATGTAGGGATCGACACCGAGCAGGCGGCAAAGGGTTAGGAACTCGTCCGTGCCCACATCGTTTGGCTGCACGGCGTGCCAGACCGGATCAAAGATCGGCGGCCGCTTGTCGATGTCGCCGACGCCGTTGCGCCACTCGTAGGCGGAGACGAAGTTGCCGCCAGGAAAGCGAAGGACGCCGAAGCGCAGTTGCTTGAGCGCGGCGACGATCTCGGCGCGGAAACCATCGATGTTGTCGGCCGGCATCAACGAGACCGCGCCGATGTGCAACGAACCCATGCCGGTCGCTGTGATCTCGATGCGCGCGTCGTCCGTGTTGCCTTGCGCCAGAAATTTGAAGGGGTACTTGCGGTAGGCTGAGGTGAGCGCGGCCAGCGTGGCCGTTTGGCGGTCAGCGGCTTCCTTACCCCAGATCAGCGAAATCTTCACAACGGTGCCGGGGCTGCCCGCCAGCACGATGCGCCCGGTATACGCTTTCCCTTTGCGCACAACAATGCCCGATTCTGCAATGCCACGCGGCGTCTTCGCATCGAGCTTCACCAGCGGCGTCTGGTCGCCGGTGTAAGGCGCCTTGGAATCCATCCCGACCGCATCATCGCCGCCAATCGGCGCCCACCAGCGCGCAATCGGGCGCCGGAATCGGGGATTGCCAGCCGCATTGCCCATCGGCTGCGGCGGTTGAGGAGCGGTGGCCGAGACCGGATAATAGAACTTGCGGTCGGCCAGCAACTCGGCCCAGACGCCGGTGTTGACAATGTCGCCGCCGTGCTCCAGGAATTGCCCATAGATGTACTTCGAGATGGGCGCGCCGGTCTTCGACGCGTCGATGGCGACATTCACCGGAGGCGTCTGAGCGGCTGACACGACCGAGAGAAAAAGGACGGCCAGCAACATTGCCGGCGCCTTCAACAGGAATCTTCTGATTGCCGATTGCATCATGAATAGCTCCTTAACAAACCTTGTGTATTTCATGGCTCCAGCGAGAGTACCGTCACGGACTTCGGCTCAACGGTCAGCGTCAGTTTACCGTTCTTCACAGTTGCCGCGATAGGCTTGGGCGCAACGATGTTGGGAGCAGCGAATGTGTTTACGCTGTCGACGGCGGGCGCGGTCAGCGTCTCTCCCTTGGCCGATTTGGCCGTGATACCGGTAATATCCGCGTCGATTGCCAGCGGCTTTTCCGGATTGAGGTTGGTGATCTCAAGCCAGAGCTTGCCCGACGCGTCCCTTGCAGCCATGGCATCCACGCGCGGCAAAGTGATGCCGTCACGCTGCACGATACCGGGATCAATATTAATCGGGACAAATGTTGCATCCTGAAACGGTACATACATCTTAAAGACATAGTAGGTAGGGGTGAGAACCATCTTCTCCTTGTCCGTCAAGATCATTGCCTGTATTACGTTGATCATCTGGGCGATGTTGGCCATGCGCACGCGATCGGCGTGGCGCGCAAAAATGTTTAGATTGAGAGAGGCCAGAATGGCATCGCGCAGGCTGTTTTGCTGGAGGAGGAAATGCTCGTTCGTGCCGGGAAGCGCTTTATACCATCCGCCCCATTCATCCACCACCAGCGCAATCTTCTTTTCAGGGTCATACCTGTCCATGACCTCCTCCTGCTTATGCAGGAACAAATCCATGAAGAGGGTTGATTTAAGGGTTTTATCGTAATCGTCAACATTAAAACCAGTTGAAGGCATAGAGAGCGGCCAGCCGCCGGGCGTTGTGTACCAGTGTACCGAGAGGCCGTCGAAGTCCCAACTCCAGTCGTGCTGCTTCCAGGCTTTCATCACCGCCTCGGTCCAATCGGTGACTGGAAAGCCCGGGCCGACGGCGATCTTGAGCATCTGCTTCTTGTCTTGTTGGGCCGGATTCATGTTTCTGACAAAGTGGCTGTAGATTTTAAGCTGGCTCAGGTAATAGTCCACTGTCATGTCGCCGCCGCAGGACCAGCTCTCGTTCCCAATGCCCATCATGCCGACCGTGTATGGTTCGGGATGACCGTTGGCAGCGCGTTCCTTCTCAAGCGCCGTGGGTGCCGCGGCGGTCATGTACTCCAGCCATTCGGCCGCCTCCTGCGGAGTTCCGCTACCGACGTTGACCGAGACGTAGGGTTGGCTGCCGATCTGCTGAATGAAGTCCATGAATTCGTCGGTGCCGAAGGCGTTTGTATCGACCACTCCACCCCATGTGGAATTGAGCGTCGCCGGCCTCTGTCCGGCTGGGCCGATCCCTTTGCGCCAATGGTACTCGTCGGCAAAGCAGCCGCCCGGCCAGCGAACATTGGGCACTTTCAACGCCCTGAGCGCAGTGACAACGTCGTTGCGAATCCCACGCGTGTTCGGGATCGGAGAATCCGGGCCAACCCAGATGCCTTCGTAGAGTCCGTGTCCGAGATTCTCGGCAAACTGGCCGAAGAGGTTGCGGTCGATCTTCGCTCCGGTTTTGGATGCGTCGATGGATAAATGAGCGGTCTGTGCGCCCGCAAAAGGCACGGTCAGAATCGAAGCTATAAGCCCCAAACAGAGCAAAGATCTGCACATTCTATCTCTCCCTGAGACAAGAGCGGTAGTTGGTTGAACGGTCGAACAAAGAAGTGGCACGTTCCTGTTACATTATTCTGCCGCGATTTTTTGAGTACGTTCCTGGAACTCTTGACGATACAGACTTGGCGCAAGATGCGACAAGACAAATAAATCGCTTCATTATGATCGATTTTATCGATAGATTTTCGTCTGTGCCGGAACCGTTCTGGAATCGCCTCCAATCGTGAGTTTGATCAAATCGTTTCCAGAGCGCGGCTAATCCCCAGCAACTCCGCCAGGGCATTGACCTCCGAGTTGCTGATGCTCAAGTCCTTGCAGACGAGATTCAGCCGGACTTCTCTGGTCTGGCCGGCAGGCAGAGGAAGTTCAACGAAATCGCGCCTGTCGATCTCGGACTGAATGCGGTACTTCGGCAGCCAGCCGAAACAAAGTCCGCTGCGAACGGCTGCAATCGCCGATTCGATCGTTCCAACCGGAAGCATGCGCTGCGCGGGAAGCCGTGGCTGGTGCTTGTGGCTTCCGGATGCCGTGCCCTCGATGGTCACTAGAGTGTGCTGCATCAGGTCAGACCGCGTGAGCCGGCGATGGATCGATAACAGAGGATGATCGCGGCGCACAACTGCAACCATGCCGATCACCAGGATGGGCTTGACAAAGAGTTCGTGCGAGATCAAGCCAGTCACGCAGAGTTGAACATTGTGCAGCGAGAACTCAGAGTCCGCGGAGAGGAATGTACCCTGCCGGAGCATGGTTTTCACCTGCGGAAAACTGCGCGAGAAACTCGCCAGGGCAGCAAAAAGGCGGTCGTCGGGAAAAAGGCTGTCCACCGATAGCCTGACTTCTGTGGCGCCGCCCGATGCCATCAAGCTGGCACGCTTTTCGAGTTGTTGAAATCCTGCCAAATGGGCTTCCGCATCGGCCAGAAGTGCCCTGCCGATCTCGGTCAGTTGCGCTCTCCTTCCGTGAATCTCAAATAGCCGAACACCCAACTGCTCCTGCAGGCGTCCGATAGCATAGCTGATCGTCGATTGAGAGCGATTGAGTTTTTCGGCGGCAGGCGCAAATCCGCCCAATTGCACTACGGTCTGAAGAATTTCCCAGGCATCGAGCGTCGTGTCCATGACACAAGAATACATCGAATAAATCGATATGCCCGGTAAAAATAATGCGACTATTCTTCGACAATCTCTAACCTGTACTATTCTGTTGGCTGGGAAATGCGGTTCCTGTGGCATTCACTGTCTGAGCAGGAAGACGCTTTCCTGGACGACGCATTTAAACCCAATCGGAGCCGGTCTTCACGGGGGAGCCATGCTTGGCAAATTGATTCGCTGTTCCGCTGTACTTGTGTGCATGGTGCTTACGCTCCTCGGCGGTACATGGGCCCAGAACACACCGGGAATGCCCACGATGCCGCACCAGGCGCCAGCAACCCAGCCCTTTGTGAGTACACTCTTCGCTGACAACATGGTCTTGCAGCGCGGCAAAACCAATACGATTTGGGGCTGGTCGGAGCCGGGCGACAAGATAACGGTCCAGATCGGCGACACGGCAGCATCCGGTGTCGCCGACCCGAATCGGCGCTGGGAAGTGAAGTTTAATCCCCCAGCGGTGGGTGGCCCTTACACCGTCAAGATCAGCGGTCCCGAGACGGTGGTGCTGACCAATGTGATGGTGGGTGATCTCTGGCTCTGCGGCGGTCAGTCGAATATGGGCCTGCCGCTGCGCTTTACGCGCACTGGAGCCGTAGACGCAAAAGCAGCCAACTTTCCGGATATCCGATTCTTCTCGGTCGTGGGAAATCCGGCCTACCGGCCTACCGACCGCATCGGTGGCAAGTGGTCGGTGTTGACGCCTGAGTCGGCAGGCTGGGTCTCGGCTGTTGGATTTTACTTTGCGCGCAAGGTTCAGCAGGAAACTCACGTGCCAATCGGACTGGTTCTGGATAATATTGGCGGAACGCCGGCCGAGGCCTGGACCAGCGCCGAAGCCTTGCGCCCGCTGAAGGACTTCGATGTGCCTCTGGCAGAGGTCGAACGGCTGGCGGCCTCGGGCGCGCCGGAGTACGGCAACTTTGTGATGCACTGGTACGATGAATACGATATTGGCTCCAAGGGTAAATGGGCCTCTCCGGATCTGGACGATTCAAGCTGGAAGCTGGTCGAGATTCCCGGCGGCTTTGCCGAACTGGGTGTGCCGAGTACACCTGCGCTGGCCTGGTTCCGCAAGGAGATAGTGCTGCCCGATCCGCTTCCCGCCGGCCGGGCGATGCTGCTGCTGGGTTCCATCGAGCGCATGGACACCGCGTATGTCAACGGGAAGGAGGTTGGCGGCAGTTCGTGGGTAGAGAATCCACGCGCCTACTTTCTCGGCCCCGGCGTGCTCAAGCCCGGAAAAAACATCCTCGCACTGCGTGTGCTAAAGACCAAGGCTGATGGCGGATTCCTCAGCAAGCCGGAAGAATTGCATATTGTGCTGGGCGATAAGACCAGTATTCCGCTGGCTGGCGCATGGAGAGGCAAGCTGAGTGTCGATGCGCGCCCGCCCCAGCAGTTGCCCATCGCCTATGAGAATTGGCCGGTAATGCCAACGGTTCTCTACCAGGGAATGCTCAAGCCTGTTGCGCCGCTTTCGATCGCCGGTGCGCTTTGGTACCAGGGCGAGCAGAACTCGCCACGCGGCTTCCAATACCGCAAGCTTCTGCCGGCGATGATTGCCGACTGGCGCAAGCTCTTCGCCCAGGGCGATTTTCCCTTCTATATCGTCAGCCTGCCGGCCTTCAAGCCGCGCAGCGCGACGCCGGTTGACGGCGATGAGTGGACCGAGACGCGCGAGTCGCAGGCGATTGCTGCAGCCAGCGTACCCAACTCCTGCCTTGCCGTCACCATCGATACCGGCGACGCGGACAACATTCATTCGCAGGACAAGGTGCAGGTGGGCGAGCGGCTGGCGCTGTGCGCGCTGGCCAACTACTATGACGAGAAGGTTGTTTTTTCGGGGCCAACACTGGCGTCGGTCGAACGACTCCCCGGCTCGATCCTTCTGCACTTTGCGCATACCGACGGCGGCTTGGTGGTCAAGGGAGATAAGTTAGGAGAATTCTCCATCGCCGGTGAAGACCATAAGTGGTACTGGGCCGATGCGCGTATCGAGGGCGATACCATCGTGGTCTCATCCGCCTCAGTTTCAAACCCGAAAGAAGTCCGTTACGCATGGCAGTCGAATCCATTGGCTACGCTGTTCAATGGCGCCGGATTGCCCGCCGCGCCCTTCCGGACGGACAATTGGCCCGGCATCACAGAAAGCCAGAGACCCTACTGAGATCGAACAGTCGTGGAAATATTCTTTCCGGTATCGCCCATAAAATGGCCGAGGAATTTGAATAGCCATGTGTCTGTTTGCAGAGCAATCCCCATCCAGAACTCTATCCAAGTGTAGTGAATAGTGATATCAACTCAACCGCCGTTGACTACTTTCAACTACGCGCGGGAGATCCTCCGGCTCATGAGATCGAGCCGGGTTCTCTTTCGTTCAGGTTTTTGAGATATACTGTCCTGAGTTCAACAAAGTGGAATGGCGTCTCGGCTCAATTTGGAGGCGCATTCGTGCGCTGGCAAAATCAGTCTGGGAAGAGAGCAATCCATGTTCATGCGGCGGCCTTCACATTCAACACTTTCCATGCAGTCCCTTTTGCCCTGGTTCCTCTTTCTGTTCCTGACCACCCTGCTGCCCGCGCTATGGGCGCAGGGCAGCGATCTCTCTTCGTCCTATCAGTGGAAGCCGGTGCGGATCGGCGGCGGCGGCTGGGTCGTCGGCATGACGGTGCATCCTCTGGACCCGACAGTTCGCTATGCGCGCACCGACGTGGGCAGCCCCTACCGCTGGGACAACACCAACCAGGTCTGGACGCCGATGCGGGTCAGCAACACCGACGGCAGCGGCATTCACTCCACGGCGGAGACCTCTTCGCCGAGCAGTTATGGCGTGAACAGTATCGTCGTCGATCCCAGCAACACCAGTGTCGTCTACATGGTCTTTCCGACCGAGCACAGCACCGACATTCTGACGCCGACCAACTATGTGGAGATCTACAAAAGCACCGACGGCGGGTTGAATTTCTATCCCGGAAATATGCAGGCTGCCCAGATTCTGGGCGATCCCAACGGCACCAACCGCATGTATGGCGAGCGGCTGGCCGTCGATCCCGCCAACACCACCGTGCTTTACTACGGCAGCCAGTCGCAAGGACTCTTTCGTTCGCTCGACGATGGACAGACGTGGACGCAGTTTGCCGCCGCGACAGGCCTGCCCACAAATATCGAATTCATCAACATTCTTTTTGCCAAAGCGCCGGGCACAACCACAGTCAATGGCACGGCGGTCAGCAAAACCATATACGCCATCAGCATCAACAACACCGTCAACGGCGTAAGCGACGCGGGCGGAGACGTTTATCGGAGCCAGGACGGCGGGCAGACGTGGACCGATCTCTCCACCGGAGTCAAAGACTCGGCCAGCGGCCAGTCCCTGAGCCATCAGGCGCTGAATACAAATATCGACGCCAACGACAATTTGTACGTGGCGGAAAACTATGCGACGGATAGCTGGAACCGGGCTTATTGGCGCTATGCGGCTGGACAATGGACACGGGGTTCGTTGATGAACACAGGCGGCAGTGCGTGGATCAATCAGGCGGTGGTGAGCGTTGTATCCGACCCCACCAATGCGCAGAGGCTCTACGCTCTGGCGGCGGACACCAGCCTGGCGCGCTCGGACAACGGCGGCGCGACGTGGATCAATTTGGGCGGGCCGAAATACGCCAACACCTTGGGCTGGCTGCCGCAGACCGTCGGCATGGCAGGTGGAGATTGGCACAGCAACGGCGGCCTGAAGGTGGACTCTCAGGGCAATCTGTGGACTCCCACCGGCCAGGAGGGCCCATTGACCATCGCCGCGGCGACGGCGCAAAGCGCAACCACCGCCAATCCGCCGGCGTGGACCATCGTCACCACCGGCATCGAAGAGCTTTGTCCACAGGACATCATTATTCCGCCGGGAAGCAACGACACTATCCTCGCCTCGGCTGAGGATACGACCGGCTTCTACATTCCCAATCCGGACAACTTCAGCGACGTGCAGATTCCGCTGCAGCAGGAGACTATCTCTCAGGGCACAGCGTTGGACTACGCGCCCGACGCGCCTTCGTACGTCGTCGTCACCACCAGCAACGTCTACTCCAATGGCACAAATTACTCGGGCTATTCGACCGACGGCGGCAAAACCTGGCAGCGCTTCGGGTCGGTTCTGAAGTATGCCTGCGGCGCCTCCACCTGCGATGTGCCGGCCGGATTGATTGCCGTCAGCCCGCGCGGCGCGCGCACCCTGGGCAGCGACCATCTGGTGATGCTGCCGCCGTACAATCTGGCGCCGGAGTACTCGCAGGACGGCGGCGCCACCTGGCATGTGACCCAGTCCTTCCCGCTCAACACCGATGGCATGACCATGGAGAGCACGTTCACCAGCCTTTCTTCGCCCATGCTGCCCCTGCACCTGCTGCGCGCCGATCCCTTTACAGCCGACAAATTCTATCTGAGATTCTCCATCGCGCCCGCCTCCCTTTATATCTCCACCGATGGCGGCCAGACATGGCAGCCGCAGGCCAATGCCGGTCTCACCGGCGAGGCGTGGACGAGCCAGCTGATGGTCAACAGCAAGGTGAAGAACGATCTCTGGTACGCCTCCGGCTTTCAGGGATCGACACAGCTCGGCCTCTTCCACTCGACCGATGGCGGCCAAAGCTTCCAGCAGGTCAGCGGGATCGCGCGTGCAACCACGGTGGTCGTGGGCGCGGGCAGCGGCCAGGCGGGGGATGCGGCCTACACGGTCTATTTCTATGGCCTGCTGAGCAGCGATCCGGAGTGGGGCGTTTTTCGCTCCACCAATGGCGGAGCCAGCTGGGATCGCATTGCCTACTATCCGACGGGAATCTACGCGACTCCAGTCACTATGGCGGCAAGCCAGGACACCTTCGGCAAGGTCTATCTCGGCCTGAGCGGAGACTCGTTTGTCTACGGGCAGATCATCTCCAACACGCCGACGGTACCCGGCGCGCCTTCGCTCTTGACGGCTACCGCAGCTTCGACCAGCGAGATTGACCTGAGCTGGCTGGCGCCATCGGGCAGCATTACGGGTTACAGCGTCTATCGCGGCACGGCAGCAGGCGCTGAATCAACCACTGCACTGGCAACGGGCCTGACGGCTACCAGCTACGCCGACAAGGGACTCGCCCAGGGCACGACTTACTACTACAAAGTCACCGCCAGCAACAATACGGGCATGGGACCGAACTCGGCCGAGGCCAGCGCGACCACGCTTGCGCCCACCATGTCGCTGGCCATGGCCAGCGGAGCTTCCAGCAGCGCAACCGTTCAGCCGGGGCAGAGCGCCAGCTTTCAACTGGCGCTCTCCACTTCAAGCTACACCGGAACTGTGACGATCAGTTGCACGGGCGCGCCGACAGGCGCAACCTGCACCGTGCCGGCGCCGCTGGCGATTACACCGGCGACAACTTCAACTCCGGTGGCGATAACAGTACAGACCTCCGCAACCAGTGCGACACTTTTGCGGCAGATGTTTACCGGGGTTCTCTCGCTGGCGGGCCTTCTGATGCTGCCCTTGCTGCGGCGGCGCAGTAAGTATCTCCGCATGCTGGTCATTTCGGCGGCGCTTCTGATTGGGGTTCTCAGCGGCTGCGGCGGAGGCAGCACGGGCGGAAATAATTCCGGCGGCGGCGGCTCTCCCACCTACGCAACGCTGACCATCACTGCAACCGGCAGCGGGGTTGCAACGGCAACACAGACGCTTTATCTGACGATTCAGTAGTTACTCACGACAAATCCGGGCTTGATCAGAGATTCGCTTCATCAGATCACCAACAAAACTCCCCCAGTACAGCCGGGGGAGTTTTGTGTGGCAATTGTAAGAAGGGCACATCGTGTAGCAAGCAATCGCAGGTTTGCAGTTCATCTTCCGCGGATGATAGTTGAATGCACTCAACTCAGCAGGATCTTGCGGATGTCACCCTCCGGGTCATCGACCATGCGGCAGTGATTGTCCCACACCATCGTCTGGCAACGGGCGGGGTTCGCCGGTTCCCAGGCCAGGTCGGGCTGGCTGGGGTTACCGGTGCGGGCGAAGTTGGCCCATGCCGTGGCCATCTTTTTGGCCAGCGCCTGCGCCTCTGGCGTATTGCCCGTGCCTTGTTCGCAGCGCTTGGTGTTGTCAAAGCAGAAGGCAAGCTCGGCGGTATGCCATGCGCCTGCATCTTCCAGCATGGGCGACTGCCAGGTGAAGTAGTAGGTGTAGATCGGCGCCGCCTTTTGAGCGCACTTCAGGTTGGCCATGCGCACCACGTTGTTGCGAATCGCGATGCTGTTCAGCATGGAGCCGCCGCACATATAGGAGAGCGTACGGATGCTCTTCTCAGGATGGGCCTTCTTCAAGGCGGCGGCAAGGGCAACTGCCTTGGCTTCGCCGTAGAGGCGGGTGAGCGAGGCCATCCACTCCGCCTCAGTGGGTTTGGAGCGCATACTGTTGCCCTCCTCGCTGACCGAGCCCATGAGCATGGGGATGTTCTTTGAGATCTCCGGCGCGGCCTCATTGAAGGAGCGCACGGTGATGATGCGGCCATCCATGGTGGGTCCAAAGCCGGCGCGTGGCGGCGCGCCGGGGGCGGAGAATGGACCCATCCCCGGCTTCATCGGCGGGTTGACCTTGGCGGCGGCGGCGTTGCCGGCGGCATTCAGCTTGGCCCAGTCCATCTTCTGCAGGCTGGCGAGGTCGTTGGGCTGGAGGCCGAGTTCGATCATCACCTGCCGGGCCAGCGCCTTGGATTGCTCGGCGTTGGGAGGATTGCCTCCTCCGCCCGACTGCACGGAGGCGCGATGGAAGAGCCCGGCGGCCGAGGGCATTCCCATCAGCGTGGTGACCTTGGAGCCGCCGCCCGATTGGCCGTAGATCATTACGCAATCGGGGTCGCCACCGAAGTTGGCGATATTGTCGTGAACCCAGCGCAGCGACGCCACCAGATCCGTCATGCCGACGTTGACCGAATCGGCGTAGGCAGGCCCGCCGATCTCGGAGAGGTCAAAGAAGCCGAGAATATTGAGGCGGTGATTGACCGAGACCTGCACTACGTCGTGATGCCGCGCCATCTGCGCGCCTTCGTGCGAGGCCAGCTCATAGGAAGAGCCGAAGCTGAATCCGCCGCCGTGAAAGTAGACCATCACCGGGCGTTTGCCTGTGAGGCTGGGCGTCCAGACGTTCAGCTTGAGCATGTCCTCGCTCATGTAGCCGTCGTCCCAATCCTGCAGGAAGGACTGCTCGATGGCGGTGAAATCGTGCAGATGCTGGGGGCAGTTGGCGCCGTAAACAAGAGCGGGATACTCACCATCCCAGGGCTTGGGGGCCTTCGCGGGCAGCCAGCGATTCTCGCCGCTGGTGTCCTGGCCATAGGGCACGCCCTTGAAGGTGAGCACGCCTCCATCAACAAAACCGCGCACCTTGCCGTACTTTGTGTTGGCCACGGCCGATTTTGGCGTAGAACAGTTGCCGGGTTCCTGGTGCGCGGCGGTCTTGGTATTATCCATGGCAAGAGCCGCTGGCGCCAAAGCGGCGCTCACACTTGCCGCTGCCCCAAAGAGCAGAGCCTCGCGACGATTCATGAGAGGTTGATTTCCAGATGGCGGCATTGAGTTCCCATCTCCTTGTTTGTTGATGGAGCAGTTTTGTAAAGCCGTTTGAGACTGAAAAGACGACTCCCGCGTCTTCTCACCCAGACGGCCAATAAAGCTGGTTGAGTAAGCGTGTTCCCGTGCAGCACCATAGAACCCTCGTCCGTTTGCTGTCAAGTTGGCGGTTCTTGCTTTGGGAGAAAGGAATGTGGCAGGCCTATCATCTAGAAATTCGATGAAGATCGTCGAAAAGTCCTGCTTTTCATCCTCATCTTTTGCAGATAGTATGTCCTTGGCCTGAAAGTAGGATTTGTTTCGGTTTGAGTAAACGATGGCCGAGGCACTGCCAAGTCACGAAGATGCCCGCAATTACGGTTTCCCTTTAGACAAGCATCCTTCCATCGGCAGCACTCAACAGCTGGCGCCTCAATGAGCAGGTTGAAGGAGAGCGGGATCGGCAAAAGCAGGCACCAGGGCAGTGAGATGATCCGCGCATGATCCTGGTTCCAGCGAAGGCAGCGGTTCGGACACTGATCGATTATGACAGGCGAAATATCAGGGCTAGAGATTAGGAGAAGACGATGAACGCAAAGATTTCGATGTTGGCCGCGGCGGCATTTTGGCTTGGGAGTACGGTCGCAGCTACGGCGCAGCAAGCCGGGCCGGCTGTACCGGAGCAATTGAAGGTAACCATTGACACGCAACAGAGATCGGCGCCGGTCTCAAAGTATTTGTATGGTCAGTTCATCGAGCACATCGGCGGCACTATGTATGGCAGTCTCTGGGCTGAGATGCTCGATGATCGCAAATTCTACTTTCCTATTACCGCCAAGAAGCCTGAACCTGCGGCGCGGCCGCAGGGCGGCCCATTTGGCATGAGGCTTCGGCAATGGCATCCCGTCGGGGGGGAAAGCGCTGTAGTTATGGACAAGGAAAGGCCTTTTGTGGGCGACCAAAGCCCGCGCATCACGCTCGATGCGGCCGCGCCACACGGCATCCAGCAGGAGGGCCTTGCGCTGGTGAATGGCAAGAGGTACACCGGGCGAATCTATCTTCGCGGCACTCCGGGGAGCAAGGTCAAGGTTTCGCTGATCTGGGGCGCGGGAGAAAACGACCGCCAGACCATCGCCATTCCGGTGCTCACCGGGGAGTACAAGAAGTTTCCGCTGGCGTTCACGGCAAAAGCCGACACCTCGGATGGCTCAATCGAGATATCGGGCACGGGTGCGGGCTCCTTCCATGTTGGCACACTTTCCCTGATGCCGGCCGACAACGTACAGGGCTTCCGGCCCGACACGACATCCCTTCTCAGGCAGATCAAGATGGGCTTCTGGCGGTATGGCGGCAATTACACCTCCGGCTTGATCTGGTACCACATCGTTGGCGATATCGATAAGCGTCCGCCGGATTTCGATTACGCGTGGAACGCCATGCAGACCAACGATCTGGGCCTGGACGAGTTCATGACGCTGTGCAAGCTGATCAACGTGGAGCCGTACATCAGCGTCAACGCGGGCTTCGGCGACTCGCACTCGGCTGCCGAAGAGGTCGAGTATATGAACGGATCGGTCAACACGCATATGGGAGCGCAGCGTGCGAAAAACGGCCATCCCGAGCCTTACCGCGTCAAATTCTGGAACATCGGAAACGAGCCTTGGGGCACCTGGCAGCTTGGCCGCACAGACACGAAGTATTTCATGATGAAGCACAATGAATTTGCCAAAATGATGCGCGCCGTGGACCCCTCGATCACGCTGATCGCCTCCGGCTTGATGCTGCAAAACGACAATGTGCCGCCCGAATCGCGCGCCAGGTATGTTGGGAATCTGGAGCCGCTCTACGGGACGGAATCCGACTGGGACGGCAGCTTCCTGAAGAGCTGCTGGGGCAACTTCGACGTTATCGCCGAGCACTGGTACGGAGGTGGAGGCCACCATTGGGATCTTGAGAAGGGCAAGGCTCTCGCGGCCGATAAGCCCAACGACGATGCGTATGTAAAAATCGACCAAACGCTGCTTGAAGCCTCCCGTTATCCCGCCGATACCGTGCGCCTGAAGGCTGAAGAGTGGCAGGGATACCAGAAGCGCTTCCCACAGATCTTGGAGAAGAAGATTCCTCTCTCCATTGACGAGTACGCCTACTTCAACTTCACCAGCGGCGGCCCGTTTGGCGGTGAGAATCTCAAACAGGCTCTGGCCTACGCGATGGTCCTCAACGAGATGGCCCGCTACACCGAGTTCCTTACCATGGGCGCGCAGACCACAGGTGTCTCACTAATCGACTTTAACCGCACCACTTCGACGTTGAGCGGGCTTGGACTCGTCTATAAGATGTATGGCGATCACTTCGTCGGCGCGATTCCTGTTGCCCTTTCGGGGAACTCGCCCCAGCCAGCTCCCAAGTATCCCGCTGGCAGCCCCGATCAGCCAGAGAAAAGCTCCGGCAGTCCGACCTATCCTCTCGATATATTTGCGGCACTGAGTCCAGATCACAAGGATTTGATTGTCTCCATCGTGAATGCGACCGAATCCACGCAGAAGGTTGATCTGAGCGTCGCGGGCGCGCATTTGGCGGGGCCATCGACACTGTGGCAGCTAACCGCCGATAATACCAATGCGACGAATCGTGCCGGCCAGCCGCTACAACTCGCGATCAGGGAGTCTGCCATCGGCAACGCTCCGGCGGCCATTACGGTTGCGCCCATCAGCGTGAATATCTATCAGTTCCCGATCGCTCAGGCCGCGCAATGAAGGCTGGCGATTGCCCAAAACTAACTTGGAGACGAAAGATGAAAAACCGAAGGATGCGAATTGTTGCTGGCTCCGCCGTATATGCGGGGATGCTCTTCTTTGGCTTGGCTCTGTCCTGTGCGGTTGCCCAGGAGACGGCAACGCTCCCCTACATGAATCCAAGCCTGCCGGCCGTGCAGCGGGCAATTGACCTGGTGCATCGCATGACCCTGGCCGAGAAGGCTTCGCAGATGTATAACAGCTCACCGGCGGTGCCGCGGCTTAATGTACCTGCGTATCAATGGTGGAGCGAGGCGCTGCATGGGGTGATCAACCAGGGAGTTACTGAGTACCCGGAACCTATCGGCCTGGCCGCGACGTTTGACGCGCCGGGAATTCACCTCATGGCGATCCAGATTGGAATTGAGGGACGCATCAAACATGTGCAGAATCTGCGCGAAGGACACACGGGCATTTACGGCGGCCTGGATTTCTGGTCCCCGAATCTGAACATCTTCCGCGACCCGCGCTGGGGACGCGGGCAGGAGACCTATGGCGAGGATCCATTCCTGACCGGCCGCATGGGCGTTGCCTACGTGACCGGAATGCAGGGCGACGACCCGAAGTACTACCGGGCCATTGCCACACCCAAGCACTATGCCGTGCACAGCGGACCGGAACCGACGCGGCACTTTGCCGATGTGGATGTGAGCAAGCACGACGAGCTCGATACCTACGAGCCGGGATTCCGCGCGGCCATCGTGGAAGGCAAGGCCGGCTCCGTCATGTGCGCCTATAACGCTATCAACGGCGAGCCTGCCTGCGCCAACCAGTTTCTGCTGCAGGACCAATTGCGCGGCAAGTGGGGCTTCCAGGGGTATGTGGTCTCCGATTGCGACGCGGTTCATGACATTGCCGCCAATCACCGCTATCGTCCAACCCAGGCGCAGGGCGCGGCTATTTCCGTAATTCGCGGCATGGATAACGAGTGCGGCGGCAATCCAGGCGAAAAGTCCTATGTCGAAGCCGTGCAGCAAGGCTTCCTGCCTGAAAGCACGCTCGACACGGCTCTGATTCGGCTGTTCACCGCACGCATGAAGCTTGGCATGTTTGATCCGCCGGAGATGGTTCCATTCACGAAGATCGACGAGAAGGAACTGGACAGCGCGGAACACCGCGCACTGGCTCGCAAGCTCGCCAATGAGGCCATGGTCCTGCTGAAGAACGATGGTACTCTCCCGCTCAAATCAGGGATCAAAAAGATTGCCGTCGTAGGCCCGCTCGCCGACCAGACCCGGCCGTTGATCGGCAACTACGCAGGCCAGCCGACGCATATCGTCTCCGTCATGGAGGGCCTCAAGGCCGAGTTTCCCAACGCCGCCATCACCTTTGTCCCTGGAACCCAGTTCCTGCGGACCGATGGAACGCCCGTGCCCGACAACCTGCTGACGACGCCTGATGGCAAGCCCGGCTTGAAGGCGGAATACAGCGAGTCGATGGGCCGGCCGGGCCAGGGAACGTCTCCGGCGGTTCTCGTCTCTCGGACTGAGAGGAATGTCCATCTCACTGACAGCAGTCTTCCCACGGAGGTAGCAGGCAAGAAGACCCTCGGTGTGCATTGGACGGGATTTGTTACGGCCCCGGAGTCCAGCGACTACCTGGTCGGGGTGCGCGGCATGGGCTTCGCAAGGCTGACAATTGACGACAAGCAGGTGGCGATGATGTTCAGTCGAGAGGAACCCGGCGCCGGCGTCGGACGCGTCCACCTTGAAAAGGGCCAGAAAGCAGCGCTCAGCCTCAACTTTGGCAGCATGAACGGCAAGCCGAGCGCGGAATTGATCTGGGCCAAAGTCAGCAACGCGCCTTCGCCTGAGGCCATTGCCGCAGCCAAAAATGCCGATGTCGTCATCGCTGTTGTGGGCATCACAAGCTCGCTTGAAGGAGAGGAAATGCCGGTCACTGAGCCGGGATTCCTGGGTGGAGATCGCACCAGCATCGATCTTCCCGCTCCCGAAGAAGCGCTGGTTGAAGCCGTGGCGGCCACTGGCAAGCCTCTCGCCGTTGTTCTGATGAATGGCAGCGCCTTGGCAGTCAATTGGATCAACGAGCATGCCAATGCCATTCTCGATGCTTGGTATCCAGGCGAGGAAGGCGGCGCGGCTGTCGCTGAAACGCTGAGCGGCAAGAATAACCCCGCGGGGCGGTTGCCGGTTACGTTCTATACCGGCGTCAACCAATTGCCCAACTTCGAGGATTATTCAATGGAGCGGCGGACCTACCGTTACTTCAATGGCAAGCCGCTTTACCCGTTCGGTTATGGGCTGAGCTACACCACCTTCAAGTACAGCGACCTCGCTCTGCCGACGCAGGCTGTCGCAGCCGGACAACCGGTCGTTGCCGATGTGACAGTGACGAACACCGGAAAGATCGCTGGAGATGAAGCCGTCCAGGTCTATCTCAAGTTTCCTGATGTAAAGGGCGCGCCTCGCATCGCGCTGCGCGGATTCCAGCGCATCCATCTGGAGGCGGGCGCAAGCCAGAGGGTTCACTTTGAGCTGAAGGACCGCGATCTCGGCATGGTCAATGAGGCAGGCAACCCGATGATCGCCGCAGGCGATTACACCATTAGCATCGGTGGCGGCCAGCCTGATACGGGAGCGCCCGGTGTGAGCGGTCACTTCCATCTCGAAGACCAAATCGCCTTGCCCGAATAGGGCGCGGAGCACGCAGGGAATCCAGGCGTGGGCGGAATTCCTGTTGAACGCCGTCGCGCGGCAGGCTTTTTCAGGGGCGCATGCTGTTGGAGGCTTCATAAGATGATGGATCTGGATCGCAGGATTTTTCTCAAGGGATTCCTGGGTTCCGCGGCAATTTGATTATTCCGGCGAAAAGATGAATGTCAAACGTACCTACAGGCGTGTTTCATGCCTGCTGGCGCGATTGCTCGGCAATCTGCAGGCCGCGGGGGAAACGCCAATCCTCGAACGCATCACAACGCCGGTAGAAGAAAACGAGAAGCGCTGGCTTACTGGTCTTTATCTGGACCTTCCGGAAGAGTGGGACGACCCCTATCGCTTCTTCCGCTGGTAAGCTTGGCGCGGCCGCCGGGATGCGAAATAGCTCCTGGTAAACAGCATCTAACCTTCAATGCGAAAAAATAACAAGGCCTGATCAGAAATTCGTATAGCTGTGTTCGCTCTTCGAGTTACACCTCGATAGTAAAGCCTTGCCTTTGAGCGACAGACTTGATTCGTCTATAAAATGTGCTGTAGTGCTGCGCCATATTGGCCGACCAAGTAACTCCGTCCGCGCGCCCAATCTTCAACCAATACTCCTGCAGGGTCAGGTCATAGGCATCAATTGCCGGCTCCAGCACCTCTGAGTGATACTTCTCCTCATGGCGAAAGCTCTCAATCGGCATGCGCGGCTTTTGCGGCGCCTCATGGGCGACGTAGCCCATGACAACTCCCGCTACCGGAAAGGTATTTGGTGGCAGTCCAAGCAGATCGATCATCCCTTGCGGATCGCGGCGAATTCCGCCGATGGGGACGATGCCGAGACCGAAGGCGCGCGCCGCGGTCATAAGTGTCGCCATCGCAATTCCGGCATCGCTCACCGCGGAGAAGATCGCCTCAAGGCTACGTTGAAAGACCTGCTCGGCGCCGGCCTTCTCGACGCCGAGGCCTGTTTTATTGAAGTCCGCAACCACCGCAATAAATACTGGAGCCTGGGCAATCCATGACTGGCTGCCGGCGATCTCCGCGATGCGCGCGCGGCTGGCCGCATCGCGTACGACGACAAGTGAAATCTGCTGGCTGTTGATGGATGTGGGAGCACGATGCGCGGACTCAATAATGGCGTCAAGAATCTCCCCCGGAATGGCGTTGCTCTTATAACTGCGGCTGCTGCGATGAGCCTGCAACAGACTTATGGTCTCATTCATGGTCCCTCCCGTCTGTTAGTGATGAACTCGCTGGGCTGATTCTTTGAGGCGAGCGATTGATTCTTCCACTACGCGTTCAGCGCTGGATAGTCAGTGTAGCCGTGCGGCCCAGGCGTGAAGTAAGTGCTGGGGTCGGGCGTGTTGAGCGAAGCATTGCTTGCAAAGCGCGCCGGCAGATCGGGGTTGGCAATAAAGAGTTGGCCAAAAGCTACAGCATCCGCTTCGCCATCCAGGGTAACCTGGTTAGCCAGCATTAAGTTATATTTTTCGTTTGCGATATAGACTCCGCCGAACTCCTTCTTGAGTTGCGGACCCAGCCTGTCTGGGCCAAAGTACTCGCGAGCGCACAGAAAGCCAAGCCCGCGTTTGCCCAGTTCATGCGCCACGTAGCCAAAAGTGGCCAACGGATTTGAATCATGCATATCGTGCGAATCGCCGCGCGGCGCCAGATGCATTCCCACGCGTTTTGCGCCCCAAACTGAGATCACAGCGTCAGTAACTTCAAGCATCAGCCGTGCGCGGTTTTCAATCGTCCCGCCATATTTGTCGGTGCGGTGATTGCAACCGTCCTGAAGGAATTGGTCGATCAAGTAACCATTGGCTCCGTGAATCTCCACGCCGTCAAAACCAGCGATCTTGGCATTCTCCGCGCCCTTGCGGAATCCTTCGACGATGCCCGGAATCTCAGACTTATCAAGTTCGCGTGGCGTACCATACGCAGTAATTGGGCGTACCAGGCTAACATGGCCAGCAGGCCGGATGGCGCTGGGCGCAACTGGAAGCAGACCGGCCAGAAACTGCGGATCTGAGATGCGGCCCACATGCCAAATCTGCGCAAAAATGCGGCCACCTGCGCGATGCACGGATTCAGTCACAGGCTTCCAGGCCTCGACCTGCTCCTGCGACCAAATGCCAGGGACATTCGCGTAGCCAACGCCCTGTGGCACAACCGGTATGCCCTCGGAGATGATCAGGCCGGCAGTGGCGCGCTGTGTGTAGTATTCGATCATGAGCGCGGTCGGGATGTGGTCAGGCGTGCCGCGTAGGCGAGTCAGTGGAGACATGATCACACGATTCGGCAGGGTGATCTCGCCGATTTGGATGGGGTCGAACAATGAAGGCATTGTGTGCGTCCTTGATGATCAGTTAGTTGCGGTTATGTTGTTCCAGACATAAGGGAGATGCGCCCGCCTTTGGTGTAACTGACGGTGGTATTCAGGTCTAGGACAAGGTTATCCATTGAAATGCGCCGGCACCAAATCGCAGAGCGGTCCTAATGCTGGAAAGATTTTACAACTTGCAATGCAACTCGTCCTGAAGTGACTTTCTCTTCGATTGAACTCTCCGCGCGAGAAGCTATTCTGCTCTCTATTGCTCATTTTGTTCATTGCCCGGTTCTAAGCACTGCGGCAATCAGGACGGCGAGGCCGTTCCATGCGATCTGAACGAGAGATGCTTACTCGCATGGGGCCAGTATAGCGTCTTCAATTGGATGAACAATGCTTTCAGGAGCTCATTGTAAAAAAACCGTCAACGGTCTGCGAGGCGGCGCGTCTAATGGATGTAAAGGTGGGTACACGTTTACCGCTATGCGAATTCGACTGATTTTTTCTCATCCCGTTTTGTTGCTGGCGCTTATCCTGGCGCCCGCGTCCAGTTTTGCCCAGCAGCCTGATTCCGGCCAGCCGGTTGCGACCTTGAAGATCCAGGTGAACGAGGTCGTGCTGCCCGTCACGGTGCGCGACAAGCACGGCGCGCTGGTGGCCAGCCTCAAGATCGGCGACTTCACCCTGACCGAGGATGGCCGCCCGCAAACCATCAAGAGCTTCACGCGCGAGAGCAATCTGCCTTACCGGCTGGGCCTGCTGGTTGACACCAGCCGCAGCGTCTCCGGGGCAATGGACAACGAGCGCAAGGCGGCAGGCAAGTTTGTGGATACAATGCTGCCGGAAAAACCCAGCGCCCAACCGGATCAGGCCTTTCTCATTCATTTTGACCGCGAGGTTGAGCTGCTGGAAGACTTCACCACTTCGCGCGACAAGTTGCATCGCGAGCTAGACGATATGGGTCCGACGCGGGCGGCGCAGAACGACGCGCAGAGTGCGCCGAGCAGCGGGACGGAGAACGGCGGCGTCGGCGGCCAGTCGCGCAGCCGGGGCGGAACACAGCTTTACGACGCGATCTTCCTCGCATCCGACGAGTTGATGAAGCCACAGGGCGGTCGCAAGGCTCTGGTGGTCTTCTCCGACGGCGTGGATCGGGGGAGCAAGGAGACGCTGAATGACGCAGTGGATGCCGCGGACCGGGCCAGCGTGACCGTTTATACCATCTATTTCAAGGGCGAACAGGAGCGTCAGGGAGGCAATCCCGGCATGGGCGGGGGACGGCGCGGCGGCATGGGCGGCGGCGGCTATCCCGGCGGCGGTGGCGGCTGGCCGGGCGGTGGGGGCGGCGGACGGCGCGGCGGCGGCTCCAGCGAACCGGCGGTGGACGGCAAGAAAATCATGGAAAAGATTGCCCAGCGCACCGGAGGCCGGTACTTCGAGGCCAAAAAGAAGGACAATCTGGAAGAGATTTACGGCCAGATCGCCGAAGAGTTGCGCGGCCAATACCTGCTGACTTACACACCCGACGTGGCGGACAAGGACGGCGGCTACCACAAGATAGCCCTCAAAGCTAACAAAGACGACCTTACCGTGGCGACGCGAGAAGGATACTACGCGCCGGGCGGAGAAGCCAAGTAAGAAGCATTCAGTGGTTTCTCACAGAACAATGGAAGAAGATTGCGCCCAACGCATCTTATAACTGTTCTAACACCGGGATAAGTTGCTGACTAACTTTCAACCCCGGCGGCCAGGGCCTGCCGCCGGGGTGTGCAGCACATAATCGATAAACCAATGCAGAATCGCCAACGTCAGGCCGTTCCCATGCCGATGAACGCCGAATCAGGGGTGGTTGACAGTCCCACGTATCAAATGATTAACTTCTCTCTGATGCTTTTCAAGCGTCCGATGCCCGGTCTAAGTGCAGATCGAGTGGCGCCGGGAGGTAGTAGTGAGAATCCAAGTCATACTGGGAATGGTAGCCATGCTAAGTGCGAGTTTATCAGGCCAGGCGCAAAGCGGCTGGCAGCAAAAGGTGAACGAAGAACTGCCCTTGATGGGCCATCGTAACTGGATCGTGATTGTGGATTCAGCTTATCCTTTGCAAAGTTCATCGGGAGTTGAAACCATCGAGACCGGCGCGGGCCAGTTGGCGGTGGTAGACTACGTTCTTGATGCGCTGAAACATTCCCAGCACGTTCGTCCGCTGGTGCATACGGACAAGGAACTGGCGTATGTGCCAGAGCGCGACGCCCCGGGCGTTGAGCGGTATCGCGAAGAACTGAAGGCGCGCCTCCACGGACTTACAGCGGACTCGGCGCCGCACGAGTCGCTGATCGCGCAACTGGCAGAAGCAGGGAAGACCTTCCATATTCTGGTGCTGAAGACGAGCATGACTATTCCTTATACCTCGGTTTTTTTGCAGTTGGACTGCCAGTATTGGAGCGCGGAGTCGGAAGCAAGATTGCGCGAGGCAATGAAGGCTGCCGGAAAGTAACTCTGGCGCGATGTTAGTGAGATTTTCATTTTTGGTATGTTAGCAAAAGGAGATTTGCGATGTCATCGTATGCTGTTCCAGTTATTCCAGAAGTTGCTCCGGTTGCGGCCGATGAAGTGATTCTGATTGCCAGCGGCGATCTGCGCGAGATGGCCAATGAAATGTGCTGGCCGGCGCAGTCCGCCATGGAGGCAGGAGTGATAGCGGCCTTCGCCGAGGAGGGAATCAAGGTTCGGAGAGGGCATCCGTTTGATCCCGCGCGGCGTCATGGCTTCATTTCCAGCCAGCGCATGGGCATGGATGTTTTTATGGGAATTCATCCCGACGCGCCCATTGTTGTTGCGGAAGCCGTGTGGCAGTACAGCAACCATGTCCTTGCCGGCTTGCAGAGCCATCGCGGGCCGATTTTGACGGTTGCCAACTGGTCAGGCGAGTGGCCCGGCCTGGTGGGTATGTTGAATCTGAATGGCTGTCTGCATAAGTCCGGGGTTCGCTTCAGCACACTATGGAGCAAGGATTTCAAGGATGAGTATTTTCGCAAAGGACTCCGTCAATGGCTGGCCGAGAACAAGGTAACTCACGATGTTAGCCACGTTCATAAGTTGGATCTGGCTGCGCTGCCCGCATCCGAGAGGGAGTTAGGCCGCGCGCTTGCCGATCAACTCAAGTTTCACAAGGCTGTGATGGGGATCTTCGATGAAGGCTGCATGGGAATGTACAACGCCATCGTCGAAGACGAACAGCTGAACAAGGCTGGCATCTACAAGGAGCGCCTGAGCCAGTCAGCGCTGGTGGCGGCGATGCAGTTGGTTCCCGCGGCAGAAGCGCAGGCCGTGCGCGAGTGGCTGGATGCGCGCGGAGTTACATTTATAACTGGCACCGATGAGGCCACGGAGCTGACCGATGCGCAAATCTTCGAGCAGTGCAAGATGTATATAGCGGTTCTGCGCATTGCCAGCGGCTTTGGCTGCGATACAGTCGGCATCCAGTATCAGCAGGGATTGAAGGATAGTGTTCCGGCGTCCGACCTGGTGGAGGGATTGCTGAACAACGTCGAGCGGCCTCCGGTTCTGGGCGGGGATGGCAAGGAGTTATATGCGGGAGCGCCGCTGCCGCACTTCAACGAAGTGGATGAGTGCGTCGGCGTGGACGCAATTATCACCAACCGTGTGCTGACCGCAATGGGGCTTGATCCGGCGATTACGCTGCACGATGTGCGCTGGGGCGAGCATTACACCGGCTCCGGCATTGACGACTTTGTCTGGCTCTTTCAGATATCCGGCGCCGTTCCCGCCTCGCACATCGCAGGTGGTTATGCAAAGGCCATCAGCGAGCGCCAGCCGCCTATGTACTTCCGTTTGGGCGGCGGAACGCTCAAGGGTATCTGCAAGCCCGGTGAAGTTATATGGAGCCGCGTCTTTGTTGAGGACGGAGCATTGCAAGTGGATATCGGGCGGGCAACGGCCGTGGAGCTTCCGGCAGAGGAGACAGAGCGCCGCTGGAACCATACGACGCCGCAGTGGCCGATTATGCACGTCCTGCTGCACGGAGTTACGCGGGATCAGTTCATGGCGCGGCACCGCGCCAACCATGTCAGCGTGGCTTATGCGCCCTCCGCAGAGGCTGCGGATAAGGTTCTCGCCGCAAAGGCCTCCATGTTTGCCCACTTAGGCGTACAGGTGCATCTCTGCGGTGTTTGAGTTATGAGTCAGGCCGAGGCGCGGCGACTGCAAATAAGTTTTAATGATTCTGTTAACCAAGAATAGGATGTAACTATGCTCGCTTCAAGCCTTACTCCCACCGGCATCGAAGACAGGAGCGCAAACAAGCGCCTGGTTCCTGCCGGCTTTTTGATTCCCTTTTTGCTGGTGACAGCGCTTTTTATCATGTGGGGAATCGTCAATAATCTGAATGACGTTTTGATTCGCCAGTTCATGAAATCCTTTGCAATTTCCAGATTGCAGGCTGGACTGGTGCAGTCAGCCTTCTACATGGGTTATTTCCTGCTGGCTCTTCCCTCGGCGCTGCTAATGCGGCGCTGGGGATACAAAGCAGGATTTGTCGCTGGGCTGTCACTGTTTGCCGCAGGCTCGTTTCTCTTCTGGCCGGCGGCACAGGCCGAAAGCTACGGCTTTTTTCTTTTTGCGCTTTTTGTCATTGCGGCGGGCGCATCGTTTCTTGAGACGGCATCGAATCCATTTATCGCGCAGTTGGGCGACGCTGAAACCGCGGCGCAGAGACTGAACTTTGCGCAGGCCTTCAATCCGCTTGGCTCGATGGCCGGAGTGCTGATCGGAACTATCTTCATTTTTTCCGGCATTGAGCTCAAGCCGGATGAGATCAGTGTTATGAAGGCTCAAAACCTTTATCATGCGTATCTGCAATCGGAGATACTGCGCACGGTGAAGCCATATCTGGTTTTGGGAGTCATTGCGCTGGTATGGGCGCTGCTGATTCTGCGCACCAAGTTTCCGCCTATTCAGGGCGAGACGGAAAGCCTGACCGAGGACAAGGGGCATATTCGGGACTTGCTGCAGTATCCACATTTCATGATGGCCGTGCTTACGCAATTCATGTATGTGGGAGCGCAGGTGGCTACCTGGAGTTACTTCATTCAATATGTGCAGCAGTACACGCACCAGCCGGAGAAGATAGCCGGATTATATCTTACCGGCACATTGGGCGCGTTTGCGCTGGGGCGCTTCAGTTCTGCCTATCTAATGCGCTATCTTAACCCGGTGAAATTGATGGGCGCATATAGCCTAATCAACATCTGTCTGCTTTTGGTGGGCGTATTTCATCCCGGATGGATTGGCTTGTGGGCTGTTTTCCTTACCAGTTTTTTCATGTCCCTGATGTTTCCAACGATCTTTGCCACCGGATTGCGCGGCCTGGGAGTGAATACCAAGATAGGCGGATCGATGATTGTGATGGCGATCATCGGCGGAGCGGTTCTGACGCCGCTGATGGGCTGGATATCAATGACCACGCAGAGCGTAGCCATTGCGTATCTTGTGCCTTTGACGGCTTACCTTTTTGTGGCGTTATATGCCTATTACGGATCGACCCTCAAGCCGCGGTTATTAGCTGCTTGAGGGCGTACGCGCGGGTATTCGCCATGTGGTTGGATGATTCGGTTGTAATAGCTGATGATCTGGTTGCGCTGCAGGATTCGAACCAATTTGTAACTATCGACAGATGAACACATTACTGAGTTTCAGCTTACATCTACCCCCATATCTACCCCCTTTTAAGCTTCTGCGTCCAGACTTGTCTGTGGGGGTCCATGCCAGTCCGTGTGCTCAAAGTGCGTCGTAGCGCCCGCACTGCTGGCGGCGGTGGTGTAATAGTGGTTGGCGTCCGTGCCGTTGGTGGCTAGAGCTTGGCCGTACCGAAGGGCAGGCATCCGAATGTGCCTTCCACACCGGCAATATGTGTCGCGCATTCGCTCATTCCCCAGCCTGTCACCAATCATGTAAAACTCGAATCATCAGAGCCTCTTGCAAAATTACGGAGATAAGCAAATTTATGTGTGGGGATTCCGAACATTAGAATAGGGTTACCT
>Ga0302319_10004296_pt1 | contig 29306 bp, 30 predicted proteins | sample Bog_T0_2_FD_203319 | JGI IMG/M metagenome (GOLD analysis project Ga0302319, IMG submission 203319) | Peat permafrost microbial communities from Stordalen Mire near Abisko, Sweden - Bog_T0_2 | ecosystem: Environmental > Terrestrial > Soil > Wetlands > Peat | place: Sweden: Abisko, Stordalen Mire... | reverse complement strand
GGCCTTGGGGCTGGAAAAGGCCGCGCCGTCCCCCGACGCCGCGGCGGCCCTGCTGCGCCAAGCCCACACCCTCAAGGGCGCGGCCCGCATCGTGCGCCTGCCCGCCGTGGCCGAGCTGGCCCACCAGGTGGAGGCCGAGCTGGAGCCCCTGCGCCGCGGCCAGGCGCCGCCGCTGGGCCTGACCGGGCGACTGCTGGCGCTGTTGGATGCCATCGACGCAGCCCTGGCCTCCGCGGGCCTGGCACCAGCCGCCACCACCGCCACCACCGCCGCCGCCGCGCCCCTGAGGCGGGGCCTCCTGCGCCTGGAAGCCTGGGAACTGGATGAGGTGATGGAAGGCCAGCGCGAGGCCAGCGCCCGCCTGGCACAGCTGCGACGGCAGGCGCTGGGCTTGGCGCATGCCCGCAGCCTGGCCCACGGGCTGGCGGGCGCCGAGGCGGCGCCCGCCGCCTGGAAGGCCGAAGCCCAGGCCTTGGACGCCTGGCTGGAGCGCTTCGACCGCGTCAGCCTGGCGGCGCTGGATCAGGCCGTGCGGGAGCTGGAAAGCGCCCACGCCGAGGCCGGCCGCATGCGCCTGGCGCCCGCCGCGGACCTGTTCCACTTCCTTGAACGGGCCTGCCACGACGCCGCCGAAGCCCTGGGCAAGCCGGTGACGTTCACCGCCGCGGGGGGCGCGCTGCGCCTGGACGCGCCGGTGCTGCTGGCCCTGCAGGAGGCCCTGCAGCATGTGGTCCGAAACGCCGTGGTCCACGGCCTCGAGGGCGCCGCCGCCCGCGTCGCCGCCGGCAAGCCCGCCAGCGGCAGCGTGCGGGTGGAGCTCAGCATCGCCGCCAAGCGGGCCGTGTTCCGCTGCAGCGACGACGGGCGTGGCCTGGACCTGGGCGCCATCGCCGAGGCGGCCCGCGCCCGGGGCCTGCTGGCGCCTGGGGCGGCCCTGAGCCCGGCCCAGGCCGCCGCGCTGCTGCTGCAGGGCGGCCTGAGCACCTCGCCCGGGCTCACCGAGCTGGCGGGCCGGGGGCTGGGCTTGGACGTGCTGCGGGCCACCGTGGAGCGCCTGAAGGGCAGCCTGGAATTGAAGGACCGGCCGGGGCAGGGCCTGGAGCTGCGCGTCGAGGTCCCGGTGCTGCTGGCGGCCTACCAGGTCCTGGAGGTGGAGGCCGGCGGGGTGCGCCTGCTGATCCCGTTCGAAGCCGTGCGCTCGGCCCACCCCTTGAATGCCTCCGGGGCCTGGGCCCAGGAGGACGAGGCCGTCGTGGCCCAAGGCGGCGCCTGGCCTTTGGACAGCCTCTTCGGCGGCGAGCGGCGCCGCCCCCGCGCCGCCGTGCTGATCGGGGGCGCCGGGGGCCTGGCCGCGCTGGGCGTGGACCGCATCCTGGGCGCCCGCGAGGCCGTGGTGCAGCCCCTGCCGGAGCTCTCCCCCGCCAGCCGCCTGGCCCAGGGCGCCTGCCTGGACGCCGCCGGGGACCCCTGCCTGGTCCTGGACCCGGACGCCCTGATCGCCGCCGCCCGCCAACGCCGGGATGACCAGGCCGGCGCCGGCGCCGGCGAGCCCGCGCCCATCCTGGTGGTGGACGACTCGCTGACCACCCGCATGCTGGAGCAGAGCATCCTGGAGACCGCCGGCTACGAGGTGGTGCTGGCGGCGTCGGCCGAGGAGGGCCTGGCCTGCCTGCGGCAGCGGCGCTACGGCCTGCTGCTGCTCGACGTGGAGATGCCCGGCATGAACGGCTTCGAGCTGCTGGAGCTGCTGAAAGGCGAGCCCGCGCTGAAGGGCGTCCCGGCCATCCTGGTCAGCTCGTGCGCCTCGGCGCAGGACAAGAGCCGCGGCGCGGCGGCGGGCGCGCGCGACTACATCGTGAAGGGCGAGTTCGATCAACGGCGCCTGCTGGCGCGGATCCGGGAGCTGATGCTGTGACCCTGCGGGTGCTGGTGGCGGACGATTCGATGACGGTGCGGCGGCGCATCGCCCAGGCGCTGAACGAGCAGCCGGGCTTCCAGGTGGTGGGCGAGGCGGCGGACGGCCTGAGGGCGGTGGAGCTGTGCCGCGAGCTGCGGCCCGACGTGATGACGCTGGACATGGCCATGCCGGTGATGAACGGCCTGGACGCCACCCAGCGCCTCATGGCCGAATGCCCCACGCCCATCCTGATCGTGTCGGCTTCCACCAACCGGGGGGACCTGTTCAGGACCTATGACGCCCTGGCCGCCGGCGCCGTGGACGTGCTGGACAAGTCCGCCGCCAGCAGCGACCCAGGCTGGGACGAGCGGCTGGCCTCGGCCCTGCGGGTGGTGGCGCGGGTCAAAGTGGTGACCCGCTGGCGCCCGGACGCGCGGCCCACCGGGCCCGCCCCCGCCTGGCAGCGCCCGGCGGCTAGGCGCGGCCTGCAGGCCGTGTGCATCGGCGCCTCCACCGGCGGGCCGGGCGCGGTGATGGCCATCCTCAAGGGCCTGCCGCGCGACTTCCCGCTGCCCATCCTGCTGGTGCTGCACCTGGCGGACGGCTTTGACCAGGCCCTGGCCCAATGGCTGGACTCCGGCTCGCCCCTGCGGGCGGCGGTGGCCCAGGACGGCGAGCGCCTGCCCCCGCCGGGCCAGGGCCGCGTGCTGCTGGCGCCGCCCGGCCATCACCTGATCCTGCAGGACCAGCGCCTGCGCCTGGACGGCGGCGCCGAGCGGCATTCGTGCCGGCCATCGGTGGACGTGCTCTTTGAGTCCGTGGCGCAGAGCCTGGGGCCGGCCTCGGCCGCCTGCGTGCTGACCGGCATGGGCCGCGACGGCGCCGCCGGGCTGCTGGCGCTGCGGCGGGCCGGCGCCTTGACCATCGCCCAGGATGAGGCCACCAGCGTGGTCTATGGCATGCCCGGCGAAGCCGTGAGGATGGAGGCCGCCGACCAGGTCCTGCCCCTGCCGCGCATCGCCCCCGTGCTGGCGGCCGTGGCCCGGGGCAGCCGGCCATGAGCACCCGGGTCCTGATCGTCGACGACAGCCCTACCTACCTGGGCGAGGCCGCCCACCAGTTGGAGCAGGAGGGCTACGCCGTGGTCTGCGCCGGCTCGGGCCAGGCCTGCCTGGACCTGCTGGGCGCGGAGAGCGTGGGCGCCATCCTGCTGGACCTGAACATGGCCGGCCTTTCGGGCATGGAGACCTGCCAGCGAATCAAGGCCCAGGCGGCCCTGCGCGACGTCCCCCTCCTGATCCTGACCGCCGAGTCCGAGAACCAAGCCCTGGCCGAGAGCATCAACGCCGGCGCCGACGACTACGTCACCAAAAGCGGGGACCTGACCGTGCTGAAGGCCCGGCTGAAGGCCCAGCTGCGGCGGCGGCAGTTCGAGGCCGAGAACCGCGGCTTCCGCGAGCAGCTGCTGCGCCGTGAGATGGACGCCCGCGACCTGCTGGCGTCGCAGGCCCTGGCGCAGAAGCGCGCCGACCACATCGGCGAGCTGGAGGCCATGAACACCGAGCTGCGCAAGACCCAGGCCGAGGCCTTGGCCCTGGCCAAGGAGATGGAGTCGTTCAGCTATTCGGTGTCCCACGACCTGCGCGCGCCGCTGCGCAGCATCGACGGGTTCAGCCAGGCCCTGCAGGAGGATTGCGGCGACGAGCTGGACGAGCGCGGCCGCCACCACCTGGAGCGGGTGCGCGCGGCCATCGGGCGCATGGAGCGCCTGATCGATGACATGCTGAGCCTGTCGAAGGTGAGCTGCAGCGGGATGGCGTCCGAGCCGTTGGACCTCAGCGCCCTGGCCGCCGAGGTCGCCGCCGGGCTGGAGGCGGGGGCCGCCCGCTTCGACATCCAGCCCGGCCTCAGCCTGCGGGGCGACCGCGGGATGGTGCGGGTGCTGCTGCAGAACCTGCTGGGCAATGCTGTCAAGTTCAGCTCCAAGCGGCCGCAGCCGCTGATCGAGGTCTTCGGCTCCGAGGGGGCATTCACCGTGCGCGACAATGGGGTCGGCTTCGACATGGCTTACGCCGACAAGCTCTTCGGGACCTTCCAGCGCCTGCACCGGGCGCAGGACTTCCCCGGCACCGGCGTGGGCCTGGCCACCGCCCAACGCGTGGTCCGCCGCCACGGCGGCCGCCTATGGGCCGAGGCCAAGGTCGACCAGGGCGCCTCGTTCCACTTCACATGGTGACCGCGGCGTTGCCAGCGCAGGACCACGGCCGCACGGCCCTGCGGCTGCTGCTGGCCGAGGACTCGGAGGATGACGCCGAGCTGCTGCTCTATGCCCTGGGCAAGGCCGGGTTCGACGTGGACTGCCAGCGGGTGGATAGCGAGCCCGGCTTGTGCCAAGCCCTGGCGCAGGCGCGCTGGGACCTGGTCATCTCCGACCACAACATGCCCGGCTTCAGCGGCTCGCGGGCCCTTTCCATCGTCCATGGCCAGGCCCCGGGCCTGCCCTTCCTGTTCGTCTCCGCCAATCCCAGCGAGGAGACGCTGGCCGACGACCAGCGCCTGGGCGTCAGCCGCAGCTTCATCAAGGGCAAGCTGGCCGGCTTGGGCCCGGCCATCCTGGCTCTGCTGGCTGCAGCCCGGCGGCAGGGCTCGGGCTGAGCCGGACGAAAAAAAGGACCGCCGCCCCCCATGGGGGCGGCGGTCCTTTTTTTGTCGGGGCCCTGGGCCCGCCGGCGTCATCCCACCGGCAGCGGCCGCGCCTCCTGCCCCAGCATCACCGCCCACTCCATGCCCTCGCGGGGCTCCTTGCCGCGCATGATGGGTGACAGCGGCAGGGCGCCCAGCTCGCCCAGCTTCTCGCCCAGGCGGGCCTCGCGGCGCTGACCCAGCAGCAGGCTGGGCCGGGCGACATAGAGGCGCTCGAAGCCCAGCGCCGCCAGCTCACGCTCGGTCTGGGCCTTGACCCGCGAGTAGAAGAACGCCGAGCCCAGGTCCGCGCCCAGGCTGCTGACCAGGGCCAGGCGCTTGCGGTGGCGCTGCGCCTGCAAGGCGGCCACCTCCAGCGGCGCCTGGTGGTCCACCGCCAAGAAGGCTTCCTGGGTCTTGGCCACCTTGATGGTGGTCCCCAGGCAGCTGTAAAGGTCATCGGCCTGCAGCTCCTGGGCGCGCAGGCCCACCTGGGCCAGCTCGCTGAGCACCACGGTCAATTTGGGATGGCGCAGCTCCAACGGCCGCCGGCTGAGCGCGATGACGCGCTCGTACTCGGGCGCTTCGATGAGCAGGGGCAAAAGGTACGAACCCACCAGGCCCGTGGGGCCTAAGATCAACGCCGTGGCCATAGCCGCTCCTTTAGAGGAGAGGGGTCACCGGCCTCATCGTTGACACGCATCAAACATAAAGAGAAGCCGAGGGCTAGCCACGGCTTCGGGACCCCTCCCGGCACAATCATAGCGAATGCCGGGCTCCACGACTGTAAAAAAGACAAGCCTTGGCGGGCTTTCGTCAGGCGTTCAGGGTCTTCATCATGGCTTCGGGGTAGCGCGTGCCCTGGGCCGCTTGCAAGGGGAAAGCCGCGTCCAAGGCGGTCAGATCGGCGGCGCTCAGCTCCAGGTCTTGCGCGGCCCAGTTCTCCAACAGATAGGCCACCTTCTTGGTGCCGGGGATGGCCATCACTTCGTCGCCGCGCGACAGCACCCACGCCAACGCCACCTGGGCCCCCGTCGCGCCATGCGCCTGCGCCACCGCCTTCACGGCCTCCAGCAGCTTCAGGTTGCTGGCCATGGCCTCAGCCTGGAAGCGCGGGCTGAAACGCCGGTAATCGCCCTCCTCCAGGTCCGCGGGCTTGGCGATGCGGCCGGTCAGGAAGCCCCGGCCCAGCGGGCTGTAGGCCACCAGCGTGGTGCCCAGGCGGCGGCAGGCGGGCAGGATCTCGGCCTCCACGTCGCGCGTCCACAGGCTGTATTCGGTCTGCAAGGCGTGGATGGGATGCACCGCCCAGGCCCGCGCCAGCGTGGAGGCGCTGGCCTCGCTCAGCCCCAGGTAGCGCACCTTGCCCGCCTTCACCAGGGCGGCCATGGCGCCCACGGTGTCCTCGATGGGCACGCTGGGGTCCACCCGGTGCTGGTAGTAAAGGTCGATATGGTCCGTGCCCAGGCGCTTCAAGCTGGCCTCGCAGGCCTGCGCCACGTATTGCGGGCGGCCGTTGATGCTGCGCTGGTCGGGGCTGTCGCCGCGCTGGATGCCGAACTTGGTGGCCAGGAAGACCCTCTCGCGCCGGCCCTTCAAGGCCCGGCCCAGCAGCAGCTCGTTGGTGTGCGGGCCGTACATGTCGGACGTGTCCCAGAACACGCAGCCCAAGGCCAGCGCCCGCTCCAGCACGGCCAGGCTCTGCCCGTCATCATGGCTGCCGTAGAACTCGCTCATGCCCATGCAGCCCAGCCCCAGGGCCGGCAGCCGCGTGCCTTCCCTGCCCAGCGAACGTTCGATCATGGTGGCTCCTGAAGGGACCGGGACGCCGCGCCGTCAAGCCAGCGGGCGGTCCAACGCTTTGGACAGGGCCTGCGCGAACTGGCGCAGCGCCAAGGCCCCGAAGTCGGAGGCGTTCAGCGCGATGTCGCCGGCCAACGCGGTGCCCACGATCAGGCGCTCGCCGCCGCGCTCGGCCCAGCCCAGGCCCGTGACTTGATGCAGCGGCACCGCCAGGGTCAGGCGCTCCGGCCGGCTGAACCAGCCCGCCTTCACCCCGCGCGGGCCCTGGAAGAAGAACTGGTGAGCGGTCAGGCCGGCCTGGGCCTGGGCGCTGTCCACGCGGGCGATCACCGCCTCGCCCGGCGTCAGCGGCGAGGTCCACGCTGCGGGCATCGCGGCAGCCTGTTCGGGCGGCAGGGCCAGGGGCGACGCGCTGGCGGGCGCCACGGGGGCCACGGGCGGCGCAGCCGGGGGGGCCGGCGCCGCGGGCTCGGACGCTTCGATCGCGACCCCCGCGCCTTCGGCCGCGCTGACAGCATCGACGCCTCCCTCGGCGGGAACGGCGCGCCGGCGCTTGGCCACGGCCACGATGCCCAGGGCCACCGCCGCGGCCAGCACGCCCACGCCCAGCAGGCTCAGCCACAACGAAGGGCTGGCCACCCAGGCCAGCAAGGGATGCTCCTGCTGCAGGCGGCTGCGACGGGGCCCGCCGCCATGCCGATGGCCCTTGGCCTGGGCGCCGATGTCGTTGGCGCCCGAGGCATCGTCGGCGGCGGCATCGTCGGCGGCGGCGTCATCGGCGGCCGTCGCGGGGACGCCGGCGGCCAGCGTCACGTCACGGCCGGGCTGCGGCTCGCCCCTCAGCGAGGCCGGGCGATGGTCCTCCTTGGGCAGCTCCATGGGGGCTTCGGTGGCCGCCGGGGTGGCCGCCGGCTCGGCAGCGGCCGCAGCCTGATCCGCGGGCGCGTCCGCGGCGGGGGCATCCTCGGCGCAGCGCTGCTTGTAAGGCGCCGGGTCGCCATCCGCCTGGGCCAGGCCGGAGCGGGCCGCCTCATCGCAGGGCTCGGCGTCCAGGACCTGCTTGTACAGGAAGCGGGCCTTGGCCTTCTCCCCTTGGTCCAGGGCCTTGGCGGCCCGGTCCAACAGGTCGGACGCCGGGGCCAGCGCCGGCAGCAACAGGAAGGCCCCCAGGATGGAAAGCTGTTTCAGCATGCGCGTGATCCCGCGGAGAGAGGAACTGGATGCGGCGTCCATTGTAGCCGGGAGCGCCCCGCGTTAAAAGCGGACGCTGGCGGTCATCAGGGTGGCGTCGGGGCCGGGCGCCAGCCCCCATTGGAACAGCGGCGGCCCCTCCTCCGCGCTGGTGCGGCGCACCTGGATGCCGGTGGCCACGCCCAGCGCGCCGCCCACCAGCACGTCGCTGGTGAAATGCGCGCGGTTGTAAATGCGGCTGTACGCCACCAGGCCCGCCAATGGGTAGGTCCACCAGCGGCCATACTCGGCGCCGTAGACCTCGGCCACCGCGAAGGCCGAAAAGCTGTGGCCCGAAGGCATGCCTTGGCTGGCCTGGCTGTAGAAGAACAGCTTGTGCTGGGTGTCATCCTGGCTGGGCCGGTTGGACCAGGCGGCGTATTTGAAGACCGTTGAATACACGCCCACCACAGCCAAGGCCTGCAGGGCCTCGCCCGAGGTGGCGCGCAGGCGCGACCCGCCGAAGCCGCCGATGCCGTAGAGCGCGGCGGCGTAGAGCGCCTCCATGTAGCCTTCCCCCAGCCACGAGACCGTGGGCATGGAGCGGTCCAGCCAGGGCTTGCGGGCGTCGCCGCTGCTGAGGCCCCGGGTCAGGGGCACGTCATTGTTCCACACCACCGCCGCCGACCCCAGGACCGCGCCCACGGCCAGCCAGTCCCCGCCATCCCAATGCAGCGGCGCCAGGCCGAAATCGCCCAGGGCGCCCACGGTGCTCATGATCATGGGGCGCGAGGCGGGGGCGGGCTGGGCGGCGGCTTGGGCCGGCGGGCTCAGCGCCAACGGTTGCGCCGCCGGGGCGGCGGGCTCGACGGCCCGGGCGGACGCCGCGGCGCAGAGCAGCGCCAGGCTTAACGAACGCGATGAAAGCCTCATGATCCCCTTAAAAACGGCACAGCCCCGGGTCGCCCCGGGGCTGTGCGCTGATGGCGTCCTTCAAGCCTTGATCTTGGCCTTGACGCTGACCCAAGCCAGGATGCGCTCGCTGACCTGGGGGGCGGTGAGGCCAAAGTGCTTGGCCAGCTCGTCGGCCGGCCCGGAGAGGCCGAAACCGTCCACGCCGATGTTGAGGCTGTCCGAGCCCACCAGGGCCGGCCAGGTGTCGGTGGCCCCGGCCTCGAAGGTGACGCGGGGCTTGGGGCCCAGCACCTGGGCCTGGTAAGCGAGGTCCTGCTGCTTGAAGACGCACACGCTGGGCATGCTCACCAGGCGGGCCTTCAGCCCGGCCTTGGCCAGCAAGCCCACCACCTCCTGGGCCGTGCCCAGCTCGCTGCCGGTGGCGATCAGGGTCAGCTCGGCGCCGGCGTCCTCGCGCAGGACGTAGCCGCCCTTCCATATGCTGCGCTTGTCAAAGCCCGCCGGGTAGTCGATCAGGGGCAGGGCCTGGCGGCTCAGGCACAGGGCCACCGGGCCTTGGGCGAAGCCCGCGGTCCAGGCCCAGGCCATGCCGGTCTCCAGGCCGTCGCCGGGGCGCCACACCGCCAGCCCGGGGATCATGCGCAGGCAGGCGATGTGCTCGATGGGCTGGTGGGTGGGGCCGTCCTCGCCCAGGAACACGCTGTCATGGGTGAAGATGAACACGCTGCGCGCGCCCATCAGCGCGGCCAGGCGGATGCTGGGGCGCATGTAGTCGGCGAACTGCAGGAACGTGCTGCCGTAGGCGCGCCAGGCGCCGTGCAGGTTGAGGCCGTTCAGCACCGCGCCCATGGCGTGCTCGCGCACGCCGAAGTAGATGTTGCGGCCCTCGAACACGCCGCGGGGGCTCCACTTGGCGGTGGTGCTGTCCTTGATGCCCACGCCATTGCTCTCGGTCAGGTCGGCGCTGCCGCCGATCAGCCAGGGCATGTCCTTGGCCAGGATGTTGAGCACCTTGCCGCCGTGCTTGCGGCTGGCGGCCTTCTCCTTGTCCATGCCCTCGACGGCCTTCAGCAGCGCGGCCTCGTCGATGCCCTGGGCCCATTGGGCGTCCCAGGCTGATGCCAGGGCCGGCTCCTCGCTGCGCCAGGCGCTGAACTCCTTCTCCCACTTCTCGTAGGCCTTCACCTTCTCGGCCACGCGCTCGGCGCACCACTCGCGGACCTCCTGCGGCACCTCGAAGGGCGGCAGGGTCCAGCCCAGCTTTTGCTTGGTCAGGTCCACCTCAGCCTGGCCCAGGGCCTGGCCGTGGGTCAGGGGGCTGCCTTCCAGGTTGGCGGCGCCGCGACCGATGATGCTCTGGGCGATGATCAGGGTGGGGTGGCGCAGGGCGTGCCGGCTGGCCTCCAGGGCGTCCAGCAGGGCGGCCTGGTCGTAACCGCTGACCTTGATCACCTTCCAGCCGTAGGCCTCGTAGCGGGCCGCCACGTCCTCGGTGAAGGTGATCTCGGTGCTGCCGTCGATGCTGACGTCGTTCTTGTCGTAGATGACGGTCAAGTTGCCCAAGCCCATGTGGCCGGCCAGGCTGGCGGCCTCGCTGCTGATGCCCTCCATGATGCAGCCGTCGCCGGCCAGGCAGAACACGCGCCCGTTGATCACCTTGTGCTTGTCGGTGTTGTACTTGCCCGCCAGCAGCAGCTGGCCCATGGCGAAGCCCACCGCCGAGCTGATGCCCTGGCCCAGCGGGCCGGTGGTCATCTCCACGCCGGGCAGGTGGCCGTACTCGGGGTGGCCGGCGGTGCGGCTGCCCATCTGCCGGAAGGCCTTGATGTCATCCAGGCTGCAATCGTAGCCGAAGAGGTGCAACAGGCCGTAGAGCAGCATGCTGGCATGGCCGGCGCTCAGGATGAAGCGGTCGCGGTCCTGCCACTCCGGCTTGCCCGGATGGAAGCGCAGCACGTGGCTCCACAGCACCAGCGACATCTCGGCGGCGCCCATGGGCGTGCCGGGATGGCCGCTGTTGGCCTTCTGGATGGCGTCGATGGACAGCACCCGCAGGGTGTCGATGACCGACTGCGGGACTTTTTCGGGGGTCTTCATGCATGCTCCGGGGGGCCGGGAAAGGGGGCGATATTTTCCGGAATCGGGCCTCAAACAGCAAGGGTCTAATCCCCGTCCTCGTCCACGTCCTCGGCGGGCTTGGGGGGCTTGATGCGGGGCCGGACTTCGCCGTCGGGCACGGGCCACGCCACCTGGCCGGCCACCCGCAAGGCCCGGCCGGGGTAAACGGGGTAGAACAATCCGTCGTCAAAGGTGTGGACCTGCAGGGCCAAATGGGTGCCCAAGCGGCGGTCCTGGACGTAGCGGCCGGTCCGCCCCACCCAGCCCACCACCTCGCCTTTCACCACCAGCTGGCCCGGGCTGACCCGGATGTGCCCCAGGTGCGCGTAGGTGAAGATCAGCTTGTCCTGCTGGTCGAGCACGGTGATGAAGTTCCCCAGCGGCGAGGCGTCGGCGTCCTTCCAGAACTTCTCGGAGGCCACCACCACCCCGTCGGTGGCGCTGACCACCGGGGCCGGCTTCTTGGTGCGGTCGTCCACGCCCAGGCGGCCGCTGTCGCGCAGGTAGAGGCGCAGGCCGGGGAAGCCCTTGGACTTGGGGCCGTCCAGGTAGCGGTAGTCGTCCACCCAGTAGCTCTCGCCGAAGCAGCCCGCGTCGTAGCCCGGCAGCGGGAACATCCACTGCCAATGCTTCTCCTTGGGGCTGGGAAGGTCATCCACCTTGATGGTGGCCCACAGCGCCTTGTAACGCTCGCGCGCGGCCTTGCCATCCAGCTTGCCTTCCAACAGCGCGTGGGTGGCCTCGTTCCACAGCCCGCAGGCTTCCAGTTGCGGCTCCTGCACGTACTGCGACGAGGCCCGCAGGGGCGCGCCCAGGCAGCCAAGCGCCCACAGCAGCGCCAGGGCCCTCACGGCCGCCGCCCGGGCCGGTCGAAGCGCAGCACGTTCCAATCCCGCAGCACCGCCTGGCCGCGCAGCCTCAGGCCCTGCCGCCGGGCGGCGGCCTTCACCAAGGCGGCCTCGGGCGGGGTGTGGATGCCGCTGCAAAGCAGGGTCCCGCCCCGCTCCACCTGGGCCGCCAGCCGCGGCATCAGCGCGCCCAGCACGGGGGTGACCAGGTTGCCCAGCACCAGCGGGTAGCGCCGGCCCCGCAGGCGGGCCAGCGGGAAACGGCCGCAGATCACGGGCATGGCGGCGGGCTTGACGCCGTTCAAGGCGCGGTTGCCGCGCAGCTCGGCGCAGGCCGCGCGCTCCACTTCGACGCAGGCCACCTGGGCCGCGCCCAGGTGCAGGCAGGCGAAGCCCAGGATGCCGCTGCCGGCGCCCACATCCAGCGCGCGCAGCCCCGGCGCCCAGGCCTTGGCCAGGCGTTCGATCTGCCCCAGCATCAGGCGGGTGGACTCGTGCAGGCCCGTGCCAAAGGCCTGGCCTTGGATCAGGATGATGGGTTTTTCGGCGGGCCGCAGCCGGGCCGGCTTGGCCTGCGCGGCCGGTTGGATGACGAAGCGGCCCAGGCGCAGGGTGGGGAATCGGCCGTGCAGGGCCTTGGGCGCCTGGGGCGTCACCAGGCGCGCGCTGACCCGGGCCGCGCCCAGCAGCCCCAGGCGGCGCCGGGCTTCGGCTTCGCGGCGGGCCTGGCCGGCGGGCAACCACCCCTGTAAACGCGTGACGCCGCCGGACGAGGGTTGAAGGAGCAAGCCGTCCGGAAAGAGATCCGGCAGCGCAGCTCCCGCCCAGTCAGCGGCGGCGTCAGGCAGGGAAAAGGTCAGGCGTAAACGGGTGTCGGCGGCGTTCAAACCGAGGGTGCCGCGCCTGTAAGCAGCTCTTTGAGCTGCTTACCCGGCTTGAACTTCGGCGCCTTCTTGGCTTCGACCTGCACGGTCTCGCCCGTTTTTGGATTTCGCGCGACGCGGGCTTTCTTTTCCACCACCACAAAAGTGCCCAGCCCGGCCAAGTTCACCTTGTGGCCGTTCTTCAAGCTCTCTTGAATGGTGTTGACCAGCGTTTCAAGGACGGTTTCCGCGTCCTTCTTTTGCATGCCGGTCTTCTCTGCCAGCGCCTCGACGATCTCGATCTTGGTCACGGCCCCTCCGTGAAATCGGACGAAATAGTTATAACTGAAAAAGGCTTCGTTTCCAATACTATTTCGTGGTGATAGGGCTCACTCTCCGCGGCTGTCCACCCGGGCTCGGCCGGCCTTCTTCTGTCCGTGAAAACGCTTATTTTCCAACATCTTTTGCTTGGCGCGCTTGGAGCGTTTACGCTTCTGGCGGCGGACCTTTTCCGCCTCAGCGCGTTTTTTGCTTATCTCACCATGGATTTTCTCAGCGATCTTGTCGGCCAAAAGCCGCCGGGCCAAGAAGCGGTTCATGCCTTGGCTGCGCTCTTGTTGGCAGCGCACCATCAGCCCTGAGGGCTTGTGGACGATCACCACGCAAGTGCTGACCTTATTCACATTCTGTCCACCGTTGCCGCCGGAACGGATGAAGCTTTCATCCAGATCCTCCTCTTTAATGCCAAGACGCAAGAGGTCGGCCTGCAAAGCGGCGAGTTTTTCAGATGATACGGGTAGATCCGGCATGGCTTCCTCGTTGGGCGATGCGCCAGCCTATCACAGCACGCCGGGCAAAAAAACAGGGAGCCCGACCCGAAGGCCGAGCTCCCGGTTCAGGTTTGATTTGTGTCAGCCCTTGAAGATCTGCGTGTCGACCTTGGGCGCGAACTTGTAACCGAGCCAGACCACCACCAGGCCCAGCACGACGCCGCCCAGGAGGCCGGCCCCTTCGCCGGGCAACTGGTAATTGCTGTCGTGGGCGCCCATCATGCCCAGCAGCAGCGGCACCGACAGGTAGGTGTTTATCTTGCTGGCCATCGCCGCCTGCTTGGGCACGGCCGGGTCCACCGCCGGACCGCCCTGGGCTGCGCCGATGATCTTCTTCTGCCGGGGCCAGATGACGAACCACACGTTGAACCACATGATCGTCCCGAAACCGGCGCCCATCAGCATGTAAGCGGCCTTCAGGTTGGAGAAGGCCATGCCCAGCACCGCGAAATGGTTGTACAGGGCGTCGAGCATGTACAAGCCGGTCAAGAAGGTGAACATGGCGCCCCAGCGGAACATGAACAGGGCCCGGGTCATCAGCAGCGGGTTGACCACCTTCTTCATGTCGCCAGGGTACTTGGCGTCGCCCTGCAGGTTCGCGTTGACGAAATTGAAGAAGTACAGGTGCCCGATCCACAGCACGCCGGCCACGTAGTGGGCCCAGCGGACCAGGGTCAGCAGCAGCGCCGACACGGCGAAGCCGGTCGAGGCGGTGTCCGCCACGGCGGCGGCGGTCTGGCTCACAGCGTTCATATCAGCCACAGTTTTCCTCCTTGAGTGGGCTATAGCTTAACAAGACCTATACGGCGGGGCCAGGGGCGAAGATTGCCTGTGCTATCATCCAAAACGCCTGTCTGTGCACCGGGATCGGGCGGGCCCGGCGCTGGCAAAGCCGCCGAAATGGGGTAGAGTGGCGCCATGGACAATGCCAAACCCGACACAACGCTGAGCTCCATCGTGGGCCAGGATCACGACAAGAAGACCTTGCTGGACTATCTTTGCGCGCGCTTCCGCTACCGCGACCGCCCCGGCTGGCAGGCCGAGATCGCCCTGCGCCGCCTCAGCGTCAACGGCCGCACGGTGGCCGCCACCCACCCGGTCCGCTTCAAGGACACGGTCAGCTACACCGCCCCGCGCCACGAGCCGGAGGTCGCCACCGACCTGCCCGTGCTCTTCGAGGACGAGTTCCTGCTGGTGGTGGCCAAGCCCGCGCCGCTGCCGGTGCACAGCGACGGCGTGTTCATCACCAACACCGCCATCAACCTGTTGCGCGTGGCGCACAAGAACCCGCAGCTGGGCCTGGGCCACCGCCTGGACCGCGAGACCAGCGGCGTGCTGGTCCTGGCCAAATCCAAGCCCATCATCTCCAAGATCATGGCAGGCTTCGACGAGAGCACCGTGGAGAAGCAGTACCTGGCCGTGGCCCGCGGCGACGCCGGCTTCAAGGAGGAGCTGGTGCGCGGCGGCATGGGCCGCTCCAACGACAGCGTGCTGGACCTGCGCCAGGTGCTTTACGCCCCCGGCACGCCCAACACCAAGGACAGCAGCACCCGCTTCATCGTGCGCGAGAAGCTGGCCGGCTTCACCCTGCTGCTGTGCCAGCCGCTGACCGGCCGCACCAACCAGATCCGCGTGCACCTGGAGCACCTGGGGCTGCCGCTGGCCGGCGACAAGCTGTACGGCCGCACGGACGAATTCTACCTGGATTTCATCAAGCACGTGAAGGCCGGCGGCGGCCAGGATTTCGCCGGCCGCGTGGAGCATCCGCGGCATCTGTTGCACGCATGGAAGCTGGGCATGCGCCATCCCGTGACGGGCGAGCGGATGCTGTGGGAGGCGCCGCTGCCGGCGGACATGGCGGGCTTCATCGAGTCGCATCGGGCCTGAGCGCCGCCAGCGGGCCCACGCTTAAAGCTTCAGTCCCAGCTGCCCCTGTGCTTCATCCGCCCCCGGCTGCAATGCCGCGCGCAGCTGCGCCAACAGCCGCTTCTCGGCCGCCGCCAGCGGCAGCTTGTCCAGCTTGGCCAACGTCACCCACTCCCAGCCGGCCTGGGGCTCGCCGGCCGCCGCCGTGAACAGGAACGGCAGCAGGTGGATGTCGTAGATGGTGATGCCGTGCCTCAGCTTGGGCAGGCGCCCGGATAGGGACGCCGCCTTCCCCGCCAGCTTCCTGGCCTCCTTGGTCGCGGCGGCCTCGGCCACGGCCGCGTCGTCGCCATCCAGCTCGGCTTCGGGGAAGGCCCAGAAGCCCTGCAGCCGGTCGGCAGCCGCCCCGGCCGGGGGCTTTTTGCCGGCCGTGCGCGGGCGCGCCAGCACCTTGGCCTGAGGCCCCTTGCCCGCCACGACCAGCGCCACCGCCTTGAACAGCGTGCGCGTCCCGGCGCGCGCGGGCAATTGCGGGTAGGCCTCCGGCTTGCCGGCCAGGAAGGCGGCGCAGTGCTTGGCCAGCGGGCAGGCCGGGCACTGGGGCTTGGTGGGCGAGCACAGGCTGGCGCCCAGCTCCATCATGGCTTGGTTGAAGTCGCCAGGCCGCTTCGCGTCCAACAGCGCCTGGGCCGCCTCCTTGATGGCGGCCGCGCCCGCGCCCTTGGTGGGGTCGGCGTCCAGGGCCAGCAGGCGCGCCAGCACGCGGATGACGTTGCCGTCCACCACCGCCGCCGCCAAGCCGAAGGCGATGCTGCCCACCGCCGCCGCCGTGTAGTCGCCCACCCCCGGCAAGGCGCGGATGCCCTCCAGGTCGCGGGGGAACGCCCGCTGGGCCGTGATGGCCTGGGCGGCGGCGTGCAGGAAGCGGGCGCGCCGGTAGTAGCCCAATCCCGCCCAGGCCGCCAGCACGTCCTGCTCGGATGCCTTGGCCAGGGCTCCCGCCGACGGGAAGCGCTTCAGGAATTTTTCGTAGTAGGGGATGACCGTCTTCACCTGGGTCTGCTGCAGCATCAGCTCGGACACCAGGATGCGGTAGGGGTCGGACGTGCGGCGCCACGGCAGGTCGCGCGCCGCGACGCCGTACCATTTCAAGAGGGCCGAACGGATGGCTACATTGTCCCGGGTCATGGGGACGATTCTAGACGGAAAGCAGGCCCCCTGTCGCCTAGGCGCTTTTGCCCCGTTTGGGGGGCTTGCGCAGGCGGCCCAGGCTGTCGACCAGGGCCTGGCGCATGAGGGATTGGTAGGGGATGCCCAGCTCCTTGCCCTGACGCTGGTAGGACTCCACCAGGGCCTTGGGCAGGCGCAGGCTCACGGGGCGGTCCCTGGGGACGAAGTTGAAGCTGGCCGCTTCCCAGCGGTCTTTGTCGGCGATGACTTCGCTCAGATCCTGGTCCAATGGGTCGTCGCCACTCATATCAAATAGGGGCTTAGGCTGGATCCTCGTCTCCAACTAGAAAAGAAAAGGGGCCCAGGATTTCTCCTGAGCCCCTTTGTCTGCGTGGATGAACCAAATTACGCCGTCACCCGCTTCCCTGCCATGACCGCCGGCAAACTAGCCCCGCCGGATCAGGAAATAGTTGAACTTCTGCTTGGAGCCCTTGGGCGTGCGGTGATGCTCCATGGCCTGCTCGACCAGCGTGAAGCCGGGCCCCAGCGCCTTCACCAAGGTGTCGGCGTCGTAGCGCTGCACCGCCAGGCCGCTGCACTGCTCGGGCCCATCCAGGGCGAAGGTGGCCATGATGATCAGGCCGCCGGGCTTCAGCCCCGCCTTCAGCGCCTTCAGGTAGCCGGCGCGCAGCTCTGGCGTGGTCATGAAATGAAAGACCGCGCGGTCATGCCACAGGTCGAACACTTGGTTGGGCCGCCATTCGCACGCGTCGGCCACCACCCATTCCACCTCGCCCGCCTTGTCCCCCAAGGCCAGCTTGGCCGCCTCCAGCGCCGACGCCGAGATATCCACCGCCGTGACCATGAGATCCTTGGCCAGCAGCGCGCCGACCATGGGCGAGGCTCCGCTGCCCAGGTCCACGGCGATGCTGCCGGGCCTCAGCTTGGCATGGCTCAACAGCGTCAGCGACAGCGTGGGCGCGGCCTGGTACCAGCTGACCTGGTCGGGGGCCTTCTCGGCGTAGAGGGTTTCCCAGTGGGTGCGGGGGTCTGACATCAAGGCTCCAAAAAAGAAAGGCGGCCCGAAAGCCGCCCTTCTTGGCTTGTTGAATGGGCCGTGCTAATCCTGCTTCACCTGCCCCGGCGCCAGGATCATCTCCTTGACGGTCTTCCCTCCCGGGATCATGGGCAGCACGTCCTCTTCCTTGGGGATCATCACTTCCAGCACATAGGGCCCGTCATGCGCCAGCATGGCCTTGATGGCGCCGGCGACCTCGTCGGGCTTGCTGATGGCCGCGCTCTCGATGCCGTAGAGCGCCTTCACCCCGGCGGCGTACTTGGGGAACTGGTTGAACTCCACGCTGCTGTAGTTGCGGGCGTAGAAGCGGCGCTGCCACTGGCCCACCATGCCCAGGATCTTGTTGTTCAGGATCACCAGCTTCACCGGGATGTTGCGGTCGTAGCAGGTGCGCAGCTCGTTGATGTTCATCTCGAAGCTGCCGTCGCCGTCGATGTTGATCACGGTGCTGTCGGGGCGGCCCAGGGCGGCGCCCACGGACGCGGGCAGGCCGTAGCCCATGGTGCCGGCGCCGGCGCTGGTGATGAAGGTGCGCGGCTCGCGGAAGGTCAGGTATTGGGCGGCCCACATCTGGTGCTGCCCCACGCCGGTGGTGAAGATGGTGCGCTTGCCCTGGGTGGCCTTGTCCAGCGCCTGCAGGAAGGCCTGCGGCTTGATGACGCTGCCGTCGCCGGGCTCGTAGGCCATGGGATAGCGGGCCTTCAGCACGTCCAGGTGCTTGATCCATTCGGCGCTGTCCGCCGCCGGGCATTTGGGGGTGAGGCGCTGCAGGAAATCCTTCACCCGGCCGTGCACGGGGATGTGGGCGCGCTTGTTCTTGTTCAGCTCGCTCTTGTCCACGTCCACATGCACGATGAAGGCGTTATTGATGAACTCGCTCACCTTGCCGGTGACGCGGTCGTCGAAGCGGGCGCCCAGGCAAAGGACCAGGTCGGCCTGGTCGATGGCGAAATTGGCGTAGGCCGCGCCGTGCATGCCCAGCATGCCGAAGTACAGCGGGTGGTCGCCGGGGAAGGCGCCCAGGCCCAGGATGGTGCTGCAGACGGGGATGCGGGTCTTCTCGGCGAAGGCCTTCAGCTCGGTCCACGCGTCGCCCAGGACGATGCCCTGGCCGATGTACAGCAGCGGCCGCTTGAACTTCTTGATGGCGTCGGCCACCTCTTCCAGGCGCTTGTCGTCGATGACCGGGGCCTCGACCAATTGGTAGCCCGGCAGGCGGTACTCGCGGCTGATGCTGGCCGTGGGCACGGACAGCTCCTGGGCGTCCTTGGTGATGTCCACCAGCACCGGGCCCGGGCGGCCCGTGCTGGCGATGTGGAAGGCCTCGTGGATGACGCGCGCCACTTCGCTGGTCTTGTTGACCAGGTAGTTGTGCTTGGTGACCGCCTGGGTCACGTTGGTGATGGGGGTCTCCTGGAACGCGTCCTTGCCGATCAGGTGGCTGTAGACCTGGCCCGAGATGCCCACGATGGGGGTCGAGTCCATCTTGGCGTCGGCCAAGGGGGTCACCAGGTTGGTGGCGCCCGGGCCGCTGGTCACCAGGCACACGCCCACGTCGCCGGTGGCGCGCGCGTAGCCTTCGGCCGCGTGGCCGGCGCAGCGCTCGTCGCCGTTGAGGACCATCTCGATCTTGGTCTTGTTGATAACGTTGAAGATGGGCAGGTTCGAGCCGCCGGGGTAGCCGAACACGTACTTCACGCCCAGCGTGGCCAGCTCATCGACCAGGATCTGCGCGCCGATCTTCTTATCTTCACCTGACATAGTGCCTCCAGGGGCCGCCCAGGGTGGGGGCCTCAGCCGTCATTTAGGGGCCATCAATATAGGTTAGCTTCGGCAAGCCCGTCAACGGGCCGCCATCCGCCCCCGGCCGCCAAATCAATGAAAAAGGCGGGCCCCGGGGGGCCCGCCTTCAACGCGGCCAGCGCCGTGGAGGGCGTCAGTCCTTGCGGGCCTTCCAGCGCTTCAAGCCTTCCTTCATCTTGTCCCGCAGGTGGATCACATACTGGGCGGCCTGGGTGGGGCTCAGCACCGCCTGGGCCTGGTCCATGGCGGCGTCCTGGTCGGCCTGCTGGGCCCGGTGCTCGGCCTTCAAGCTGTCCAGGGTGCCCTGCAGGTCGCTGTCGGGGGCCTTGGCCAGCAGCTGGTCCGACAAGGTGGTGATCAAGGCCTGGATCTTCTGCTGGTGCAGCTGGCGCTTCTCCCGCCCGGCCCGGTGGATCACCTTGAGCTTCTCCTTCTGCTCCGGGCTCAGCGACAGCTCCTGCTGCAGGCTGGCGGGGTCCGGCATCTCCTGGGCCGGGCCCATGGCCTCGGGAGCCTCCTGGGCGTCCGGGGCGGGGGAGGCGTCGGCGATCCTGACCCCCGCGGCATCCTGCGGCGGCGCGTCAAAAGCCGGCCCATCGGCGCGCAGGCCGGCGGGGGCCAACAGGGCGGCCAAGGCCAAGCCCATGGTGTAACGAGCGGTCATCGTCATGGTCACCCCTGCAAGGCTTAGCGGAAGTCGATGCCGACCTGGATATGGCCGCCACCGATGTTGCTGATGAACCCGTACTCCGCGCCCAGTTCGGCGTAGAGCCACACGATGTTGAGCTTCAGGCCGGCCGCGGCGCGCACCTCGTAGGTCGGGGCGATCTGGCTGGCCGAGCCCGACAGGCGCCCCGCCACCGTCCCGCCGCCGGGGCCCGTCAACGTGACGTCGCCCTCCTGGGTCGCGGTGACGGTGGTCCCGCCGCTGTAAAGGTCCCCGGAAACGCCGACGTAGGGGGCCACCATGCCCAGGAAGCTCCGGCTCAGGGTGGCGCGCAGGCTGTAGGTGCTGATATCGCTGTTGACGTCCAGGATGCTGTGGGTGGTGCCGCCCAGCGTGGCGCCGTCATAGCTGCCGCCCGCCACCGAATAGTCATCGCTCTGGGCGTGCACGGTCCCGTAGAGGCGGCCATAGCTGGCGCCGATGGCCAGGGTCACCGGGACCACCAGGCCCTCTTCCAGCAGGTTGTGGCGCAGGTCGAAGGCGTAGCCGGTCAGGTCGATGTTGTTGCTGCCGAAGCCGGTGTTCAGGCTGTCAAAGCGGGCGCCCAGGTCAAAGCCGAAGGGCAAGCCCACGTGGGCGTTCAACGAGCCCAAGCCCACCGGGATGGTGCTGGGCAGGCTGCTGCTCAGCAGCCCCAGGTCCACCGCCTGGTTCCCGCCGGTGTTGGCGCCGGCGCCCGCCGCCAGGGCGGCCGCCTTGTTGATGCTGTTGAGGCTGATGCCGAAGCCCGCGCCGATGTTGAAGCCCAGCGTGGGCTTGGCGCCCGCCGGGGCGAATTCCTGGCTGGCGGCGGCGAAGGCCAGGCTATCCACCAGCGGCCCGGTGATGGCGGCCGACAGGGCGCTGAGCTGGGCGGGCAGGGCGGCGTTGTACTCGGCCACCGGGGAGGGGCTGGCGCTGGCCCGGCTGGCGACCAAAAGCGCCAGGATCGCGTAAGTCAGGGTGCAACGGCGCATCGTACCTCCGTGATCCAGGCGCTCAGGCGCCCGGTTAGGATGCTCCCCTGCGGCCTTGCCAGGCCGAGCGGAGGGCCTATAAGATAGCCGCCTCTCTTGCCCAGGACAAGCCCCATGCCCAGGAAGATCACCATCGCCAACGCCGCCGGCTTCTGCTTCGGCGTGAAAAAGGCCATCGACCGCGCCGAGCAGCAGGATGAGGCCTTCATCTTCGGCAGCCTGATCCACAACCCCCAGGAAGTGGCCCGCCTGGACGGCCTGGGCAAGCACATCGTCACGAGCCTGGACGACGTCAAAGGCAACCAGGTGATCATCACCGCCCACGGCCTGGAGATAAAGAAGGTCGAGGAGATGAAGGCCCGGCACATGGAGATCATCGACACCACCTGCCCCCTGGTGACCCACATCTACAAGAGCGGCCTGAAGCTGCAGGAGCAGGGCCTGCAGGTGGTCATCGTCGGCGACCCCAAGCACGTCGAGGTCAAGGGCATCGCCAGCCGCATGATCGACCCCATCATCGTCTACAAGCCCGAGGACGTGGCCCAGCTGGTCCCCGAGGGCGCCCGCATCGGCGTGGTCAGCCAGAGCACGCTGCTGCTGGAGAAGTTCGACGAATTCGTGGAGCTGTTGAAGGCCCGATGCAGCGAGGTGGTGGCCATCAACACCATCTGCAAGCCCACCAAGGACCGCCAGACCTCGGCCAAGGCCCTGAGCCAGGAAGTGGACGTCATGGTGGTCATCGGCGGCTACAACAGCTCCAACACGCACAAGCTGGCGGACGTGGCCGCCGAGCGCCTGGGCCCCGCCAACACCCACCACATCGAGACCGCCCAGGAGCTGAAGCAGGACTGGTTCAACGGCAAGCATCACGTCGGCGTCACCGCCGGCGCCAGCACCCCGGACTACCTGATCCAGGAGGTGGTGAAAGCCATTGAGGGGCTGCCGGAGACGGTGGGGGCGTAGGCCGCCGGGGGCGGCCTAGTTCAGCTGCAAGACCCCTTGGGCCATCAAGGCGTCGTGCAGCCGTTGGGGCGGCAGGGCCACCACGCCGGGCCAGGCCACGATGCCCTTGGCGCAGCTGACCGCGCGGAAGGCTTCGGGGTCCTGCAGGGGCGCGAAGGCGCCCAGGGGATGGCTGGGCTCCAGGCGGACCTCGCCCTCCACGCCGTCTTCAAAGCGCACGTTCAAACGATGGTCGTCCAAGGGCGTCACACTGATCACTTTGGGGTTCATGACCGTTCCACGGGTTGGTTGGCCTGGCGGGGCGAGCCCAGGACAGGCTCTATTGTCCGCCTGGCCCGGCGGGGCGTCCAAACTTAAGTAAAAAAGCCCATCATTTAATAAGAATCGGTTTGGAATAAAGGTAAAGCCCGCGTCACCATGGATGCGGCAACAGCTCCCGCAAGGGCTTGCTCAGCCCCGGGCCCAGCAGCACCTCAGCGTCCAAATTGGCAGGGTCGATCTGGCGCATGAACTCGCGGCAGCGGCCGCAGGGGGGCACCACGCGCCCGTCCTGGTAGACCGCCACGATCATGACGATGCGCTGCTCGCCGGCGGTGGCCATGGCGGCGATGGCGCTGTGCTCGGCGCAAAAGCCGATGCCGCAGGGCACGTCCACGCAGACGCCCCGGTAGACGTTGCCGTCGGCGGCCAACAGCGCGCAGCCCACGTCACCGGTGGTGTGCTTGCCGATGGCGCGGGGCTTGACCACGGCTTGGGCGCGGGCGATCAGCTCTTGGTGGGTCATGGGCGCTGGCCGAAGAGGCGCTGGAACCAGCCCTGGGGCTTGTCCTTGCGCCAGTAGAGGCCGTCGGCGCGCTTCTCCACGCCGTAGTGCAGGTTCTTGCGGTACTCGGTGGGATAGATGATCCGGCCCTGGATGTCGAACTCGCGCAGCTGCTGGTTGAAACGGTATTTGCGCTCCTTCGGCGTCCGGCCCGCGGCGATCTGGCATTGGCGCTGCTCGGCCACGCTGCGGGTGAAGGCGGCGAAATCCTCCGTGCCGAAGATGCGCTCCAGGGCCTTCTTGACCGCGTTCACCAGGCCCGGGCTGGCCCCGTTGCTGGCGATGGTGATCCTCAACAGGCCCGCCCGCACCAGGCCCATCATCACCGCATTGCTCACCTTGGGCTGGTCGTAGGCCGAGATGATGGCGTGCTGCTTCAGGCATTCCTCGTAGACCCAGGCGCTCAAGGCCGGCTCGGTCTTGACGCAGTTGAGCACGAAGAACTTGCCGGCGATGTCGGCGGGGGCGGCCTCGCGCAGCTCCAGCCTGGCCCCGCCCTGGCGCAGGAATTCCACCAGCGCCGGGTCGGCCCGCTTGGCCACCACCAGCAGGTCGGCCTGGGCCTCCAGCAGGCGCTCGGACTTCTCCAGCGCCTCGCCGTCGCCGCCGATCACCAGGCAGGGCTTGCCCACCACATCCAAGTTCAACGCGAAATAGGGTTTGGCCATGGATCCCGTCGAGTCGGTGTGCGTGCCCCGCCGGGGCCCTGCCGCGGGCCCCGCATCTAGGACGGCTATCTTACGGAAAGGGGGCCGGCTTGGCTTCAAAAAGCGGGCCTCCGCCCTAAAAAACCTAGGCAGACGGGTCCAAGCTGGTCAAAATAGGCGCTTGTCGCGCAGGCAGGGCTATCTTTCAATGAGGATCCGCATGGCCATCAAGACCGAATGGGTGACTGACACCTTTGGGCACATCTACGAGGGCAAGTCGCTTTACAAGGGCAGGACCAAGTTCCAGAGCATGGAGATCTTCCAAAGCGACACCTTCGGCATGCTGCTGTTCCTCGATGGCAAGATCCAGATCAGCGAAGGCGACGAGAACCGCTACCACCAGTACCTGGTCAGCGCCCCCCTGCTGGCCCACAAGGCGCCCAGGAGCGTCTGCATCGTCGGCGGCGGCGATTGCTTCAGCCTGGAGGAGGCCGTCAAGATCCCCGGCCTCAAGCGGATCTTGATGGTCGAGATCGACAAGGGCGTGGTCGACTTCTGCAAGTCCCACTACCCCGACATCAAGAAGTGCCTGCAGGACCCCCGCATTGAGATCGTCTACGAGGACGCCCGCGCCTACCTGGAGCGCGAGCCCGAGAGCTTCGACGTGCTGGTGGTGGACCTGACCGAGCCCCACGGCCCCAGCAAGATGCTCTACACCTACGAGTTCTACCAGTTGTGCAAGCGCCGCCTCAACGAGGGCGGCATCCTCAGCATCCACACCGACAACTACTTCCTGTTCCCCGACAGCTTCGCCACCATCCGCAAGACGCTGGACGCGGTCTTCAAGCATGTGGCCACCGCCCGCGTGGACATGCCCTGCTTCGGCATGGGCTGGACCTACCGCATGGCCAGCGCCAGCCCCATCGACCTGAAGCGCCTGGAGCGGGCCCACGCCGCCCTGCACAAGAAAAGGAAGGACCTGGACCACCTGACGCCCAGCCTTTACACCGGCCGGGCCACCGGCGAGGAGGAGCGGGTCCTGGCCAAGCATGGCCGCGTCAGCACCGACCGCGCGCCCTTCGACAAGTTCGAGACGCTGAGCAAGAAGGTCACCAAGTAGCCTGACGCCGCGGCTGCCCAACGCAAAGAGCCCGGGAGCGATCCCGGGCTCTTCTTATTCCATCCCCCTGCCGCCACGGCGCCTTAAGGCAGCGAGTCCTGCATCACCAAGGTCCAGGCGCCGTTGACCTGGCGCATCAGGATCAGGTCGCGATAGCCGCAACGCTTGCCGCAGCGCTGCTGGGCCGCGAACAGGGCCTCGGTGCCGTCGGCCTTGAACTGGACGCCGCTGAAGCTGAGCACGCCCTGCACCTTGGGATAGGCGTCGTAGAAGGCGTCCCAGCCCCGCGCCAGCAGCGGCGCCAGCACGTCCGACCGTATCAGGCGCACGGGGGTCTGGGCCGCCGGGAAGGCGTAGAAGCGGATGGCCTGCTGGGGCCGGCGCAGGAAGGCCTGCATCAAGGCGTCGTCGGCGCGGCCCTGCCCGCCGTTGCGCTTCAGCAGCCAGGCCTCCCAGGCGCGCCGGTTGGGCGTCCAGGCGTCCAGGCTGTCGTTCTCCACCAGCAGGGTCTCGCGCACCACCGGGCCGTCGTCGCTGATGGGGGCGAAAGCCTGGTCCAGGAAGGCGGCATACACGGCGCCTTCGGCCGGCGTCACCAGGTGGATGCCCGCGCGCGGCGCCACCAGGGCGGGGGCCTCCGCCGGCGTGGGCGCGGGCGCCGCGGGGCCCAGCGCCGGCGCGGCCATCAAGCCCAGCCACAATGCCGCAGCCGCCCTCACGCCTTCCCTTTCCGCGAGGCCTGCAATTCGTCCAGCTGCTTCTGCAGCAGGTTCATGCTGCGCAGCCAGAAGCCCAGGTCCTTGTCGGTCATGGGCGCGCGGTTGAAGTACATGCGCAGGCCGTCCGAAAGCACGGCGCGCCGCCCCGCGGGCAGGCCTTCCATGACGCTGAAGGCGCGGTCCAGCTTGACGAAGAGCTGCTGCTTCTTTTGATGGGTCGGTACGCCCAGCTTCAGCGGCTGGGGCGCGCCGATGTTCAGCTTCTCGGCCTCCCAGGCGAACAGCGTGACGCTTTGGGCCAGGTTGATGCTGGCGCAGTCGGGCTGGGTGGGCACGTGGGCCAGGCGGTCCAGCGTGCGCAGCTGGTTGTTGGTCAGGCCGTGGTGCTCGCAACCGAAGACGATGCCCACCTTGTCGCCGGCCTGGGCCAGCGGGACCAGCTCGGCCACGGCGGCCTCCGGCCGCACCAGCTCCTCCTGCCCGATGCCGTCCTTGCCGGTGGTGCCGACCACCCAGCGCAGGTCCGCCAGGGCCTCCTGAAGGTCGGTGAAGACCTCGGCTGAGCGCACCACGCCGGCCCCGCCCCGGGCCATGCGCTCGGCGCTGGGCAGGTTCATGGGATTGACCAGGCGCAGCCTGCTGAAGCCGAAATTGCCCATGGCGCGGGCGGCCTGGGCCACGTTGTTGGCCAGCTGCGACGCATCCAGGATGAAATAGACGTTGTCCTTGAACAATGGCTTCCCCTTCAACCGCCGGCCTTCACCGGCTTGTAGCCCTGTTTCTCCAGCCAGGCCAGCACCGCCGGGACCTTGTCGCCCTGCAGCTCCACCCGCCCGTCCTTGGCGCTCCCGCCGATGCCCAGTCCCTTTTTCAGCGCCTTGGCCAGCTCTTCCAACTGCTTGTCGCTGCTTTGAAAGCCCCATAGCGCCGTCACGGTCTTGCCCGCGCGGCCCATCAGCTCGCGGCGCACGTTGATGCGCTGGCCCTTGGGCGGCAGGCCCCCGGCCTCGGGCGCCGGGGGCTTGGGCGGCTGGGGATGGCTGGACCAGACCAGCGGATGGTCGGCGGCCATCACCAATCCTTCTCGTCGTTGCCGTTGGCATCCTTCAACGTCTCCGGCGTCGGCCGCTTGATGCCCATCATCTGGTCCATCTGGGCCTGGAAGGGGTCCTGGTTCTGGCGGTCCTGGCGGGGGTAGTGCTTCAGCGGGTTGAACGCGCCCGCGTAGCGCTTCTGGTCCAGCTTCAACTGGTTCATCATGGCCTGCACCTGGTCCTGGCTCAAGCGGGAGGGGTTGCCCTGGCCGGGTTGGGGCTTGCCATTCTTGCCTTGGCCTTGGCGCTGCTGCCCGCCCTGGCCCTGGCTTTGGCCCTGCCCCTGGCCATCGCCCTGCCCCTGTTCTTTACCCTTCTTCTTCCCATCCTTATCCTGCTTGTCGTCCTTGCCCTTGCCGCCCTTCTTCTGCTGCTGCAGGCGTTGCTGCGCCAAGGCCAGGTTGGCTTTGGCGTCGGCATCGTCGGGATCCAGCTTCAAGGCGTCCTGGTAGGACTGCACGGCGCCCTCGTAATCCTGCTGCTTGAACTGGGCGTTGCCCAGATTGTAAGGGGCGGACTCGAGGCCGCCCTCCAGGTTCTGGCTTTGGCGGAAGGCGTCGGCCGCCGCCTGATAGTCGCCCTTGCGATAGGCCTCGTTGCCCTGGTTGTAGGCCTCGCGGCCGGCGTCGTAAAGGGGCGCGGCGCGCAGCGAGCCCGCCCAGCCCAGGCCCGCCAGCAGCAGCAGGGCGCCCGCCGCGTTCTGGGCCGCGCGCCGCCGCGCCAGCAGCGCCTGCCAACGCCCCCAGGCCCAGCGCCCGGCCCGGCCGAAGCCGCCGCCGCGGGCCGAAAGCAGGGACTCCAACAGCAGCAGGATCACGGCCATCAGCAGGGGCTGCTCGTACAGGGGCTCGCGCACGAAGCGGTCCGGCGCCTTGGCCAGGCCCTGCTTCAGCTGATGCACCCGCTCCACCGCCCGGGCCAGGCCCTCGGGGCTGCCGCCCTCCATGTATTCGCCGCCGCCGGCCTCGGCCACCCGCTTCAGCCCGGCCTTGTCGGGCACGCTGACGGCGGGCTTGCCCTGCCACATCTTGGCGTAGAGGCGGCCGAACATGTCGCGCCGGCCCGGCACCATGGCGCCCTGGGGGCTGCCCACGCCCAGGCAGAAGACCGGCACGCCCGCGTCGCGGCAGGCTTTGGCCTGGTCCAGCACGTCGCTGTGGTCGTTGTCCTCGCCGTCGGTGGCCAGCACGATCAGGCGGCCGCGGTGGGCGTCCATGGGCAGGCCCTCCAGCGCCAGCTTCAGCGCCGGGGCCAGGCCCGTGCCGTCGTGGGGCACCGAGTCGATGTCCAGCTTGTCGAGCAGCAGCGAGGCCGTGTCCAGGTCGCCGGTCAGCGGGCAGGCCACCACCGCCTCGCCGGCGAAGGCGATGATGCCCACGCGGTCGCCGTCCAGGCGCCCCAGCAGCTGCTGCAGCCCGTTCTTCACGGCTTGCAGGCGGTTGGGGGCCTGGTCCAGGCACAGCATGCTGCTGCTGACGTCCACCGCCAGCACCACGTCGGCGCCGCTCTCCGGCGCCTCCATCTTGATGGGCGGGCCCAGCGGCACGGCCAGGGCCGTCAGCAGGGCCCAGCCCGCCGCGCCCCACAGGGCCGTCTTCAACGCGCTGCGCCACAGCGAAAGGCCTGGGCCGAAGCGCTTGAGCGCGGCGCCGCTGAACTGGCGGCGTTGCCACCACCACTGCTGGAGCGCCAGCAGCCCATGCAGGGCGATGAGCGCCGCCAGCCAAGGCCGCAGCGCCAACAGCTCGGGATGCTGGAAATCGGCGCCTTCCATCATGCGCTGACCCTCAAGCGCAGGCGCAGCAGGGCCTCGGCCAGCAGCAGCAGGGCCCCGGCCAAAAGGAAGGGATAGAAGTGCTCATCGGCGTCGCGATGGTGCTTCACCTTCACGTCGTGCTTCTCCAGGCTGGCGATCTGCTCGTAGATCTGGCGCAAGCCGTCGGCATCGGTGGCGCGGAAATAGCGGCCGCCGGTGGCGTTGGCCATGCGGGTCATCAGGTCCTCGTCGGGCTCCTCCATGCGGTAGACGTTGCCGTCGGGGGCGCGCCACAGCGCCCCGCCCTTGCGCCCCATGCCCACCAGGTAGACCCGCACGCCGGCCTCGGCCGCCAGCTGGGCCGCCAGCATGGGGTCCGAGCCGGTGTTGCTGCGCCCGTCGGTGGCCAGCACCACCACCTTGTCCTTGGCGCCCTCCTCGGCCGCCAAGTGGCTGACGCACATCAGCAGGCCGTCGCCCAGGGCGGTGCCGTCGATGGCCACGGTGCCCAGCTGCATCTGGTCGATGAACTGCTCCACCACGCCGTGGTCCAGCGTCAGCGGGCATTGGGTGAAGGCCTTGGCCGCGAAGACCACCAGGCCCACCCGGTCGCCGGAGAGGCCGTGCACGAACTGCTTCAGGCTGGCCTTGGCGGCCTCCACCCGGCTGGGCATCAGGTCGTTGGTGACCATGGAGCCCGACAGGTCCAGGGCCAGGAAGATGTCCAGGCTCTGCACCGAGCGCTCGTTGCTGTTGCGCACCATCTGCGGCCGCAGCAGGGCCAGCACCAGCAGGGCCAGGCCCAGCAGCCGCAGCAGCCGCGGCAGGGGCGCCAGCCAGCTCAGCCAGCCGCCGCCCGCGGCCTGCCCGGCGCCGCGCGCCACCGGCAGGGCCTGGCCGAAGAGCCAGCGCAGCAGGCCCCACACGAGCAGCAGGCCCACGGCCCAGAACAGCGCGCCCCGGTCGGGGGCGGCCAGCTCGTAGCCGGGCCAGGCTTGCAAGGCGTCGCGCAGCTGCTGCCAGCTCAAGCCAGCCTCCGGCGGCTGCGGGCGCGGAAGAACTTCAGCAGGTCGGCGCCGGCGTCGCGGGCGGTGCTGGCCTCGACCAGGTCCACCTGCTGGCGCCGCAGGCTCTGCCGGGCGCGGGCCAGGGCCGCGGCTTGGCGGCGGGCCCAGGCCGCGCGGGCCCAGGGCGAATCGGTGTCCAGCCACACCCGGCGCCCGCTCTCGGGGTCGCGGGCGGCCAGCAGGCCCACCCAGGCGGGCAGGGCCTCGTCCAAGGGGTCCGACGTGCGCACGGCCACCAGGTCATGGCGCCGGGCCGCGGCCTTGAAGGCCGGGTTCTCCAGGTCCATCAGCAGGTCGCTGAGCACGAACACGGCGGCGCGCCGGCGCTGGGCCTGGCTGAGGTGGCGCAGGGCCGCGCCGATGTCGCTGCCGCGGCCCTGGGGCTGCAGCA
>Ga0302319_10004293_pt1 | contig 29318 bp, 26 predicted proteins | sample Bog_T0_2_FD_203319 | JGI IMG/M metagenome (GOLD analysis project Ga0302319, IMG submission 203319) | Peat permafrost microbial communities from Stordalen Mire near Abisko, Sweden - Bog_T0_2 | ecosystem: Environmental > Terrestrial > Soil > Wetlands > Peat | place: Sweden: Abisko, Stordalen Mire... | reverse complement strand
TGTTGCCTGAGAAAATCGGGGAACGTCCCGTCTGTCCCCAGGTTTTCCCCGTCTGTCCCCAGGTTTTCCCGGACAGTGATGAGAGATGTGCTGCCCGTGACAACACTGATGACGCTGGTGACAAAGAAGACTGCGACAAGAGTGGCAAGTTTCGACGCGGGCACGTCGTTCATCTTATCAAGGCTGCGTCGTATCTCCCGTTTGATGGTCTGCGATCTGGAAATTCAGGAAGTCATGAACTGCGTTAAGAGCATCGTGATTCGTTGTCGTGATGCGAACTGTTCCACCAGTCGGCAATTCTTCAAAGGTGTATGTGATGTTAGCCCGCTTGTCCTTCATCTCGGTGACGCCGGGAGGGGTTTGGCTATGGACGAACATCGGAATGGAGAAGTCACCGTTGGAGAACATCGAGACGATGTGTTTCAGGTGCATCCGAATCATCCCCAGATTCTCAACGTCCTTAGCATCGTTGACCGTGACCTCAATCGCCCCGCCGTCCGGCAGGAGCCGAAAGTGATGGGTCGTCCGGTCATGCGGGAATCCCATCGCCATGTCGCCGTGCTTCTCAACGTCGGCCTGATGCTCGGACTTGGTCTGTGGGTGCATCGGACAGGACTTCATGTCTTGTGCTGCTAATTGCAGGCCACAGAACAGAACTGATATCACTAGCGTCTTCATTGGTTTTTCCTCCGAAACTTTGTAGGGCCGGGCGAGTTCTTCAGGACATCAGTCAACGAATGGAGGAGATGAGCCTTCTGTCCTTGACCCGCTCTTTGAACTCGACTCTTCCAATCCGTCAGCACTCTCTTCAAAGACCGTTCGGTATGCTGTAAGGCCTCAATGTCCGTTCTAATGCCAACGAGCTTCTGCTGTGCCAGTTCAAAGACCCGCTGGCACGGAGCACCACCAGCATCACGTGCTGTCAAGACTTCAGCGAGTTCCGACAGCGTAAAGCCGATCCGAAGTGCCCGCTGAACGACGTGAACGCGCTCAACCGCACTCTCGGGATATACCCTATAACCCGACGCACTCCGCACAGCCTTCGGCAATACGCCGATTTTTTCGTAATGCCGAATCGTGTCTGGACTGACTCCGGTCGATTTCGCGAGTGTCCCAGAATGGAGAGTCTTGAAGTTGTTGCCCACTTCTGCAGTATGGACCCTCGAACGCATTCCAGTGTCAAGCACTTTTATGGACAACTCACAGCGACAGGCAGGTAGTTGGTACGCCAACAGCTCAATCTTTTCGATGGTTGACGTTAACAGGCGTGGCTGTTGAAAAACTCCCTTTCCGTCCCAAACCGCCAAATTGGAGGGATAGAAAATGTCTAGGAAAACTGAGAACGTCGTTTGTAGGGCTTCCTAATGCAAAGTTTTTTCGGCATTTTCTGGTGATTGAGTTTTTCAACAGCCACAGGCGATTCACGTTTTGACCCGTCGATGCGTGAAATGGCGGCGTTTCAACATGCATCCTTGGCTGCGCAGGCAAGTGAGCGGCAAAAACGGGCAAATTGATGTTCGTGACCAAACTCCGCACTTTCCCACAGTACTTTAGAACCTCCACGCATACGGCCTGATCAGCACTCGATGGGGACGAGTGCCGCCCTCGACGCCCTATCGTCCCGGTAACCGCGTCGGCCCCCTGCGCTTTGTCCCTTCTTTAACTCCTGTAGCTTCCTTCACTTAGGAAGAGTTGTACGTATCCACTAATACATACATTCCTGCATGCACAAATGTTCCAGTTGGAACATTAGAGCGAATGTTCCGGTCGGAACACTCGCCGCCTTGCCCGCCAGCGTTCCCCCCGGAACGTACAATTGAGGCAGCCTTCCGGTTGCCCTTCCTCTGAGCTGGCGCTCTCCGCACGCTATAATCCTACATGGCGAGCTTGCGCCAACAGATCGCGACCACCGCTCTTACGCTCACCAAGTTCCGCGAGCTCATGAAGCGGATCGAGGAAAATCGTCCGCAGGACGATCTGTCCATCGTCAAGAAAGCCTACGACTACTCCCTGAAGTACCACGAAGGTCAGACCCGCGCCTCCGGCGAGCCTTACCTGGTGCATCCCCTCGAGGTCGCGCTCGTGCTCGCCGAGATGAAGATGGACCCCGTCGCCATCGCCGCCGGCCTGCTCCACGACTCGGTTGAAGACACCTCGGTGACCATGGTCGACATCCGCAAGGAGTTTGGTGAGCAGGTCGCGCACATCGTCGAAGGCGTCACCAAGATCAGCAAGATCGATTTCGCTACGCGCGAAGAGCAGCAGGCCGAAAACCTGCGCAAGATGATGCTCGCCATGGTCGATGACATCCGCGTGGTGCTCATCAAGCTGGCCGACCGCCTGCACAACATGCGCACGCTGGAACACCTGCAGCCCGACCGCCAGCGCAAGATCGCCGAAGAGACGCTCGAGATCTACGCCCCCATCGCCCACCGGCTGGGTATGGGAAAGATCCGCGGCGAACTCGAAGACCTCGGTTTCCTCTTCCTCGATCCCGCCGGCTACGCGCAGGTGGAAAAAGCTGTCAACGCGCGCCGCAAACAGGGCGAAGCCTTTCTCGCGAAGATGCAGGTCATTATCAACGACAAGCTGAAAGAGGCTGGAATCCAGGCCAAGGTGGAGAGCCGGATGAAGCGGCTGTTCAGCATCCACAAGAAGCTGCAGAGGCAGCACATTTCCGTCGATCAGGTGTACGACCTCTTTGCCATGCGAGTGATCACGCGCTCGTTGCAGGATTGTTACGCGGTGCTCGGAATCATCCACAACATTTGGCGACCGGTGCCGGGGCGCATCAAAGACTTCATCGCCATGCCGCGGCCTAACTTCTACCAGTCGCTGCACACCTCGGTCATCACCGAAGATGGAACGCCTTTCGAGATCCAGATTCGCACCGAAGAGATGCACAAGATGGCCGAGGAAGGCATTGCGGCTCACTGGAAATACAAAGACGGTCCGGTCTCGGCGCAGGACGAGCAGCGGCTGGCGTGGCTGCGGCAGGTGGTCGAGTGGCAGCGCGATGTCAGCGATCCCAATGAGTTCCTTACGGCGCTGAAGGTCGATCTTTATCCCGAAGAGGTTTACACCTTCACGCCGAAAGGCAAGGTGGTAGTGCTGCCACGCGAAGCCACGCCCATCGACTTTGCCTACACGATTCACACGGAAGTCGGCCACACTTGCGTGGGAGCCAAAGTGAACGGCCGCATGGTGCCGCTGCGTCACAAGCTGCATTCCGGCGACATTGTCGAGATCATCACGCAGGCCGGACACAAGCCCAGCCGCGACTGGCTGGGGCTGGTCAAGTCCTCGCGCTCACGCAACAAGATCAAGCACTGGCTCAATGTGCATCAGCGGGAGCGGGCCATCGAAATTGGCCGCAAGGTGATCGAGAAAGAAGCGCGCAAGTATCGCATCGCACTTAAGGAGATCAAGGACGAAGAGCTGCAGAAGGTTGCGGCCGCATATGGCCTGGGCAGAGTTGACGACTTGATGTCCGGGATTGGCTACGGAAAATATTCCGCGCGGCAGGTGCTGGCGCGGCTGCTGCCGGCGGGCGCCACGCCTTCGATGGCGGGCGATATTGAAGCCGAGGGACTGAGCAACAAACCCGGCGCCATTGCCAGCGTGGTGCGCCGCGTCTTTGGCGACCACAACGCCATCATGGTCAAGGGCCAGGGCGACATGCTGGTCTATCGCGCGCGTTGTTGTAACCCCATTCGGGGAGAAGGCATTGTGGGTTACATCACGCGGGGCAAGGGAGTGGCGGTGCATGCGGTGAGTTGTCCCAACGTTACCAACCTCATGTACGAACCCGAACGGCGCATCGATGTGGAGTGGGGCCGCGATGAGAACACCCCCACGGCTTATCCGGTCAAGCTTACGGTTTATTGCGACGACCGCTTCGGTATGCTTAAGAATATTACAAGCGTCATTGGAGATGCTCAGAGTAATATTCGCAATATCGGAGCGCATACCTCCAACAGCCAAGCGAGCGTGGAGATCGTCCTCGACATCGCCGACCTCAAACATCTGGAACAAATCATGGCCGGGCTGCGGAAGATTCCTGGCGTGCATGAAGTGCAGAGGCTGCAGAAAATCTAGAGGCAGTGACAGCGTACACTATTTTCATAGTCATCTCCCGCCCGTTAGGGCCATGATCCCCGCTGACCGGTCGACAAAAGACCGGATCTCGTGAGGTGACAGCCGCTGGAAATACGCCCGCCTGGCAGTCTGATATTCCCTTCCAATTAGGTTAGGATTTCTCGCAAGCCCGATGTGTCCGCTGGATGTTCCGCCGGAAATCTTGAGACTGCCGGGCGGACGGTCGAGTTGCGCCGCCTTCCTCACACCTTCGGTTATCCCGCCGTTATAGACCAGCAGGTAAAGCATCACCATCGCCCCAACGGGCCGGTTCCCGCTTACGCTCTTCGGGCTAAACACATGAGGGAAGATCGCGGACATGACGCCCCTGTATAGCAAGACGTCTGAAGCCGTCAGGCGCGCGGGATGGGGCACGCCAAACTCGTCGGAGATGAAATTGAACGCCTCGGCGACCTGGTGGTCCGGCACGAGCCTGTCTGGGTCCTTCGCGGCGTCCAGCTCGGCCCAGGCAAGGCGAGATTCAAGGTCACCAGGCACGAGACGCGAATCCGCAGCATCGCAGAGGGCCGCGGATTTTCTCACATAGGCCGTGGCATCGTCCAGGCTCTCAATCCTGCCGGAGGAAACGGCGTCCAACTGTCGCAGGGCCTCGAAGTCCACGCGTGGGCTCCCCTGTGCCAGGGCCCACGTTGCGACGGGCGCAAGCACTAATAGGATTCGGAGATGAATGCCGAAGGGCATGATACAAAACCCCAGTGCTCTAGGCGAGCAGAGAAAGTGTACCGATTGCAAAACCAGCATAGAGACGGAAAGGTGTTCTTGTTCGGATTTCGTAACAGCGGGCATCGAAGTCTTAGGGCGGATCTGCAGCCGCCTCCCTGGTTAGATTTGACCTTTTTGCGTGCATCTGCGTTAATCAGCGGCGGAGAATCCTATGCGCGAAGTTGTTTCCACCAAAGACGCACCCCAGGCTATCGGGCCGTATTCGCAGGCCATCAAAGCGAACGGATTCGTATTCACTTCTGGACAGATTGCAATCGATCCGACTACACAGCAAGTCGTGGCCGGTGATGTGGGCGCCCAAACCGATCGGGTGCTGCGCAATCTGTCGGAGATTCTGGAAGCCGCGGGCAGTGGCTTGGGGAAGGTTGTTCGTTCGACCGTCTTCCTCAAGAACATGAGCGACTTCGCCGCCATGAACCAGGTTTACGGTCAGTATTTCAGTTCTGATCCACCGGCTCGCTCCACCGTGGAAGTAGCACGCCTGCCCAAGGACGTGCTGGTGGAGATTGACGTGATCGCGATCGAGTAGGATAAACCTTAAACACCAGGGCACAGGGGATCACAGGGTAGCCCAAGACGGGTGTGCGCCTGCGGCTTCTGCGGTTGAGATTTTGGTTAGGATATTCTGGAAGGAGATACGAATGACCAAGTATGTTGCAGCAATTGCCATCATCATTGTCGCGCTTACAGCAGTGTTTGTCCTGGCGCAGAGTACGGCTAAGAGGACTACGGCCCCCAACACAAACGCCCCTACCAAAGTGACCGGAGACGGTGTGAAGACGGCCTCTGGGCTGATTTATTGGGACATCCGGGTGGGCAATGGCGAGGCCGCCAAAGAGGGAAGCCACGTGCGCGTGCACTATACGGGCTGGCTTACGTCGGGCAAGAAGTTTGACAGTTCAGTCGATGCGGGGAAGCCCTTCGATTTCACCGTCGGCAACGGCGAAGTGATCAAGGGATGGGAAGAAGGAGTTGCCGGAATGAGAGTGGGCGGCAAACGGCAGTTGAGGATTCCGCCCGCTCTGGGCTATGGCGCCGAAGGTACTCCGGGTGGGCCGATCCCGCCCAACGCGACTCTGATCTTCGACGTGCAGTTGCTGGGCGTGCAGTAGAAGAGATTCACCGCCGAGCACGCGGAGAGCGCCAAGAAGCTGCCGCTTACTAGCGAACTGGGAAAATTCCTGGTGGGCCCGGCGATCTCGGCGGTAAACCTTAGCTCTTACGCCTTGACCACTTTGCCGCTGCGCAGGCAGGACGTGCACACGCGGATGCGCTTAGTTGCCGCGCCGATGCGGGCATGTACCGGACGCAGATTTACGTTCCAGCGCCGCTTGGTGACGTTATGGGCGTGGCTGATGCGGTTTCCAAATTGCGGCTTCTTGCCGCAGATATCACACTGTTGTGCCATGACTGCTATCGATCCTTTCAGAGGCCTTGACCCGAATTAGCTATTCTACCGGATTTGGGCCTCTGCCGACAATTCGTCCGGCTGAGGCTGCCTGAGGTAAACTGAGCTTTCTGTCGCTGGCAGCGAAACGAGGAGGGGAAATCCATGTTAGATCGAGGGAAGGCGGCCTTGGTGGAAAGCGCGCTCGTCCTGGCCTTGATGGGGATTCTGGCCGGAGCCATTGGAGGCTTGGCCATTGGAGTCGCGACCAGTCCCAAGACCTCCTCATCCACCACTGCCCACTAGCGAAAACGATTGCCTGCGCCCGCGGCGCATTCCCCTATGCGATACTGAACCCATGCAGACCCCGGTTCAGGCGCCCACTGCGGCCACGGATCCCAAGTCAGTAAAGGTGAATCTCACGACTGGCACCGGCGTGGATATCGAGTGGAAGGACGGCCACGTTTCGCACTACGGCTTTGTCTATCTTCGCGACGCCTGTCCTTGCGCCATGTGCAACGAAGAGCGCGACAAGTCGGGCCGCAAGCCCGGCGAGCCGGCAAAGCTCGCTTCTGGGATGCTGCCCATGTTCAAGGCCGCGGCCAAGCCCGTTTCCGCCGAAGGTATCGGCAAGTACGCCATCCGGTTCGCGTGGAACGACGACCACGACCTCGGCATCTACTCATGGAAGTTCCTGCGCGAGGTCTGTCCGTGCGAGGAGTGCAAAGCAGCCCCGGCGGGAACTCAGGAGTAGGGCCTAGGCCTGTCGATGCAAGAAGGCACATTCAGCAAGACTGCGCATCGAGTGGCAGTTCGCAGGGCCGCGCACCAGCTTTTGGACCAGCCCAGGGTGCTCGACGATCCGCTGGCGCTACGCATCATTGGCGCCGAAGCGGAAAACGAGCTGCGATCCAATCCCAAAGAAGACCATGCTTTTTCGCGGGCGTTTCGGGCGTTCATGGCGGCGCGCAGCCGGTTCGCCGAGGATGAGCTGGCGCACGCGGTCGCGCATGGCGTGAAGCAATATGTTGTGCTCGGCGCTGGACTTGATACCTTCGCCTATCGCAACCCTCACCCAGGCCTGCGAGTGTTCGAAGTGGACCATCCCGCCACGCAGGCTTGGAAGCGCGAGCGACTACAGGCGGGCGGCATTGCGATTCCAACGTCGTTGACCTTCACGCCGATTGACTTCGAGCGGCAAACGCTGGCGGATGGGTTGGGGCAGTCCGGATTCAATGTGAATGCGGCGGCGTTCTTTTCCTGGCTGGGGGTGACGCCTTATCTCACGCGCGAAGCTTGCATGAGCACGCTGAGTTTCATCGCGAAGATGCCCGTGGGCAGCGGCGTGGTCTTTGATTTCGCGGTCGATCCAGCATTGCTGAATGCGGGACAGCGGCAGGCGCTGGAGGCGCTATCGCAGCGCGTGGCGCGGTATGGGGAGCCGTTTCAATTGTTCTTCGATCCCGAAAAACTGCAGGACGAGCTGAAGGGGATGGGATTCCGCCGCACCGAGTTCCTGCAAGGCAAGGAACTCAACGCGCGTTACTTCAAAGACCGCAAAGATGGGCTGCTGGTCCGCGGCAGCATTGGGCATTTGATGGCGGCATGGGTGTGAAACCCGAAAAGACGAAGGCCCCGATTCCTCGGGGCCAATTAAATCTGGGCACCTACAGCACCCTGCGACATTTTCAGTATAAGTCACCCAAATTTGCAGTCAAGTTACTTTTGTAGGGAAGCTGTCCCGCTTTGCTCCCCACAGAACCCGCGCTCCGAAGACCGGAGCGTGGACCCGACGGGATTCGAACCCGCATCTGCCACCGTCGCAGGGTGCCGTGTTGCCGTTACACCACGGGCCCGTCACAAAGTCTATCTGCGAGTAACGGGATGGTTTACGGAAAAAGTTCACTTCTAAAAGTTGTAGGTTCCGAAAGAGGAATGACTCGTCAATCCCGAATCCCCTGTAAAATCCAATTATCAACTCCGGAGCCCCTTCCGCATTGTCTTTTCTCGATCAACTCAATCCGCAGCAGCGTGAGGCCGTCGAAACCACCGAGGGGCCGGTGCTGATTCTCGCCGGCGCGGGCAGCGGGAAGACGCGCGTCATCACCTACCGTATCGCCTACCTGATCGAGCACAGGGGAGTGATGCCGGAATCCATTCTGGCGATGACTTTCACTAACAAGGCCGCCGCTGAGATGGGCGAGCGCGTGGAAAAGCTCGTCGGCGGACTCAGTATCGCCAAGCCGGTGATCTCGACGTTTCATTCCTTCTGCGTGCGCGTTCTACGCCGCGACATTGAAGCTTTGCAAATCCCTTCGGCCATGCCGGGGCAACCGCCCATCGGCCACACCAAGAAGTTCGTGATCTACGACGAGAGCGATATGCAATCGGTGGTGAAGTCGGTGATGAAGCGCCTCGGCCTCGATGACAAGCAACTCACGCCGCGTACCGTGCTCTCGCGCATCTCCTGGGCGAAGAATCACATGCTCGATCCGCAGGAGCTTTACCTGCAGTCCGCTGATCCGAAGACGGAGAAGATTGCGCATTTGTTCGAGGAGTATCGCAAGGAGTTGCGCAAGGCCAACGCCCTCGACTTTGACGATCTGCTGCTGGAAGCGACGCGACTACTCAAAACGGCCACGCATGTGCGCGAGTATTACAATCGCCGCTTCCAATATCTGCTCATCGACGAATATCAGGACACCAACCGCCCGCAGTACGAACTCATGCGCATGCTGGCGGGTGAGCGGCACAATGTTTGCGCAGTGGGCGATGAAGATCAGTCGATTTATTCCTGGCGCGGCGCCGATATCCGCAACATCCTCGAATTCGAAAAGGATTTTCCCGAAGCGAAGATCGTCCGCCTCGAACAGAACTACCGTTCCACGCAGAACATTTTGCAGGCGGCGTCGTCGGTGGTGGCGAACAACCTGCGCCGCAAAGGCAAGAATCTTTGGACCTCGCGCCAGGGCGGCACCAAGATCGGCTACTACGAGGCTCCTGACGGAGAAAACGAAGCGCTCTTCGCCGCCGACCACATCAGCAAGTATCTGCGCGAAGCCGGTCGTGCTGAACACTCGGGCGGCGAAACTCCCCGCGCCGCCGTGCTGTACCGCACCAATTCTCAGTCGCGCCTGTTTGAAGAGGCCATGCGCCGCTATGGACTCAAGTACAAAGTGGTCGGCGGATTCTCGTTCTACGAGCGTTCTGAGATCAAAGACCTGATCTCTTATCTTAAAGTCATTCAGAACCCGGACGATTCGATCTCGCTGTTGCGCGTGATCAACACGCCCACCCGCGGCATTGGCAAGAGCACCATCGACACCATCGAGCGGCTCGCTCTCGAAACCGGCCTCTCGCTCTGGGGCGCGCTCGGAGAAGCCATCCGCCGCCAACTGCTGCCGCAGCGGGCGTTAGCGGCGCTGAAGACTTTTCAACAACTGATCGTGGACGCTCAAGCAATGCTGGCAGGAACGTTCGCGGAGCAACTGGAACAATCGGAACGTGTGGGCGAGGGCGACCCTTCGGCTTCGCTCAGGGCAGGCTCGCCCGCGCAGCCAGCACAGCCCATGTGGGGACAGCCGCCCAAGCCTGCCCTGAGCGGAGCCGAAGGGGCTGTCCAGCAGGGCGAAGCCCTGCTCGCTTCTGCTGAGCCAGACGATGCGGCGGCCTTCGATCCCAACGAATTCGAGAACACGGCCTTCGATTTCGGCGGAGCTTACCAGGAAGCCGAGCCTGACAGTAGCGCCGGCGTCCCGCCGGCTATCGTTCCCGAGCAAGATAGGGCGTCCCGCCCGCCTTCGGGCCAGCCAGACGCTGCCGTTACAACCGCCGACCTGCTCAAGTTCCTCATCGACCGCACCGGCTACATCAGGCTTCTCGAAGCCGAGGACACGCCGGAAGCCTTCTCTCGCATCGAAAACCTGCGCGAATTGGTGAACGCGGCCGCCGACTCCCGTGACCGCGGCGAGACGCTCGATCAATTCCTCGACCACGCTGCCCTCATCGCCGACACCGACGACTATGACGAGCGCTCGCAGATTACGCTGATGAGCCTGCATGCGGCCAAGGGCCTGGAGTTTCCCCTGGTCTTTCTCAGCGGACTCGAAGAAGGCTTGTTCCCGCACTCGCGCACCATGCTCCAGCCCGATGAAGTCGAGGAAGAACGTCGGCTGTGTTACGTCGGCATGACCCGCGCTATGAATCAGCTCATCCTGACCCGTGCCGTTTACCGCCGCAGATACGGCACGGATCTTCCCGAAGCCAGCGTCCCCTCAAGATTCCTGGAAGAAGTTCCGGCTCCGCTGATCGAGGAGCTAGGCCGGCGCCGCACGCCGAGTGCTAGCACAAGTTATGTGGGGACGGCCGCCCCCGGCCGCCCGGCGGGGCGAAGCCCCGCAGCCTACGACGCAGCCGACACTCACTATTCCTACGAAGACGAAGACCAGAGCGCAAGCTGGAAGCGCGGCTCGGTTCAGGCCAACCGTCAAAAGCCCACGGCTCCGGCCAAACCCTACAACTCCATCGAAAACATTGCCGAGTTTTTCGCCTCGCGAGGCAAGAAGTTCACCGTCCCTAAGACGCCGGTCGAAGAACCCACCGGCAAGCGCGGATTCCGCCCCGGCCAAAGGGTCCGCCATCCAAAATACGGCGAAGGAACGGTCTATCAGCGGGAAGGAGAAGGCGAAGAAGCCAAGATTACTGTACAATTTCCTCGCTTCGGCTTGAAGAAGCTGGTGGAGAAGTATGCCCAGTTGGAGCGGGCGTGAGGGCGATTTAGTAATTTTGTAATCGGGTAATTTGGTAATTTAAGAACCGAAGAGAACGGTTTCAAATTACCAAATTACTCGATTACCAAATTACAAAATTACGGTTCAAGAAAGCAGTCATGGCAAACACAGCAGAGCTGACCAAAGAAGATCGCAAGAAATCGAAACGCGCCGCCCGCAAGAAGAGCAAAGCGGAAAAGCCCAAGAAGCCCCGCGATTACGCCCGCGGATCGAAAAAGCGCAAGGTGAAGAAGTTGGCTCGCGGCCAGTCGAAGCGGTAAGCCGCCCGCCTCGGAATTACGGGCATGGGCCTCGCGCCCATGCCCGACTCCCGCTGTGAGGAGACGACTACCTCTTGTCACCATCATCTCCGGAACCTGCCGCCCCGATCCGTACCTCCGACAATCAGCTTTTCTGCTGCAAGTCGATCGACAAGCTAATCGCGGAGTCGGAAGCTCCAGGACAACGGCTGCAGAAAACCCTGGGTCCGTGGTCGCTGACGGCGCTGGGCATCGGCGCCATCATTGGCTCCGGAATTTTCATCCTTACCGGCACCGCGGCCGCGGGCGAATATTTCCAGGCCCCATCCATTCTGCATGCGCAGGCGCTTGACGTAATCGTGAATCTACTGCGCACCGGCAGCACCGCGGGAGCGCTCATGCACGGACGCCCGCCCGCCGGGCCGTCCATTGCGATTTCGTTTCTTTTGGTCGCGATCGCCTGCAGCTTTGCCGGCCTCTGCTACGCCGAGCTGGCCTCAATGATTCCCATCGCCGGCAGCGCCTATACCTACTCCTACGCGACACTCGGCGAAATTTTTGCCTGGATCATCGGCTGGGACCTCATCCTCGAATACGTAGTCTCGAACGTCGCGGTCGCGGTTGGCTTTGCCGGCTATACGAAAGCGCAACTGGCGGTATTCGGCCTCAACTTGCCGGAAAAATTTGCCAGCCCGGTCTGGGCAGGCGGGCAGTGGACGGGCGCCTATTTCAACCTCCCCGGCTTCCTCATCGTTTTCGTTCTCACGCTGCTGCTGGTGCGCGGAGTGAAGGAGTCGGCGGAGACCAATAACATCATGGTGGCGGTCAAAATCGGCGCTATCCTGACCTTCCTGGTAGTCGGTGGAATGCTGGTGAAGCCCGCCAACTGGACGCCCTTCGCGCCTTCCGGCTTCGCCGGAATCGTTACCGGAGGGGCCATCGTTTTCTTTACCTACATCGGATTCGATTCCGTCTCGACCGCCGCCGAGGAATCGCGCAATCCGCAAAAAGATTTGCCCTTCGGCATCATCATGTCGCTGGTGGTCTGCACTGTGCTCTATGTCGGCGTTGCCGTCGTCCTGCTCGGCATGATGAAGTACACAACCTTCGTCTCTGGTGCAGCCGCCGAAGCGCCTGTGGCCTACGCGATGAAGTATCTGGGTGTGCACCCGCTTTTCCGCTCGGTTATCGTGATCGGAGCGCTGACCGGCATGATCTCTTCGTTGCTTGTGTTTCAGTACGGGCAGGCGCGCATCTGGTATGCGATGTCCCGCGACGGCTTGCTGCCAAAGCTGTTCTCCGCAGTGCATCCGAGATTTAAGACGCCGCACATTTCCACCTGGATCGCCTGCTTCGCCGTAGGAATTCCCGCCGGCCTCGTGGACATCGGAGATGCCGCCGACCTCGCCAACATCGGCACGCTGTTTGCCTTCGTTCTGGTTTCGCTGGGAGTCATCATCCTGCGCCGCAGGCAGCCCGATCGCAAGCGTGCGTTCCGGGTTCCGTTTGTGCCGTGGTTCCCGCTGATCTCGATCCTCCTCTGCGGCGGCTTGATGTTCGGGCTCACCATAATTACCTGGCTGCGCTTCTTCGTCTGGCTCGGACTCGGCCTGCTGATTTACATTTTCTACAGCAGGCACCGGAGCGAGTTCGCGAAGAAGTAGCTGTCCGCCTTCAGGCGTCAGAACTCGGACCTCAGCTAGAAGCCATTGCGATCCGCGTTCGAAGGATCCCTATCGTCGTGTACGCCGCCATGGTCTGAAGTCCGACGTCTGAGGTCCGCCGGCTCCCTCCTCGCAAATCTTCCCCCAAGAATCTACAATCAGAAGGTAATGTCTACCGCACTGGATCGGCCGCCGAATAGTTTTCTCCGCCTCCTGCCTAAGGCGGAACTGCACCTGCACCTGGAAGGCGCAATTGAGCCGGCCACGCTGCTCGAACTTCGCCAGCGCCGCGGCGAACACGTCACCCAGGCCGAGGTCGATGCACTTTACCGCTACGAAGATTTTCCGGGGTTCCTGCTCTCCTTCAAGAACATCACTGAGCACCTGCGTACCCCGGAAGACTACGAACTCATCACGTACCGCCTGATGCAGCGGCTGAAAGAGGAAAGCGTTCTGCACGCCGAGGTCTATGTTTCGGTCGGCGTCTGTCTCTGGCGCAAGCAGGACTTCGCCGCCATCTTCGAAGGTCTGGATCGCGGGCGCGCCCGCGGTGCGCGCGATTTCGGCATCTCGCTGCTTTGGATCTTCGACGCCGTGCGCCAGTTCGGTGTCGAGGCCGCGCAGAAGGTCTTCGAACTTGCTGCGCGCTATCAAGACCGCCACGTCGTCGCCATCGGCATCGGCGGGGACGAACAAAAAGCGCCGCCCGAACTTTTCCGCGACGCTTACGCGTGGTCCGCCGACCACGGCCTGCGCCTCACCGCGCACGCGGGTGAGACCGGCCCGCCGGAATCCATCTGGGGCGCGCTCAACCTGCGCGCCGAACGCATCGGCCACGGGCTGACGGCCTTTCACGATCCCGATCTGGTGGAAGAACTTTCACAGCGCCAGGTTCCAGTCGAAATCTGCCTGACCAGCAACCTGCGCACCGGACTCTGCCCCAACCTCAACGAACATCCCGCGAAAACCTACTTCGATCACGGAGTCATGATCACGCTCAATAGCGATGACCCGGCCATGTTCGGCACCACGCTCGCCCGGGAATATCAGATCGCGCAGCAGACTTTTGGCTTCACCGACGAACACCTGCGCGAACTAGCCCGCAACTCATTCGAGGCATCATTCCTGCCCGCTGAGAAGAAACTAGAGTTCCTAAACCTGTTCGACACCGCCGCCGCAAGATGAGAGCATGTGGGACAGGCGCCCATCGCCACCGCGGTTTGTTGTAAAATCGCCCATCGAAAATCAGAAATGAGCATCAGTACTCAACTGAGAACTGAGAACTAGACTGGCAACTGGCCACTGACAACTGGCAACTGTGTCTCTCCACATCGGCATCGTCGCTTGCAGCACCGAGGGAGCCGCGCTCTGCTATCGCACCATCTCGCTTGAAGGTGCGCAACTGCTCGGTCCGCACGATCATCCGGAAGTTTCGTTGCACTCGCACTCGCTTGCGAAATACATGCGATGTGTGCGCGCCAACGACTGGGCGGGTGTGGCCGAGATCATGCTTTCTTCCGCGGACAGGCTGGCCCGGGCCGGCGCCGACTTTCTTATTTGTCCGGACAACACGATTCACCAGGCATTCGATCTGGTCGAGCACCGCTCGCCGCGTCCCTGGCTGCACATCGCGAGAGAAGTTGCCAAAGAGGCGAAGCGTCGCCAGTTCAAACGCCTGGCCGTGCTCGGTACCCGTTATCTGATGGAGGGCCCGGTCTATCGCGAAGCGCTGAAAGCCGCCGGCATTGAGTACCGCATTCCCGCAGCCGAGCAGCGCGCGCGCATCGACCAGATCATCATGGACGAACTGGTGAACGCTCAGTTCCTGCCGCGTTCGCTGGCGTATTACGTGGAAGTGATTCGATCGTTTCAGGATGAAGGCTGCGACGCGGTCGTGCTCGGCTGCACCGAAATCCCACTGCTGGTTCCTCCGGAATCTTCGCCGCTTCCCACGCTGGATTCCACCCGCCTGCTGGCGAAAGCCGCGGTGCGCAAGGCGATCGAAGGCTAGCAGCACCGCGTGACGCCATGCCTCAGAATCTCAAATTCCGCCAACTCCCCGGTCTCTACGCCATCGTTCGCCTGGCTCCGAACACGCCCGTCCCCGCCTGGGCCACAACGGGCGATTTCACCTCCATCACCCGCACCGCCGATGAACTCTCCATCGTCTGCTCCGCGGAGAACCTTCCCGCCAACGTGAAATCCCAACACAACTGGATCTGCCTGAAGCTCGAAGGTCCGTTCCCCTTCTCGCAAACCGGAGTGCTGCTCTCCTTCATCGAGCCGCTGTCGAACAACGGTGTGCCCATTTTCGCCATCTCCACCTATGACACGGACCACGTTCTCGTGCAGGAAGAGTTCGCGGGTGCAACGCTGCAATTTCTTGATAAAGCTGGTCACACACTCATCGCTGGGGATGACGCATCCTGAGGCGCAAGCTGATCGACTGAAGCGCTCAACCCGCATGCTGTGGACGCCATTCACCCTGCGAATTTCGCCGAACGCTGTCGCAAAGCCTGCATTTCTCCCGCATCCATGCTGTAATAAGAGAATAGTTGATCATGCCCTCAGCCCTTACAACCCTGCGCCGCCGCTTCAAAGCCCTGCACCGCAACCTGCGCGGAGCAGCCATGGCCGCGCACGCTCTGGCCTCGACCGACCATCCCCTGCTGGCGCACATTATTCCTATCCGCCGCTGCAATCTGAGTTGCACCTACTGCAACGAGTTCGACGATTTTTCGAAGCCCGTGCCCACGGAGGAAATGTTTCGCCGCATCGATAAGCTGGGCGCGCTGGGCACGGCGGTGGTCACGATTTCAGGCGGCGAGCCGCTGCTGCATCCCGAACTCGACGACGTGATCCGCCGCATCCGCTCGAATGGCATGATCGCCGGATTGATCACCAACGGTTATTTCCTTGTCGCGGACCGCATTCGGCGTTTAAATCGCGCCGGACTCGAGTGGCTGCAGATTTCTATCGACAACGTGAATCCCGACGAGGTTTCGAAGAAGAGCCTGAAGGTGCTCGACAAGAAGTTGCAACTGCTCGCCGAGCATGCCGAGTTCCACGTAAACATCAACTCGGTGGTCGGCGGTGGCATCTCGAATCCGCAGGACGCGTTGACGATTGGCAAGCGCGCCATCGAACTCGGATTCAGCTCGACCATCGGAATCATTCACGATGGCAGCGGCCAAGTGCAGCCTCTCAACGACGAAGAGCGCCGCATCTATGACGAGATGACGTCCATGGAAAAGCGCAGCTTTACCCGCATCAACGCTTTCCAGGACAACATTGCGAAAGGTCTAGCCAATGACTGGCGCTGCCGCGCCGGCGCCCGCTATCTTTACATCTGCGAAGACGGACTGGTGCACTACTGCTCGCAGCAGCGCGGCTATCCCGGAGTCCCGCTCGCGACCTACACCCGCGACGACATGCGCCGCGAATACCTCACCGAAAAATCCTGCGCGCCGCATTGCACGGTTTCCTGCGTACACCAGGTTTCAATCTTCGACGGCTGGCGCGCCCCGCAGCATCCCGCCCAGAATATCCCGCCACAAAGCACGGGGCTTATCCAGATCGGGCATTAGCCGCGAGTTCGAACGGTTACTTTTTCGGCTGCGCGCTGGGCGGCAAAATCCCATTCAGACGCAAATCCTGCGCGGCTTCCGCGTAATGGTCAGCCCAGGTGTTGGCCAGGTATAGTGCGGCCATGGCGCGGGGAAACTGTTTTGGCCCGAAGAGCTGAATGCTATCGCCAAGCTTCGAATCATCCATCTTGCTCAGCGCGTCATTGCAAAAGTCAAAGGAAGCCTTCGCCGCGGCCAGGAGCTTGTCTTTCGAATCGGTATCCTTGACCTCTTCCGGCTTGGGCGCGGGAACGTCCGTTGCCTTGGCGCATAGAAAGAAATTCGTATCGGCGATGTGCGAGACCAGATGTCCGAAGGTCATCTGGTCCGGGGTCGGTTTGAAACTGAACTTGTCCGCTGGCATGGCTTGAATCGCACCGAGAATGTTGTTCTGGGAGCGTGGAAGCATGATGCGTAGAGCCGCGCTGACCGGATCTTTAACCGGAGCGGAAGTTTGAGGAGCTGCCATCGCAGAGGAAGAGGGAGTCGCAGTCTGTGCCTGTCCGGAAGCCACACAGGCACACACGCACACAGAAGCGGACAGCAATGCAACCAAGCCGTGTTTCATTTCATGTCTCCTTGACGTTCTGGGTTAGACGTTCTACCACGATTTTCGTTACCCGCGTTCTCATCGGGCAGCGAGGGCTGAAGTAGCGAGTTTTCAGAACAAATACCAGCCCGCAATGATGGCAATCGCTGTATTGCGCTTCACCTTGCTGGTGCAGGAAAAGCCGATGACCCTTACGAAAATATTGCCGCGAAGGTCAGCGTGATCACCACCCACCATCCGATCACAACCGCAAACGACGTTCCCATCTTCACCTTGCCCGTGGTGGCAAACCCGATCGCGGTCAGTGCCAGCGTCCAAAGCAGGAAGATATCCATTTGCGATGCGAGGAAGTACCAGAACGGACTGTCGGCAGCGTTCATGAAGTATGCCGGATTAGACGCGACCGGGTTGTTCAAGGTGAATCCGTCCGCGCTAGCGCCGGCGAGCACAGAAACCATGGCCAACAAATGCCTCAGCACCATGGGCAACCCCGCGTAGACCACCACCGCGAGTGACTTGCTGTACGAAATATCGGCGTTGGCCCCGAACTTGAATGTGCCAAACTGCAATCCCGCCATGACCAGCCAAATGACCAGAGTGAACACGGGGATGGCGACGTAATAGATAATCCCAGTGATTTTTACCTGCTGCTGCCGCTGCTCGGGCGTCGCCTGCTCGTATCGCGCCTCAGCCTTGGGCCGCGCTTGCAGCTCATTCTCCACTATCTTCTGCACGCCGATCTTCTGCTCCGAAACATAAACCAGGCCCCACCCCGCGACGGTCATCAGCAGAAACGGCAGCCACCACTGCGCGTTGCGGCGCAGATCGGTGAAAGTCTCGGACGGTGCGATGAAAGTGTCGACGAGGCGTTCGCCTTGCGAAAGTGGAGCGGCTTCCGGCGTGGGCACAGGTCCAGATAAAGGTGGGAGCGGATCGGCCGCCATCGTTCTTGCCTCCTGTGTTCTTGCCTCCTGCTGAATGCGAAGGAATTCTAGCCGGGACTCGGCGGCAACACAAGCAGACCCAGTCGAACGGAACGCCCCTCGGCAGTTGGGACAGAGCTCACTCTTGCCGCTTGAAGCCCGACCGAAGCCGGGCTTGACTTTCGTGAGATCTTTCGCTGAAAACTGTCCCGAATCAGTAACCTCGAAGCATTACCTAAGTTTCCGGCACGGGCCACAAATCACTGTCGCTAAGGCTGTTGGCTGTTTATCCTTTGAGTTTAGGGTTCTCTCGCGCGCCGGCAGCAGGAGCGGTGCGCATTGACTCGTAAACCATGTCCACCAGCGCCAACTCGTGGAGAGGACTGCCCGTCAGGGCCCAGGTCTTTGTCGGCTTGGTCATCGCCGCGGGCATGGTGCCTCTGCTTCAGGCCGCCGTTCACCAGAGCAGCAAGAACATCGCGGAGTTCATCTGCTACCTGGGCATCGTCATTCTGGCCTCAAGGCTCCGCGTCACTCTTCCCGGCATTACCGGCACTCTTTCCGTAAACTTTCTCTTCATCCTGGTGGGAATTGCGGAGCTGGGCTACTCTGAGGCCCTGACTCTCGGCGCAGTCGCCATGCTGGCTCAGAGTTTGTACCCAGGCCGGCCCTCCGCCTTGCAGTTGACGTTCAACGTTTGTGCGGGCACCCTCTCCACCGCTTTGGCCTATCTGGTTTATCACAACCCTCTGTGCAACGCACTCATCGTTAGCCACCCGCTGCTTTTGTGCCTGACCGCTTCGATCTACTTCATTGTCAATGCCGGATGCATCGCCATCGTCATCTCGTTCAGCGAAGGCAAGCCGCTCCAGAAGATTCTGGTGGAGTGTTATTTTTGGTCTTTCCCTTACTACCTGGTCGGTGCCGGGATTGCGGGCGCGATCTCCTGGTTCAACCATGCGTTCAACTGGGAAACTTCTCTGCTGTTCGTCCCCGCAATTTATCTCATCTACCGTTCTTACCGCCTGTACTTGGGCAAGTTGGAAGACGAGAAGCGCCACGTGGAAGAAATCGCGAACCTGCATCTGCGAACCATTGAAGCCTTGGCCCTGGCCATCGAGGCCAAGGACCAGACCACCCACGATCACCTGCAGCGGGTTCGCGTCTATGCCATCGAAGTAGCCAAAGAGCTGGGCATAAAGGGAGCCGAGTTGGAAGCTCTGCATGCCGCCGCGCTGCTGCACGACATCGGCAAGCTCGCGGTGCCCGAACATATCATCTCGAAACCCGGCCGGCTCACTCCGGAAGAGTTCGAGAAGATGAAGATTCATACCGTGGTGGGAGCCGAAATTCTGGAACGAGTTCGCTTCCCTTATCCCGTGGTGCCGATCGTGCGTGCCCACCATGAAAAATGGGACGGGTCCGGTTATCCCTACGGCCTGAAAGGCATGGAGATCCCCATCGGGGCCCGCATTCTTTCCGCCGTCGACTATCTGGACGCACTGGCTTCCGATCGGCAATACCGGCGGGCCATGCCACTCGATGAAGTCATGCAGCGACTCTTGGGAGAGTCGGGCAAGTCGTTCGATCCGAAGGTGGTGGAGGTTCTCAAGAATCGCTACCGCTCTCTGGAAAATCTCTCGCGTGCGAAATCGGCACAAGACGGTAACCTGGCGCTCCCGGCGGAGCTCAAGATTACACGCGGCCCGGCCCCGGCTGCCGGATTCGAAAACGCGACCGCTCCCGATTCCGCGGGGCGAGAAACAACCTTTCTATCCTCGATTGCGGCCGCCCGGCAGGAGGCCCAGTCCTTGTTTGAGTTGAGCCAGGATCTGGGAGCATCGCTGAGCTTGAGCGAAACGCTTTCCGTTTTCTCCGTAAAACTCAAGCCCATGGTTCCTTACGACGCCATCGCCATCTACATCCAGCGCGGCGATGAGTTGATCCCGGAATATGTCAATGGCGATAACTACCGCCTCTTTGCCTCGTTAAGGATTCCGGTGGGCGATGGCCTTTCCGGCTGGGTGGCGCGGAACAAGAAACCGATTGTGAATGGGAATCCTTCGGTGGAACCTGGATACCTCAACGATCCCGAAAAATTCAGCACTCTGCGTTCAGCCTTGGCCTTGCCTCTGGAGGGTGTGTCTGGCGTAATCGGCGTTCTCGCGCTTTACCGCGCCGAGAAAGATGCATTTACCTCCGATCATTTACGCATCCTTCTGGCGGTGAGCGGCAAGATGGCTCTGGCCATTGAAAATGCTCTGAAATATCAACAGGCGGAAAGCTCCGCCACCACCGACTACCTTACCGGTCTGCCCAATGCCCGGTCGCTGTTCTTGCAGCTCGACCGCGAATTAGCCCGCTGCAAGCGCGACAACACCTCGCTCACCCTCATGGTCTGCGACATGAACGGTTTCAAAAAGATCAATGACCGCTTCGGGCACCTGGAAGGCAATCGCGTCTTGCGTTTATTTGCCCAGGCGCTGAAAGACAGCTGCCGCGAATACGACTACGTTGCCCGCATGGGCGGGGACGAGTTTGTGGTGATCGCTCCGGGACTGGCCTCCGACGCCGCGGCTAAGAAGGCTGAGCAGCTTCGCGCTCTCGCCAAGCAGGCGGGCTTCGATGTTTGCGCAGAGGATATGCTCTCGTTGAGCGTGGGTCTGGCTGTTTCTCCGGAAGATGGCAATGATGCCGAGCAACTCCTCACCCAGGCCGACCGCCGCATGTATCTGGAGAAACAAAAACAACCTTCGCAGAAAGATCAGCGGTTGCACACGCGGATGAAATGCCGGCTTACGATCGAACTACATCCTCAGCCTGGCAATGGACCGATTTTCGGCAACCTGATCGACATCAGCCTCGGCGGCTGTTACGTGGAAACCAGCGAAATTCTGGCCCCCAGTTCCAATGTCAAGCTGGTCTTCTCCATCGATGACGGCACCTTGAGCGCGGAAGGCATCGTCGCCCGTATCCATCCCGGATCGGGTGTGGCGATCCAATTCAAGGAGATGAGCCGCGACTCGCGCGAAAAAATGTATCGTATTCTGGAGTTCGTGCAGAACTCAACCACTGTCTACAACGACCGCTACCTGCAGAATCTCTTCAAGCGCTAAAAATCAGTGATCAGTGACCAGTGGCCAGTGGCCAGCGATCGGCGCCCAGCCCTCGCGTTGGTTTTACTGGCCACTGACCACTGGCCACTGGCCACTGCTCTTGAAGCCCGCCTCTACCGCCCGTACACTGATTAAATGCACGCCCACGTTCACGGCGCAGGCGGTCCCAAGCGAGTGCTCAAGATCTCGCTCGGGGTAACTCTCGCCTATATCGTGCTGCTGGTCGTGGCCGGCATCCGCGCTCATTCGCTGGCTCTGCTCTCCGAAGCTGGGCACAATCTTTCGGACTTTCTCGCTTTGCTCCTGTCCCTGGTTGCGGTCTATTTGCAGTCGCGCCCAGCCAGTTCCACCAAGACTTATGGCTACCATCGCGCCGGAGTGCTGGCCGCGCTGGTCAATGCCGTATCCCTGGTCGCGGTTTCGTTCTTCATCTTTTACGAGGCTTTCCGCCGCTTGCAGCATCCCGAGCACGTTCAGGCCTCGGTGATGATGTGGGTCGCGGCCGCTGGCGTGGTGATGAATGGAGTGATCGCGTTGCTGCTGTACCGCTCCGGCCGGCGCTCTGGAAACGACGTTAACATCCGGAGCGCCCTGCTGCACGAAGTCGGCGACACCCTTTCCACCGCCGCCGTCATCGCCGGAGGCTGGGCCATTTTGGTTACGGGCGATTATTGGATCGACTCCGCGCTGTCATTCGGAATCGGTGCGCTGATCCTGTGGTCAGGCTTCGGCATCGTGCGCGAGACCCTGAATATTCTGCTCGAAGGTACTCCACGCGGAGTGAAGCTCGAATCGGTCGAGGTCGCCATTCGCTCTATCGAAGGCGTCAATGACGTTCACGATCTGCACTGCTGGAGCATCGGCTCGGAAACTCGCGCTCTCTCCTGCCACATCGCGATTGCCGACATCCCACCCTCGGTCAGCGAGCGCATCCTGCGCGACGTGAAAGACCGTTTACACCACGATTTTCGCATCGACCACACTACGATCCAGTTCGAGCATGTGGAATGCGAAGTCGCCCATGGCTGCGTGATTCCGGTGGGCGAGAGCGAAGAGCATCACCACCACAGCCACTAGAAGCTTATCGCGCTGCTCGCGCTGTGGTAACCCGCGCGGCCAACCTTTTTCTTGGTCGCGGTTGTTAATATTTCAAAAGCGGTAATAGATCGGATAGCGAGGCCCTTCAATGAAAGTGCTATGTTTCTGTGCGTTAGTCGGTGTCCTGGCCGTACCGCTTTTCGCCCAAGAGAATAATAGTTCCACCGAATCCAAGATCATTGCGATTGAGAAGGCTTGGAATCAAGCCTATAAGTTGCGAGACAAAAAGGCTCTGAGCGGAATCCTCCACGACTCGATGGTACTGGTCAATGACGATGGCAGCCTGCAATCCCGTACTACGTTTCTCGCCGGCGTCGATGCGGCGAAGCCATCCGAGGAGCAACAGGCCGAGCCCGAGTCAATCTCCGTGCGTGTATTCGGGGACGTCGCGATTGCGACGGGAGTCTTTCGAGAAAAAGGCGTTGAAAACGGCAAGCCTTACGTGAGACGAAATCGGTTTGTCGATACCTGGGTCAGCAGGAATGGCTCCTGGGTGTGCGTAGCCGCCTCAGCGACCCCAGTCCTTCACTGAATATCTACAGGATCCCATTCTGTTTGGAGTAGACATCTCGCACTCGCTCAATCCCATCCGCCTCCTCCGCCGACTTGTCCGGTCGCAGCCGCACAATCCTCGGAAACCGCAGCGCATACCCGCTATCGTGCCGATCCGAGCGCATCATGTTATTGAACGCCACTTCCAGCACAATCTTTGGCTCGACTGTGCGACGAAATCCTTGATCTTCAATCGTGTGTTCGAGAAACCACCGCGTCATCTCCGCAATTTCCACGTCGGTCAGTCCCGAATACGCTTTGCCGATATTCACCAGCCGGTCTTTACCCTCATCCCACACCGCGAACGTGTAATCGCTAAGCACGCCCACCCGCTTGCCGTGGCCGTATTCGACCGCGGTCACCACCACGTCGAGCGTGGCCAGCTCGCGCTTCATCTTCAGCCAGGATTTCCCACGCTTCCCCGGCGTGTACGCTGATTCAAGGTCTTTGATCATCAACCCTTCGTTGCCCCGCTCCTGCGCCGCCGCAAAAAGTTCTTCCAATTGCTCCGGCGAAGTCGCGTGAAAAACCGGTGCGCGAACGACACTTAACGGCGACGTCTCTTCGTCCTCCCCGAACATCAATTTAGCCTGTGCGCCGGAAGCCCCCAGCGCTTTTCTCCGTGTCTCTGTGCCTCCGTGGTGGGTTCTGTCTGCCGCAAGCACCTCATCCAGCACCCGCTCCCGCTCCCGCAGCGGACGATCAATCAGCAACTCTCCTCCCGCATACAGAACATCGAACACAAGATAAGCCACAGGAATCTCCCGCAACATCCGTTCACTAACCTTCTTCCGCCCCAGCCGCTGCTGCAGCACGCTGAACGGACGCGCCCGCCCCTCCGCATACTCCCAGGCCACAATCTCGCCATCCAGAATCGCATCCTGCGGCAATCCCGCCAGCGCGCCGGGCAACTCAGGAAACGACTCCGTAATCTCATCCCGCGTCCGCGAAAAAAACTTCACCTCACCGTCCGAAACATGCGCCTGCGCTCGAATCCCGTCATATTTGTCTTCCACCTCAGCCTCGGCGAAATAACTCAGCCCTTCTTCCGCCGACTCAATCGGACTGGCGAGCATGAATCCCAGCGGATGAAACATCCGCATCTTCGCTTCCGCCAGCTTACCCTCCGACGCCATCCGCAGCGTCTCTCCGATATCGCCCAGCAGCATGTTCGCCCGCTGCACTTGTTTCAGCAAACCGGCGAGCGTGCCGCCATACGCTTTAGCAATCGCCTCCTCGACCATGCTTTCCTTCAGCCCAATCCGCAAATCCCCGGTCACAATCTTCACCATGTACTTGGCTTCGAGCGGCGTCGCCCGCGCCAGCAAATCGCGGACCAGAGCAGTCTTCGCCGCCGGCCCGCGCGCCGCCGCAATCTCCCGAAAAGCCTCACCCACATCGAGAATCCCTAAGCCCTGTCCCGCTCGCGCCTCCAGAACTTCCCCAGCCACCGCGCCCAAGTCTCCGTGTTTGCGATAAGCAGCTGTCAGTTCCGCTTCATCTTTCCCGGAGAGCTCCGCCACCACACGCCACAGCAGCGAGCCGCCAACCTGCAACGTCGTCTCTTCCCACGCCGGAAACACCCTCCCGGAGAGAAACACCGCTGACACCACGGCCTCGTCCGTGGAGCGTGACTTTAAATACTCAGCAGCGATCGCCGTCTTCTGCAGCTTCTTCGTCGTGGCTGCGATCGCTTCACAACTCTCGGCAAACTTTCGCATGTCGTTCAACGGTACCTTCTGAGAATAGACGAAACACCTGCGGATCGCCGCTCCTCCGTGCTCACATTCTCCGCTTAAATGCCGCCGCCTCTATTACTTAGCGGCTTACGCGGCCCCAGTCTGCCGAGGACCACCGCAGCCCCCTGTGGTAACCTACTACTTGGCGCTTTTCCCGCGCCCGGAGCATCTAACACTCGTGCGTTCTCTACGAAATCTCGTACGTTTCCTGGTGGCCGTGCAGCTTCTGCCTGCTCTTGAAAGTGGCGAAGAAACCCTGGTCGGCGGACAAGCCGTGCTCGAAGGCGTAATGATGCGTTCTCCGCACGCCTGGGCGATCGCCTGCCGCAAGCCTTCCGGTGAGGTGGTCACCCTGAGCGAACCACTCGATCGTCCCTCGGAAAAACACAAGTGGATGGCTTGGCCCATCGTCCGCGGCGTCATGACGCTCGGCTACGCCATGTCCCTCGGCTACCGCGCCCTGCGCTTCTCCGCCAACGTCGCCATCGAAGAAGTGATGAAAGACGACGGAGCCACCTCGACTCATGTGGAGATGAACCATGTGGCGACGGGCGCCTCGCCCGTCCCGGCGAAGCGAAGCGAGACGGAACCTTCCACGACCGCCGCCGCTACAGAATCCTCTCAGCAGAACTCCCGCGACAAAGCCGCCACCATCAGCGGATGGCTCGCCGCCGGCAACGTCATCCTCTCACTCGCCTTCTTTATCTTCATGTACAAGTACCTGCCGCTGCTGGCGGCCACGGAACTCAAGAAGTACAATCCTGCGCTCGGCGGCCAGATCATGTTCAACTTGGTCGACGGCGCCGTTCGCCTCATCCTGTTCCTCCTGTTCATCTGGGGAGTCTCCTTGTTTCCCGACATTCGCCGCGTCTACCAGTATCACGGCGCGGAGCACAAGACCGTCTTCGCCTTCGAAAACGGTGACCCGCTCACCACTGCAGCCGTGCAAAAGTATTCCACCTTTCATCCCCGCTGCGGCACCAGCTTCCTGATGACGGTAATGCTCATCTCGATCGGCTTCTACATGCTGATTCCGTTCACCACATTCTGGGCGCGTTTCGCCTCGCGCCTCGCGCTACTGCCCGTGATCGCCGGCGTATCCTACGAAATCATCCGCTTCGCCGCCAAGCATCGCGGCTCGCTCTTCGCCTTGATGACCGCTCCCGGCCTCTGGCTGCAGCGCATCACCACGCAGCCGCCGTCCGACGAAATGGCCCAATGCGCCATCACCGCCCTCGACCACGCCATGGCCCTCGAAAAAGAGCGCGGCGGCGAACTGGTGATTGCCTAGGAAAGCGTCGTTGGCCGTCCGTCGTTGGTCGGTGGCCCTCCGCTCCGGTCATCCGTCACATACAGCCGCAGGATGGTGCGCTAAGAGTAATTCCGGAGGTGTGGCATGGCAGCATCATCTTTTCGGGATCTAAGGGTCTGGCAAGAAGCGATGAAACTGACAACAGAGATCTACAAGAGTACATCGGCCTTTCCGAAGCACGAGCTGTACGGATTAAGTCAGCAGATTCGCCGTGCGGCGGTATCCGTCCCCAGCAACATCGCAGAAGGCAAGGGGCACCGCTCCGACAAAGAGTTCGTGCATTTCCTGCTGCACGCACGGGGATCACTTTTGGAGCTTGAAACTCAGTTATTGATCTCTGAGGAATTACAATATGTCCGGAAAGAAGAGGCGCAACGCCTATTGACATTGGCCGAGGGGGTGGGCCGTGCCTTGAGCGGTCTGATCAACTCGATGCGCGAGAAAGCCGCATGAAGCGAAAAGCCAACGACCAACGACTAACGACCAACGACGATTTTCATGTTTGACCGCCTAAACCAAATCGAAGCCCGCTACGAAGAGCTGACCAGCGCTCTCGCCTCGCCCGATATTGTCAACGACTCTTCCCGCTACCAGAAAACCGCCAAAGCGCACAGCGAAATTGCGCCTATCGTCGAGAAATATCGAGAGTACAAAGATCTAACAAAAGGCATAGCTGATAGCCGCGCTATGCTCGCCGACGAAAAAGATCCTGAGATGCGCGCCTACGCGCAGGAAGAACTCAGCCAGCTGGAGCCGCGCGTCGCTGCCATCGAAGAAGAACTGAAAGTCCTGCTGCTGCCCAAAGATCCCAACGACGAGAAGAACATCATCCTCGAAATCCGCGCCGGTACCGGCGGAGACGAAGCCACTCTCTTCGCCGCCGAAATCTTCCGCATGTACACCCGCTACGCCGAAACCCAGCGCTGGAAGGTTGAAGTGCTCTCGTCCTCGGAGTCGTCGGCCGGCGGCCTGAAAGAAGTCATCGCCATCATCGAAGGCAATCGCGTGTTTTCCCAGCTCAAATACGAAAGCGGCGTGCATCGCGTGCAGCGCGTGCCTGCCACCGAGCAGCAGGGACGCGTCCACACCTCCGCCGTCACCGTCGCCGTACTGCCCGAAGCCGAAGATGTCGATGTCAAAATCGAAGCCAAAGACCTGCGCATTGACACCTTCTGCTCCTCCGGTCCGGGCGGCCAGTCCGTGAACACCACCTACTCTGCCGTCCGCATCACGCACATTCCCACCAACACGGTCGTCAGTTGCCAGGATGAGAAGTCGCAGATCAAGAACCGCGAAAAAGGTATGCGCGTGCTGCGCTCCCGCCTCTACGAAATCGAAATGGAGAAACAACAGTCGGCTCTGGCCAAAGAGCGTAAGGCTATGGTCGGTTCCGGCGACCGCAGCGAGAAGATCCGTACCTATAACTTCCCGCAAAATCGCCTCACCGACCACCGCATCGGATTCACCGTCCACCAGCTCGAACAAGTAATGGACGGCAAACTCCAGCCCCTGATCGAGGCTCTCACCACGCACTATCAGGCGGAGAAGCTGAAGCAGGAAGCCACCACCGCAGTCTGAATGACTCATGTAGGGACAGCCGCCTCAGCCTGCCCTGAGCGGAGCCGAAGGGGCTGTCCAGCCAGGGCGAAGCCCGGCCGAGGAGAATCTCATGCCCGATCTTGACGCGACTCTTTCTTCGGTCCTCGCCGACCGCTACACCGCCAACGCCGCCCGCATCCGCGAACTCTCCGCGCCCCTGACCAACGCCCAGTTCTGGCAAAAGCCATTCCCCTACGGCAACAGCTTCGGCCACCTCGTCCTGCACCTCACCGGCAACCTGAATTACTACATCGGCGCGCAGATCGCGCAGACCGGCTACGTTCGCGACCGCCCGCGCGAATTCAATGACCCAACCCCTCCATCCAAAGACGAGGCCCTCAAACGCTTCGACGACGCGGGCGCAATGGTTCTGCAAACCGTGCGAACGCAGTCAACTGAAGATTGGTCGGCGGACTACTCAGGAGTTGGCACCGATGCCGCCAATCGCCTCGCCATGGTGGTACAGTGCGCCGCGCACATGCAGCACCACATCGGCCAAATGATCTACCTCAGATACGAATTTGCCCGCCAGAAATGAACCGTATGGGAGTGGGCGACACGCTCGCTCAGTTTTGGCAGTCTGCTGAGCCGTTTCGATTTTGGGTGGCGCAGCGCTTCAGCGCTGCGATCAGTCCCTCCGTTTTGAAAAGCGCGCGGCCTTCAGCCGCTGCAGAACCTGCCTTTCGCTCGCGGTACCACAACTTGTGTGGGGAAACGCCCTGGCTGTCCGGCGGCCCAGGTGTATCGGGCCGCAGCAGTTTCCGCCACGACCCGCCGGGCGGCCGCGCCATGCCCTGGCCGTGGGGACGACGACACAAAACGCACCACCACATCCCAGCCCCGACAGGGGCGGCATACGATAGCCCCGGACGTAAGTCCGGGGTAAGCCCAAAAAATAGGAACCAAGTCCCGTAGGGACGACAGAAGTTCTCTTCTAGGGCTTGGTCTCCTCGCCCGATTTTGGGTGGCGCAGCGCTCCCAGCCCCGATAGAACGTTTTCGAAAGTCCGCGGCCTCAGCCGGGCCATAGCCTTGAGATCGTCTCCAAAAAGCTCTACCCTGTGATCCTCCGCGTCCTCTGTGTTAACGATTCTTCTACAAAATATACCTCGACAAATCCTGATCCTTAACAATATCGGTCAACATCTTCCGCACATAATCGGCGTCGATAGTCACATGCTCCCCTTTTTTCTCCGGAGCATCAAAGCTCAACTCATCCAGCACCCGCTCCATGATGGTGTGCAGCCGCCGCGCTCCAATATTCTCCGTGCTCTCGTTCACCCGAAACGCGAAGTGCGCAATCTCCGACAAAGCCTCCGGAGTAAATTCCAGCTTCACCCCTTCAGTTTCCAGCAACGCCGTGTACTGCTTCACCAAAGAAGATTTCGGCTCCGTGAGAATCCGCACAAAATCTTCCATGGTCAGGGACTGCAACTCCACCCGAATCGGAAACCGCCCCTGCAACTCCGGAATCAGATCGCTCGGCTTCGAAACATGAAACGCTCCGGCAGCGATAAATAAAATGTGATCCGTGCGCACCATCCCATAGCGCGTGTTCACCGTAGTACCTTCGACAATCGGAAGAATGTCGCGCTGCACGCCCTCCCGCGAAACATCGGGACCATGCCCGCCCTCGCGCCCCGCAATCTTGTCAATCTCATCCAGAAACACAATCCCCGAGTTCTCCACCCGATCGATCGCCATCCGCGTAACCTGATCCATATCGATCAGCCGCTGCTCTTCTTCCTGAATCAGATACTCGAAAGCCTCGTTCACCTTCATCTTCCGCTTCTTGGTCCGCTGTCCGAAGATGCTCGGCAGCATGTCCTTAATATTGATGTCC
>Ga0302319_10004292_pt1 | contig 29322 bp, 17 predicted proteins | sample Bog_T0_2_FD_203319 | JGI IMG/M metagenome (GOLD analysis project Ga0302319, IMG submission 203319) | Peat permafrost microbial communities from Stordalen Mire near Abisko, Sweden - Bog_T0_2 | ecosystem: Environmental > Terrestrial > Soil > Wetlands > Peat | place: Sweden: Abisko, Stordalen Mire... | reverse complement strand
CAGGCCCTGTCCACCGACCACGATATCCAGAACCATTCCGGCGGTCAGGGTGTAATCGCCGCTGAGGAATGCGCCGTCGCCACCGGCATTGCTATCAAAGGTTGCTTCGCCACCCTGCGCGCCGGAGGCGCTCAGGAAATACACGCCCGTGGTAAGTATCGTGATGGTTTGAACGCTACCAGTGGAGACGAAGGATGTGGCGCCGGCGAACGGCTGGCGGCGAGGAGCGCAGACGCTGCGGCGAAGAGCAAGTAGGAACGCTTCAAGGAATGACTCCTTTGGCTTTGCCTGATTTTGGTTTGTCGTGCGGGAGGCACGGACAGACGGGGAGTCCGGGCCCGCGATCTTGGTCACGTTCTGTACGGGCTGCGGGGAGATGTCAACGGAAAAGAATTGGGGCTGCGTCGTTTTCTGGTTGCGCTTGCAGGGCTTTGGGAACTGAAAACACGCCGACAGCGCATCGTCCAGTTTCACTGGAAATTCTGGGCAGGGGATTCGCAGCCGGTGTGGTGAGCTCGGTGCGGTTCGAACGCACGACCCACGCCTTAAAAGGGCGTTGCTCTACCAACTGAGCTACGAGCTCGTTCAAGGCTGCTTCTTCCAAATTACCACAGCGAACGTTGAGCCGCCCGGGCCTCGCCAGCGCCTTGAGCCGTGCCGGAAGGGGCGTTCTCGAACCGCCTGCGGGGCCACTTCGAAGACCCCGGCTTTCACCCTTCCAGCCACTGTCCCAGACGTTGACCATTCAGGTAACTATTCGGGTCGATACCATGGTAACCTTGACTCCTTTCGATATCGATTACCGATGGGGGAGAAATTCCCGCATCATCTAGAAAATGAGGCATTTCGCGGCTTTCCGATGGCTGAAAAGTGTTATCTGGGTGGCCTTCGAAGTGTTATTGTTCTGGCAACACTTGCGCCGCTACGATTACCGGTGAGAATACCCGCCATCCGGGTGCGCATTGACCTCTCATTGGAAAGCACGACTCTCTCAACTGGCTGCCAGAAAGTGGCGCCTGGAAGAACAGGAATTGCGCAGGGGTAAACCATGACTGAGCACTCGCTGCCCGACCCGAACGAGACGCCGGAAGATGTGGCATCTCTGTATTCGTGGGCAAATTTGCACGGCGGCAAGTACCGCGACTTCTCCGCGTCGCGTGCCCAGATGCGCGAAAAAGCCCGGCAGCGCATGGAACAGGCCATTGAAGACGAACGTCTCCGCGCGCAGCAGGAAACTGATGCGCAACGTGCCGCTGAAGCCGCGCGCGCCGCGGAGGAACAGCGCCGCCTTGATTTGGCCGCACAGCAGGCGGCCCAGCTCGCCGCGCAGGAAGCCGCTGATCGCGCCGCTCAGGAAGCAGCGCAGCGTGTCGCCCAGCAAGTTGCCCAGGAGCGTGCCCGCCTGGGTGCCCAATTAGCAGCGGAGGAGGCCGCGCAACACGCGGCCCAACAGGCGCAGGCCGCGCAATTCGCCGCACGACAGGCACAGGCCGCTCAGTTGGCCGCACTGCAGGCTCAAGCCGCACAGCAAGCCTCACAGCAGCCTGCCTGGCAGCCGCCGCAGCAGGATCGATATCCTGAAACGCATCCTTTGCGCCCACCCGTTTCATCGGCTGTGCCGCTGCAGGAGGACGCATTTTCTCAGCCACGCTCTCCGTGGCTCCCAACCGATTCAGCCGAAAACACCGGCCGCCCAGCCTGGTTAATGCCGGAGCGTCCTGAAGCCTTCGGGCAGCCGGTTCTTCCTGCGACGCCTGAAGATACGCTGCAAGGTTCGCGCGATCGCCTGGTCTCGCGCTGGTTTGCCCTGCGCAGCATTTTTGAAGATAACGTGCCCACGCAGTCGGCGCCGGCTCCCACGGCGGCGCGCGCGCCCGTGCTGGCCGTCTTCTCCCTGGCTGGCGGCGTCGGTAAGACCAGCCTCGTTGCCACTCTTGGCCGCGTGCTTTCCGCGCGTGGCGAGCGCGTTCTGCTGGTGGATACCGCTGCCTACGGCCTGCTGCCATTCTTTTTTGGCGCGCGCGATCAACGCCCCGGCATGTTGCGCACCTTCAGTCCACCGGTAGCCAGCGGCGATGCGCCCATTCAGATGGTCACGCTCGATCCCGAGGCGCTCGGTCCTGAAGTTGCTGCCGGCGAAGCCCTCACTTCAGAGATTCAAAAGCACTCCCGCGGAGTCAGCCGCGTCATCGTCGATCTGGCCACCGCCTCCGGCGCCACAACGCGCCGTGTCATGCGCCTGGCGCCGCAGGTTCTTGTGCCCCTCATGCCCGACATGTGTTCCGTGGTCAGCGTCAGCTCCATTGATGCTTTCTTCGACCACAACAATGGGGGCACCGGCAAGGCGGCGCTTCCGTACTATGTGCTCAACCAGTTCGATCCCTCGCTGCCGCTGCATCTCGACGTTCGAGAAGTGCTCCGCGAGCAGTTGGGCGATCGTCTTCTTCCTTTTGCACTGCGCCGCGCCCCGGCCGTCAGCGAAGCGCTGGCTGAAGGCATGACCGTAGTCGATTACGCCCCCAATTCCGTTGTCACCGAGGACTATGCCAGCCTCGCGGGTTGGGTCAAGAGCCTTTCCGCACCCGCCAGCACCAGCTTCCGCGGCGTGCGCTGGAGCGAGCGATGACGGTTTCAGGTGTTTGGCGCGATATCGGGGCGGGGGAGAATATCTTCACGAAGATTCTTCGCCTGCTCTTCCTGCTCGCAGCCGCGCTAATCTTCTGCTTTATGGCGGGCTTGCCGCTCAGTTGGCCGCAACAGGCGGTCCTTGGACTGCTGACCCTCCTGATGGCCCTGGCCATGGCGCGCGGTTCCGACTCCTACCTCATCACGCTCGCCCTCATGATGATGTCGATGTTCTGCACCTTGCGCTACGGATATTGGCGCATCGCGCAGGTCGTGAAATATTTTCAGGATCCTGGGAGCCACCCCGGAGCCCTCGACGCCTTCTTCATCTCTTGCCTGCTGCTGGCAGAGTTCTATGCCTTTGTCATCCTCTTCCTTGGCTACTTCCAAACCATCTGGCCGCTGCGCCGCGCTCCCGTCTCTCTGCCCGACAATCCGGAGGAATGGCCGCACATTGACGTCATCATTCCCACCTACAATGAGCCTCTCGATGTGGTGCGCTACACGGCGCTGGGCGCGCTCAACATGGATTGGCCCGCGGAAAAGCTCCACGTCTACATCCTCGACGATGGCCGGCGCGCGGACTTCCAGCAATTCGCGATCGATGCCGGCATCGGCTACAGAACGCGCCCCGATAATGCACACGCCAAGGCCGGCAACATCAACGCCGCCCTCAAGACCATCGATTCTCCGCTGATCGCCATCTTCGACTCCGATCACGTGCCTACGCGGAGTTTCCTGCAAATGACCGTCGGCTGGTTTCTGCGCGACCCCCGGCTGGCCGTGATGCAGACCCCGCACCACTTCTATTCGCCCGATCCCTTTGAGCGCAATCTCGAGCAGTTCCGCATCATTCCCAACGAGGGCGAGCTGTTTTACGGAATTGTTCAGGACGGCAACGACTTCTGGAACGCTGCCTTCTTCTGCGGCTCCTGCGCTGTCCTGCGCCGTGAAGCGCTCGACGAGATCGGCGGCATCGCGGTGGAAACTGTCACCGAAGACGCCCACACCGCTCTGCGCATGCAGATGAACCAATGGAACACGGCTTACATCAACATTCCCCAGGCCGCGGGACTCGCCACGGAGCGCCTTTCCGCGCACGTCGGCCAGCGTATTCGCTGGGCGCGCGGCATGATCCAGGTTCTGCGCACCGACAATCCGCTCTTCGCTCCGGGGCTCACCTTCGCGCAGCGCATCTGCTACTTCAATGCCATGGCGCATTTCCTCTACGCCGTGCCGCGCCTCATCTTTCTCACGGCGCCGTTGATCTATCTGCTCCTCAATCACACCAACATTCCCGGCTACTGGGCCGCCATTCTTGCCTACGCACTGCCTCACCTCATTCTTTCCAACGTCACCAACTCCCGCATCCAGGGCGATCACCGCCATTCATTCTGGAACGAGATCTACGAGACCGTGCTTTCGCCCTACATTCTGCTGCCCACGCTGCTCGCGCTCATCAATCCCCGTCTGGGCAAGTTCAACGTCACGGCCAAAGGCGGCGTAGTCAAGCGCACCTTCTTCGATTCCAAGATCGCGCAGCCCTTCCTCTGGATGCTTTGTTTCAACTTCCTCGGCCTCATCGTTGCCATTCCGCGTTTCTTTTTCTTCGACCGTGACCATCAAGGCACGGTGGTGATGAATGTCATCTGGTGTCTGTTCAATATCATCATTCTGGGTGTTTGCACGGCTGTGGCGCGCGAGCTCCGCCAGATGCGCACCACGGTGCGCATCAACGTCGCGAGTCCGCTTGTCGTCAAATTCCCCGATGGCCAATCGGTCGCCGCCGAAACCATCGACATTTCGAGCGGCGGCACCGGCATCCGTCTCAGTGAGGCCCTCGATGTGATGCCCCAGTCGCAGATCTGCCTGCTACGGTTGTATCTTCGGAGGGATCGGTGTTGCGCGTGTGTTTTGAAAATTTGACCATCGAAGAGCAGGAAGTGTTGACCATCGCCCTTTATTCCCGTGCCGATTCATGGTTGGGCTGGGGCGAGGCCCGCGAGAGCGACAATGTGCTGCGCAGCCTGGGCCGCATCTTCAGAATCTCTCTGCACGGTATGTGGCTTACCTTCCGCAGTGTCTTCAGGCCGGACGACGCGTCCGAACGCAAGTCCTCCACGCTTTCCATCGCCCGCAGCGCGATTCTTCTTTTCCTGGCTGCAGCGCTGGCCCTGGGCGGTCAAACGCTGCACGCGCAGCCGTCGGGCTACGCCGGCGCAACGCAAACTCCCGCCACCGACGTCAACGCGCCCGCCCCTCCCGGCGAATTTCACGATCACTTCACCCTCGCCGACGCCGGTTCGTCGCAGATCGAGCTGCACTCGATCGACACGATGAACAGCACCTTCTTCACGCTGCCTGAAACCCACGTCATCGGCGCCGCGAAGATTCACCTCTACTACTCGTTCTCCCCGAGCCTGATCCCGCAGTTGAGCCATCTCAAGCTCATCATGAACGGAACCCTCTTCGCCACCATTCAACCCACACCGGGCCAGAATGGCGGCTCCGACAGCCGCGATGCCGAGGCGGAGTTCACCATTCCTTCCGAACTGCTGGTGCACAACAACACCTTCACCGTCGAATTCATCGGCCACTACACCATGGTCTGCGAGGACCCGGCCAACACCACGCTCTGGGCCCGCGTGCATCGCAGCACCTACATCGACATCCGCGGCAAGCTGCTGCATCTGGCCGACGATCTCAGCAAGCTGCCCGAGCCCTTCGTCGATCCGGCCGTCATTCAGCCCCTCAGTGTTCCGGTGGTGTTTCTCACGCCACCCTCCTATAAAGCCGTGCAGGCTGCCGGCATCGTTACCAGCTACTTCGGCATGATCTCCGAGAATCGCCCGGTTCGCTTCCCGGTGCACATCGGAACCATTCCCGCCGGCAACGCCATTATCATTGCCGAAAATCCATCCAGTCTCCCCGCAAATTTGAATCTATCCAGCGTCAATTCGCCAACCGTCGCCATGCGCGACAATCCCGGCGATCCGTTCAGCAAGCTCCTCATCATTACCGGCGGCGATGCCGGCGATCTCATCAAAGCGGCCCAGGCCATCGCTCTGCACAGCGGCATGCTCGACGGGGCGCAGACTACAATTTCAGACCCAGGTCTGCCCAACAAGCAGGCTCCGGACGGAGCTCCGCGATGGGCGCGCACCGATCAGAAGGTTGCGCTCTGGGATTACGCCACCACCGATCAGATGCAGGGCGACGGCACCGCGCCGCTCAATGTCTATTTCCGCATTCCGCCCGACATTTACTACGACACGGAAGGGCCCAATACCAAGCTCCACGTGGTCTACCGCTATAACTCCGTGCCCATCGGTCCCATCTCCAGCATGCAGGTGCGCGTCAACAATGCGTTCCTCGGCTCCATTCCGCTGATTCCCGGCAAGGAAACGTCGCGCCAGATGGAGACCGATGTCCCCGTCCCGGTCGTCAACCTGCGTCCGTTCTCCAACTCGCTGTCCTTCGATTTCACTTTCCAGTTGCTCAAGAAGCAGAGCTGCGAAGACACGACGCCCATCAATATGCAGGGCTCCATCCTGCGCGATTCGTATCTGGATCTGCGTAATTTCCCGCACTGGGCGCCCATGCCCAATCTCGAGATCTTCGCCAATGCGGGCTTCCCGTTCACGCGCGTGGCCGACCTCAGCGAGACCACGGTGGTGCTGCCCGCCACGCCCACCGAGCAGGAGATCGAGACCTTTGTCACCCTCATGGGCCACTTCGGCCGCCAGACCGGTTTCCCGGGCCTGCGCGTCACCGTGGCTGGACCCGATGCGATGCATGAAGGCGCCAACACGGACTTCCTCATCATTGGCTCCGGCAGCGACCAGCCCGGCTTCGACAAGCTGGGATCGCATCTTCCCGTCTCCCTCGGCAGCGGACAAGTTCAGGTGCGCGATACGCAGGGCTTCTTCGTCAACCTGCTGCATCATGCCTGGTGGAAGCTTGAAAGCAACGAGCACAACGAGTCCGGCACGCTGATCGTCGGCACCACTCCTGACGCCATCATCGAAGGCATCAGGTCTCCTTACGATGCCACCAGCAGCCGCAGTATCGTAGCCATCCACCTCAAGGACGGAACCACCTTCGTGCCCTTCATGGACAGCTTCATGCAGGTGCAACAGTCCAGTGACATCTCAGGTTCCGTCGCGGTTTTCCACGGCGCGGGATTTCAATCCTTCCGCATTGGTTCCGAGGTCTATCATGTGGGTGTACTGCCATGGTGGACTTATCTGGAATTGTGGTTTACCGAGCGACCGTGGCTGGCAGCTCTGGTGGTCATTCTTCTGGCTTTCATGGTTGCCTTCTGGATCAGGCAATGGTTGCGTTCCAGGGCCAGAACGCGCCTGACGATGTTGCGGGACTAGGCCTCTGATCGTTTGAAGACGAACCTTTCCGTGCCCCATCCATTCGACCTGCTTTGGGGCGAATGGGTGGGATAGCACGAACTCAACCGGTACGCAGTCATCGATTCAAGGACATGGAAGTTGTTTCATAACCGCGTTTTGAAAGCGCACGACTTTAGTCGAGCCATGAGGAGGGCATAAAAACGCGACTTTAGCCGCTGAGGGATGTTTCTTCAACCGCGACAATGGAGAATGTTGCGAGGGACACCGCGCTAACTCCGCTAACTACGCCAGCTTCTGGAGACACCTGCAATGGGCCTTTCGACAACTCGGCAAGGGAAGCGGTTCCTGCTGATCGTCGCGTTGTCCTTGTTTTCCATGACAGGCGGATGCAAGGAAGGCCCCTGGCAGCTCTGGAACTCCTATTCGAGCCGCTTCATCGATCCGCAAAGCGGCCGCGTCTTCGATCCCAACGGCGATCAGCACACCACCTCGGAAGGCCAGGCCTACGCCCTCTTCTTCTCTCTGGCCGACAACGACCGCCCCACCTTCGATCGAATTCTGGCGTGGACTGAGGATAATCTCGCCGGCGGCGACCTCACCACGCACCTTCCGGGCTGGCTCTGGGGCAAGAACAAAGACGGTCAGTGGAAGATCCTGGACCCCAACTCCGCCTCTGATGCCGACGTCTGGATGGCGTACACCCTGCTTGAAGCCGGCCGCCTCTGGAATTCCAAGGCCGACACCAATCTCGGCCGCAACCTGCTCGGGCTCATCGCCAAAAACGAAGTGGTGAATCTCCCCGCCTTCGGCCCCATGCTCGTGCCCGGCCCCGTCGGCTTCCAGCAGGACAAAAACTGGATCCTGAACCCCAGCTATGTGCCCGTCTTCATCTTCGAGCGCTTCGCCGCCCTCGATCCCGCTGGTCCCTGGCAGCAGATCGTCCTGGGCATTCCCCGTTTTCTCGCACTAAGTTCTCCCCACGGTTATGCCATGGATTGGGTGGAATACGTGCCCGGCGACGGCTTCTATCCTGCGCCCCGCCCGTCAGCCATCCAGAGCGACCCCGATAGCGCGGGCCTCACCGGCAGCTACGACGCCATCCGCGTCTACCTCTGGGCCGGCATGATTGACCCTGCCGATCCGTCGCGCAAACTCATCCTCGATGCCGTTCCCGCCCTGAGCGGCTACCTTGCCAATCATGATGCCCCCCCGGAAAAGGTAGGTGACCAGGGCGTTCCAGTGGCGCAAGATGGACCTGTAGGCTTTTCCGCGGCCGTGTTGCCCTATCTGCGCGGTTACCCGGACTTCTCCCGGCCCTTCGCCCGGCAGTTAGTTCGCCTAAATGCACAGAAAGACGCAACTTCGGGATTGTACGGAAAGGACAAAGCGTATTACGATCAGAATCTTGCCCTGTTTGCTACTGGATTTCTCGATGCCAGATTCCGGTTTGGCCCCGGGGGCGAACTGAACGTAGAATGGAAGCGCCGATGAGGTTGGGCTGGGGAGCTATTTTATTCGTGGCGGGCTGCCTGATCGCGGCGGCCCCGGTAGGTCACGCTCAAAAATCCTCGCCGCCCGCCTCCGCCGACTCCATGCGAGCCGGCCTTGTGGCCAAGGCGCGCAACCTTGAGGCCCGCGGCCGGCCCGACCTCGCCCTCCAGATTTGGCAACAGATTGCGCTCTCTGCTCCCGACAACGCCGAGGCTCTCGCCGGCGTTGCTCGCTGCTACAAATTGTCAGGAAACGAGCAAAAGGCCGACGAGGCTCTTGGCCGTCTGCGCCGCGTCAATCCGAGCGATCCCAACATCGCCCGCATCGAAGCCATGCAGACCACCAGCGGCTCGAGCGAGGAACTGCGTAAAGCCGGCGATCTGGCCAAACAGGGCAACAATGTAGATGCCATGCGCATCTATCGCCAGCTCTACGGCGATCGTCCGCCCGATGGCGACATTGCGCTGGCCTACTATCAAACTCTCTACGGCACTCCCAATGGCAAAGCGGAAGCCATTGCCGGCATACGCGGATTAGCGGACCGCAACCCCGGGGATTCGCGCTATCCCGTGCAGTTGGGCATCATGCTCACCTACGACCAGCACTCACGCGCTGAAGGCATCCGCATCTTGCGCGCGCATCAATCCGACCCCGACGCGCAATCCGCCTATCGCCAGGCGCTTATCTGGGATTCTGCCAATCCCGCCTCGGCAGCGGAACTGCGCGAATACCTCAAATCCCACCCCAAAGACACTGAAATCTCTACCGCCCTCAAGAAGAGCGAAACCACGCTATCGCAGATGAACAGCGGCATCGCGCGCACGCCGGAAGAACGTGCCGCCTTCGCCGCGCTCAACGCGCATCGCCTCGACGAAGCCGAGCAGCGCTTCACCGCGCTTCTGGCCGCCGATCCCAATAACGGCCGCCTCGCCGCCGGCATGGGTTTCCTGCGCATGCAGCAGAAGAACTTCGGCGGCGCCGTCAGCTATCTCACCCAAGCCGAGCAGAACGGCTACAAGGTCAAGACCGTCGAGACCGCGCTCGCCACCTCCCGCTTCTGGTTCACCATGGGTGAGGGCACTGACGCGCTCAATGAGAATCAACTCGATCTCGCTGCCACCAAGTTCCGCGCCGCGCTCGAGCTGAATCCGCGCAGTCCCGATGCCCTCAACGGACTTGCCGGCGTCTACATCAAGCGGCAGCAGTATGCCGCCGCCGCCACCGTGTATCAGCACCTTCTGCAAATTCAGCCTGCGTCGCTCGATGCCTGGCGCGGGCTCTTCCTCGCTTACGCCCACGACAATCAGAACGCCAAGGCCCTCGCCCTCAATGCGCGCTTTCCCGCCAAGGTCAAGGTCTTGCTGAGCAAGGATCCCGATTACCTGCACGCCCTCGCCGGAATCTATCAGGCCGAGAACCGCCCCGCCGATGCGCAGCGGGTCCTCGCCCTCGCGCTCACGCTGCCGTTTCCAGACAATGGCGGCTCGCTTCTGGCCGGCACCAAGCTGCAATATGCCGGCATCCTGATGGACGCGAAGCACTACGATCAGGCCCTCGCGCTCTATTCGCAGGTCCTCCAGAGCGACCCCAGCAATGTCTCCGCATGGGAAGGCCTCATCAGCGCGCAGCACTCCCTCGGGCAAGACACCGCGGCCATCGCGAACGTAGAAAAGATGCCCGCAGCCACCTACGAAACCGCATTGGCCGATCCCGCCTTCGTCGCTATGCTCGGCGCCATCTATCAGCAGGCCAATCAATATGAAGTGGCGCAGGGCCTCCTCGAACGCTCTGAAAAGCTGGAAATCGCGGCCGGCGGCCAGCCCTCGATCGCTCTGCAACTGCAATTGGCTGCCATCTATTTGCTCCGCGACAACACCGATCAGGCCTACGCTCTCTATCGCCAGGTGCTCACCGATCATCCTGACCGTGCCGACGCGTGGAAGGGCCTCATCGCCACGCTCACTACCACGCACCGCGACCAGGAAGCATTGCAGGAAATCGCGCAGATTCCGCCGCTCGTGCGCAAGCAGCTCGAAGGCGACATCGACTTTCTGCAAACCGAGGCCAGCCTCTACGCCACCACCGGCGACACTTCTCGCGCTGTGCAGTTAATGAGCCGTGTGAATGCCTACTACGCCAAGAGCAAGCAGTTGCCTCCCACGAGCATTGAAATCCAGAACGTCTGGCTGCTCTATAACACAGGCAACGATCGCGCCCTCTACGCGGCCCTCATGCGCATCGGCGGCCGTAACGATCTCACCGTTGCGCAGCGCGAAACCGTGCAGACCATCTGGGCCAACTGGAGCGTGCGTCGCGCCGGCGTCGCCATGGATAACGGCAACGTGCAACGCGCCGTCGACATTCTTGAAGCCGCCCAGCAGGCTTTTCCCAACAACCTCACCGTGCGCAAAGCCGTAGCCGGTGGCTTCGCGCGCGTAGGCCGCGCCAAGGAAGCCCTCACGCTCTTCAAAACCATCCCCATGCAGGACGCGTCGGCGGGTGATTTTGAAGGCGCCATCGGTGCAGCTCTCGCCGCCAACGACAAAAACCAGGCCGAGCTTTGGCTGCGTCAGGCTCTCGACCGCTTCGGCACCGATCCCTCCATCCTTGCCCTGGCCGCGCGTTACGAGCAGGCCCGTGGAGACAATGAGCGCGCCGCCGACTACTATCGCGCCTCGCTCGCGGCCATGCCCAAGGTTTCGCCCGTCGACCGTCTCGCTCACACGCTCGTCTATCCCGAACAGGACACCAGAACGCATCGTGCTGTCACCGCTGCCGATCTGCAGCATCTCCTCGATCCCGACTACGAGCCCTTCGCCAAAACCACCAAGCTGCCGCCGCTGCCTTCTTACGGCCCCGATCCCTACAGCCCGCCTCCGGTCATGCTGCCGCAGACGCAACCATCGCAGCCAGCCTCTCAATCGCCCTCCGCCGGAACCCCCGGCCCCGGCGCGAGAAATGAATTGAACGCGAATGGACACGGCTTCAGTCGCGCGGAGCCCATCGCGAAAAGGCACGACTTTAGTCGTGCCGTAAATGCCCCCAAAGGAACGTGGGCTTTAGCCCCTGCGCGATACTACCCTCGCGACGGCGCCTTTTTTCGCGCCCGCCGTTCCAACAACACCCCACACCTCGTTCTCGCCTCATGGTCGCCAATGTCGACCCGCATCCGCTCGCCTTTCACCGCGACCCGCGCCTCCATGCGCTTCATCCCGCTCCGCCCCATCATCCAGTCCTCCATTGAGGCCTACGGCCAAACCGACATCGTCCCCAATCCGCCGCACTCCCTCGCCTCCGACGCCTGGAAGGGCCTCGTCTTCTCGCTCATGGCCGGCAATCGCAACGCGGAAGCCCTCGCCGAAATCGGCAAGATTCCCAGCGACGTCCGCCGCCAGCTCGAGTCCGACATCGAATGGGTGCAGGGCATCGCCAGCCTCTACTTCGCGGTCGGCGACATGCCGCACGCCACGCTCTACCTTCATCGCGTTGAAAACTACTATCTCGTGCATCGCACGCTCGCGCCCGCCAGCCTTGAGTTGCAACACGCCTGGCTTCTCTACAACCTCAAGGACGACATCTCGCTCTATCCGCTTCTCGAACGCCTCGACACCCGCTCCGACCTCAGCCCCGATCAGCGCCAGCAAGTGGAAACGCTCTGGGCCGATTGGGCGGTGCGCCGCGCCGGCGAAGCCATGGACCACGGCAACCTGCTGCGCGGTGTCGAAATTCTCCAGGCCGCCTCGCAGGATTATCCTGACAATCTCACCGTGCGTCTCGCCGTCGCCGGAGCCTATGCCCGCGTCGGCCGCGCGCAGGAAGCTGTCACGCTCTTCAAGTCCATCAACATGAACGACGCCAGCGCCGGCGACTTTCAAGGCGCAGTCTCCGCCGCCATCACCGCCAAGGACATGGCCCAGGCCGAGGCCTGGCTGCGCGTGGCGCTCGGCAGATATCCCAACGACCCGCTCATTCTCGGTCTCGCCGCGCGTTTTGAGCAGGCTCGCGGCAATAGCGAACGCGCCGCCGCCTTCTGGCGTGCCTCCATCGCCGCCATGCCTCCCGGCTCCGGCGTCAAGAGCCTCGACTACGGTCTCGTCACACCACCCGGCGGCTATCACACCCCCAGCCCCGGCGACACCCGCCGTCTTCTCGATCCGCGTCTCGACCCGGCTCCGACCATTGACCAGACAGCCCCGCTGCCCTCCTACAGGCAGCAGACCATCACGCCCGCTCCCAGCCAACCCGCCGCGCCTCCGCAAGTCACCGCGCCTTCCAACGAGCCGCTTCCGCTGCCGCCCAGCGCCAGCTACATTCCGAACGGGCAGGGAACTGCGCCCTCCAACCAGCCCCTCTACGTTCCCCAGGCGACCAACCGCAATCCTCCCGCCTCCAACCCGGTTCTCATCGAGCAAAGCGCCCGGCAGCAACCGCCCCGCGGCAGCGGCCAAGTTTTGACCGGCAGAATGCATCTCCCGCCCACGGAAGAAACCATCGCTTCCACCCCGGGAGAGGGATCGCAAAACACCCGCCTTCCGCCCTTGGCCACAAACAGCGCCGCACCGCAAACCCCGCCCGCCAGTCCACGCATTACGTCGCAGCCCATGGGCCCCGCCGCCTCCCAAACGCAAGCCCTCTTCGCCGACCAGACCGACAATCAGCTCACCCAGAATTCCTCAGCCGTCATTCACAACGTGCCCAATGCACCCGTCGGCCCCATGCCCACCGTGCAGGCGCCGCCTTCGAACTCCACCAACCATGGCACCTACGACGTCGCGCAGTACACCCCATCCGCGCAGGAAGCCGTCACCGGAGCCTACTCCGCGCCGCAGCAGCAGAATCAGCAACCCCAGCAGCAGGCAGCGCCGCCGCCGGCCAAGCCGCGAGCCAGCTCAACCCGGCGTCACATTCTTCGCCGCAAGAGCAAGCCATCGCAGACCCTCGGCAACGCGCCTATCACCAGCAATCCGCCTGAGGCCACTGAGACCGCCCCGCCCGTCGAGGCGCAGCAGCCCGCTGCCGTCTCTCAGGAGCCGTCCTCCGAATCCACAACCGGCACCGGCCTCAGCGACGACGAGCTCCAGCAGCGCAATCTGCCGCCTCTGCGCGGCCCCTGGATCCGCATTCAGCGCCAGAACAACACCCTCAGCCCACGCGACCTGGCGGAGCAGCAGTTGCAGGCCATCGAGAGCGGTTACAGTGGCTGGCTCGGCGGCAGCGCCGTGCTCAACTACCGCACCGGCGATCCCGGCTACAGCCAGTTGGCCGCCATCGAGGCTCCCTTCGAAGCCTCCGCGCATATCGGCTACAGCGCCCGCATCACCGCCATCGCCCGGCCCGTCTTTCTCGATTCCAACCAGGCCACCGGCTCGGCCGTCATCTCCGTCACGGAGTCCACTATCTCCGGCTCCACGCTCGTCACCATCCCCGAGCCCATCGGCACGCTCACAGCCACCAGCACCACCCCGCCTGCGCAGCAAAACGCCGTAGGGCTCGGCGGCGAACTCCAGATCGCCTTTCCGCACTTCGCCATCGCCGGCGGCTACACGCCCTATAACTTCCTCGTCGCCAACTTCACCGGGCGCCTCATGTGGAAGCCGGGCAACGGCCCCTTCACCATCTCGCTCACCCGCGACTCCATCAAGGACTCGCAGCTCTCCTATGCCGGCCTCCGCGATCCGGCGGGCAACACACTCGGCCAGCAGGGCCAAATCTGGGGCGGCGTGGTCTATAACCAGGGCCAGGTGCAAATCGCCCACGGCGACGCGCAATCGGGATTCTACTTCACCGCCGGCGGCCAGTACATTACCGGCTACAACGTGCTCTCGAACAAACGCATCGATGGCAACGGCGGCGCATACTGGCGTCTCTTCAGCGCACCCGAATACGGCACCCTCTCGATCGGCGCCAACTTCTTCGCCATGCACTACGCGAATAACCAGAACGCCTTTACGCACGGCCTCGGCGGCTACTTCAGTCCGCAGGGCTACTTCCTCGCCAACGTGCCCTTCAGTTGGACGGGCCACTATCTCACGCACCTGCACTACAACATCATGGGCGCGGTCGGCGCACAGGCGTTTCAAGAGAATGCCGCGCCGCTCTGGCCCCTGGCCATCGACAAGCCACTCCAGACCGCACAGAACAATCCGATGCTCCCCAGTGTCACCAACGTAGGCGGCAACTACGATCTCCGCAGCCAGATCGCCTACCAGTTCAACCCCCACTGGTTCGTAGGCGGCTACATCGCGGCCAACAACTCCCGCGACTACACCTCGACATCGGTCGGCTTCTTTGTCCGCTTCCTGTTCCGCGAGCAGCCCTCCACAGCCACCACCCCCACCGGGCTCTTCCCGTGGGAAGGTTTCCGGCCCTTCACCGTACCATAACTTGCAGCGAGGTGAGAATGAGTCTGCTGCGGTGCATTGTTGTTCTTCAGTGCGCGACTGCAGTAGCTCTCGGCCAGTCCGTCCCTCCGAGCAAAACATCTGACTTGCCCAATCAGCCAGAGGCTGTGGTCCGAAACCTCTACCAGCAAGTAGTGGCTCGACACCCAGTCGGTATTCCGCACGAGGCAGACATGAAGGTCTTTGCGCCCTATCTCAGTGGCGCACTACTTCACAGGATTGAAGATGCGAAAGCCTGCGAAGCTGATTGGCGCCGCCAGCATCCGGACCCGACTCTGAAGCTCCCTGGCCTTGACTATGGACTTTTTTCAGGCGGCGGTCTGGGCGGTTTGCCCTCACCACAAACCTTCAAAGTGGAGAAGACTGAACCGCAAAAAGATGGTTCCTTCCGAATACATGTGAGCCTTGAACGGAGGTTGTCCAACCGCGGCCGGTGGATCGTAGATGTGATGCCAGTTGTGCTCCGGGATGGCGACCACTTTGCTGTAGATGACGTCACGTACCCGCCGGGCTCGGATCGGGAACCCGATCCTCCGTTATCCGCGTATTTGTCGGCAGGGTGCGATGGCTCGCATTGGATCGGATTCGGCGGCCGGCAAGAGGGCGCGACGACCCCCGAAGCGCTTGTGCGGAGTCTCTATCAGCAAGTAGTGGCCCATCAAACGCTCGGAATACCTTACGGGATAAACGAAAAGATATTCGCTCCGTATTTCAGCAATGCGTTGCTTCACAAATTTGTTATTGCCATCGCCTGCGCAAACGATTGGTATCGGCAGGATCGAAGACGCATGAGGATGAAGAATGAAGAAATAGAGAAGCCACCATACGCCTGGCTTGAGCTTGGCATTTTCTCAGGGGGCAGTGAGCGGGCCTCGCCAAGCGCTTTTGAAATTGAGAATTCGCAGACTGAAAGGGATGGCTCCACGCGCGTGGTTGTGAAGCTCACGTGGAAGGAGTCGCCTTACACGGAGGTTTGGCGCGTGGCGGCAGTTGTCGTGCAGGAAGACGGACACCTTGTCTTGGATGATGTGATCTACCCGAAGGACAAAGACATGGGTGTTGAGTATCGACTATCGAAGGCACTTTCAAAGGGCTGCAATGGCCCGCATTGGGTCGGCTATCGAGAATAGCGTACCTGCCAAGAGCCGCAATGGGGTGCCCAAGTCCCGCGCATTTGGGGAATCGGGAGATGACGAGCCGACGTAGTCCCGCAGTCGCAAGGCCCCGCCCTCACCCTTTCTTCACCACCTTCGGCATCGGCACCACCTGCACCGTCACGTCGCGCACCTCGGACAGAAACCGATTCAGCACCGAACCGCCCCACAAAATATCCCACCGCGAGCGCGCCGATTGGCCAAACACCACGTGGCTGATGTTCTCCTGCTGCGCAAAGCGGATCAGCGCGTCGGAAACATTCCGGTCGGTCAGCGAAACCACCTGCGCGCCCAGATCGCGCGCCATGCGCTGGTACTCTTCCAGCCGATGGAACGCCTCGGGATCGCCGTGGCCCTTATCGTCGGGCCGTGTCACGTACACCGCGTACCAATTGCTGGCCAAACGGCCGGCAATGCGCGCGCCAATGCGCAGCAGCTTCTCCGTCCCCGGCCGCGTGCTCAGGCACACCATCACCTTTTCCGGAATGGGCGCCTGCTCAAGCCCTTGCGTGCGGCGATACTCTGAGGCCCGGTTGCCCACCTGTTCCGCTGTGGTGCGCAGCGACAGCTCGCGCAGCATATTCAGGTTGCCCTTGCGGAAGAAGTTGGCCAGCGACTGCTCCACCTTCTCCGGCGCGTAAATCTTCCCCTGCCGCAGACGGTTGCGCAGCTCGTCCACCGTCACATCCACGTTCACCACTTCGTCGGCGCGCTTGAAGAAGCTGTCGGGAACGGTCTCGCGGATGGTGGTGTTCGCCGAACGGTTTACCGCGTCGTTCAGCGTTTCCAGGTGCTGGATGTTCACCGCGGTCATCACGTTGATGCCCGCTTCGAGCAGCTCCAGCACGTCTTCATACCGCTTGCGATTCTTGCTGCCGGGCACGTTCGTGTGGGCGAGCTCATCCACCACCACCGTATGCGGGTGGCGTGCAATGATCGCGTCCACGTCCATTTCCTTCAGGTTGACGCCGCGATAGGGAATCACCTTCTGCGGAATCACCTCAAGATCGCGGATGCGCGCCTCGGTATCCTTTCGTCCGTGCGTCTCCACCAGCCCGACTACGATGTCCACACCCTGCTGATGCTTCAGGTTGTAGGCGTCGTTGATCATGTCGTAGGTCTTGCCTACGCCGGGCGCCGCGCCAATGTAGATGCGCAGCTTCGCGGGATCCTGGGCCTTCTCGAGTTGAATCTCGGCCATCGCTTAACCTACCTCAACCGGGTGACGGACTTCCTCGGTCACGGCAACGGGAAGCGTAAAACGAAACGTAGAACCGTGACCCAGCCGGCTCTCCACGGCAATTTGCCCGCCCAGCGACTCCACCAGCCGCCGCACCAGCGCCAGGCCTAGCCCGGAGCCCTTCTCGGAGAATTGATTGAAGCGATCGAAGATGGCGCTCAGCCGTTCGGCCTCGATGCCGCGCCCCGTGTCGCGCACGCTGAATTGCACAAAATTCTTGATCTCCTCGGCGGCCAGCAGCACCTCTCCCTCGTCCGGCGTATAGCGCAGCGCATTCGATAGAAGGTTATCCAGGATCGACCGCAGAGCGCGGCGATCCGCTCTCACCGTTGCCAGATCGGCGAAAGCCTTCACGTCCAGGCGGATATGCTTCTTCGTAGCCTCGTCGCAGAGGCGGTCGCGCGCCTCGTTGAGGGCTTGCAGCGGGCGAATACGCTCCAGCTTCATCTCGCGCTTGCCCGTATCCAGCTCCGCCACATCGATCAGGTCGCCCATCAGGTCGTTCAGATATTCGGCGTCCTTGCTGGCATTGGCCACCAGTTCGGTCTGCAGCGGCGTCATCTCGCCACTGAAGCCCTGCGCCAGTGCATACAATCCGCGCCGCAACTGCAGCAGCGGATCGCGCAACTTGCGGCTGGCCACGGAAATGAATTGCGTCTTGAAACGGTCGATGTCCTGCAGGCTCGTCACGTCTTCCAGCGTCGTCACGGCGCCGAGCAACCGGCCTTCCGAGTCGCGCATGGGCATGGTGCGCAGCCGGTAGTTCCGCTCCTGCTCGCCGATGCGCAGCGGCAGCATGGATGCCTCGTCCTCGGCTGCCACTGCCTTCTGCATAGAGACCGCATCGCGAATGGCGCTCAGTATTTTTTCCCCGCCGGGCGTATTCGTAAGTGCCATGCGATCGCCCGCGGCCTCGCCCAGCAACTCCGCGGCCGCCTGGTTCACCTTCAGCACGTGCCCTTTGCCGTCGGTCACGATAATGGGTTCAAAGATCGATTGCAGCACGGCATCGGAGAGTTGAAACTCCATCTGCCGCCGCCCGGCCTCGGTGTCGCGCAACTCGCGCAGCCGCACCGCAATCCGGTTCAGTTCGCTCGCGATCTCGCCGAAGCTGTCGCGGCTGCTCCAGTCCACGCGGTGCTCAAGATTTCCCTGGGCAATGCGGCGTGCATCGCGCGCCAGGCGCTGAATCGGCCGCAGGACAAGGTGAATCGTGCCCGCCGCAATTGCCAAAGCAGCCACGCTGGCCGCGTACGCCAGATGCAACTCGCCGCCTTCCGCGAGCGCCTTGTGTGCCGCAAGCACAAAGACCAACGGCAGGCAGCCGAGGAGTATACAGCCGAGAATCAGTCGCTGGGTAAGATTCAGCATGTTCGCGATCCGTGCCGATGAAAGGCCGTCTCCATTATTTTCGCATTGATAAATCCCTCATTGCCTGAGGAATTCTTGTCCCGTCACGGAATCTGGCACACGGCGCCGTTGTAGCGCCGGCCTCCCGGCCGGCTGTAGCGTGGGCGTCCTCGCCCACGCTCGTTCAGCGGCCGTCCACGCCAGCCTTCGCGTCAGAGCCTCACGGAATCTGGCACACCGCGAGCACATCGTTATGCCACCGGCAGGCCAGACCGTCCGCCTGCGGAGTTGCCACCAACACCCAATCCACGCCAAACGCCGCCTTGAGCCGCTCGAAATCGGCCAGCTTGAAATGGCTCCAGCCTTCCTGCGCGGCCACCTGGCTCGCCCACACCGGCGCCAGCTCCGGCACCTGTGTCACCATCGCGGTATCTTTCACCGCATCGGCCAGTTGGCTCCGCTCCGCCAGCGCGCCAAAGCTGTGGAAGTCCTCATCGCGCGCCTCCAGATAATGCGGGTCGAGTGCGAAATACGCGTTCACCGGCGTGTTGGCTCGAATCCAGGCAAACGCCTGTAGCCAGGGGTTCGCCGGCTGCATTCCCGGCAACTCCAGATGCGCAACGCCGCTGAACTCCGCGCGCTGCCACGCAAACATGCTGCCGTTGATGGCCAGCAGGAATACCGCCCAGCGCCAGGCGCTCTTCTTCAACACAAATCCGCCCAGCAGCGCGCCCGCCGTCATCATAAAGAAGAAATACTCGATGTGCAGGTAGCGCATCGGCTGCAGGGGCTTCAACCGCGCCAGTGAGGAGGGCCAGAGCAAAACCATGGCCAGCGCTTGTTGAAAGACAGCGTAGAAAAACACGGCCGCGGCGAATTGGGCGAGCCGTCTGTCTCCGCGCCTTTGCGCCACACGCCAAAGCAACGCGAACAGTACCAGCGGCCCGAGCGCACCCAGCCACTCATACCAGGTCCATTGGTAAAGGTGAAAATACGTCCGCGTATCCAACGCCTTCCGCCATGCGGAGCTGGCCGGTTCGAAAACCCATCCCAGCGGCGCCACGGCAACCATTGCAGTCCGCAACGATCGCAGCCGCAACTGCAGCGCGTCCAGGAAAGCCACGCTCAGAAATATGCAGAACGAAATTCCCATCGCGCCCATCAGCGGATGCATCAAAAACGCCAGCAGCAGCAACGCCGCCGCCTGCCAGCGCTTTCCCGCCAGAATGCGCCACACCGCCAGCAGGATCAGCGCCGTGGCCAGGTTGCGCGGGTGCAGATGCTGGTCGGCCATGTAGAGCGCGGTCCCTGCAACGGGCAGCGTAAACATCGCTGCCACCATCGCCACCCCAGCCCATCGCGCGCTCTCTTCGCTGAAGAGCAGGTTCGCGATCTTTTTCACCGCCCACAGAATCAGGAACAGCGCCACCACTTGCCAGAACAGTTCGGCCCATTCCAGCGGCATCCTGGTCCAGCGCACAAAATGCGCCATCCAGCCGTCGAACACCGTGGCCTGCATTTGCAAACGGAAAAAGTCTGCGTTGTACGGGTAGAGTGCGGGATTCAGGTCCGCTTTCACGGCGGACAAATAGACGCCGTCGTCTTCGAGGCCGGGGTGGTAGCCCATCGCCAGAAATCCCAGCACTGTGAACAGCAGAACTCCCGGCAATTCAAAAGAAAAGCGCCTGCGTCTCAGCCGGGATTCGCTCACCGTTTCCAGAACAGGTGCTTCGCAATGCGCCACAGGAAATAGAATACCGTTCCAAACCGGGGCGTCGCCGGTCTAACTCCGCTAACGCCGCTAACTCCGCTAGCACCGCTGTCTTTTTTACAGTTGCGGCAGCAGCATCCGCAGCAACAGGAACCCCGCCACTCCCGCAAAAAACACCAGCGCCATGTGAATTCCCGGCTCCCGGTTCACTTCAGGCACCAGGTCGGTCGCGGCCACGTAGAGCGCCACCCCCGCCGAAACAGGCAGCCCATAAGGCACCCACTGCGGCACCAGTTGAATTACCAGCACTCCCACCAGCGTCGCCGCGGCCAGTCCCACTGCGGACCCGAATGCCGCCCCGCGACTCATGCCGCTCGCCAGCATCACGCTCGCCATGGTGAATCCCTCCGGCGCCTTGTGCAGCAGAATGGCAAGAAAAATCAGCCACCCCAGCCAACCGGAGATCGCAAATCCCGACCCGATCGCCACGCCGTCGAAGAGCGCATGCACACTCAAGCCCGCGAGCACCGAATAGCTCGTGCGCTTCGAAACAAACTCGCCGGCGTGCGTCTCCTCGCCAAAATGGAAATGCGCGTTCATCGTGTGTTCCAGCAAATGCACCGCGCAATATCCCGCCATGATGAGCGCCGGAGCCAGCTTTGCATTCAGCCGGAAACTCTCAGGCGCCATCTCCAGCAGGGCAGTGGCCATCAGAAATCCCGCGCCCAGCGCCACAAAGTAGCGCAGATACTTCTCCACGCCGTGCGCGCGCACCAGCACCAGTCCGCCGGCCACATCAGCCAGTGCGGCAATAGTTCCGAGAATGAGCGAGACTTTCAGCATTGCATTGAAATGTAGCGCCGGTCTCCAGCCCCGCATCGTTCTTTGCGTTGAAGTGTAACGCCGGCATCCGTGCCGGCTGTGATGCGGGCATCCTTGCCCGCATCGTTCATACAGCAATTACGAAACCGGGCAGTCGAATCGTCAGCTCCGCAGTACAGGCCCTACCCCGAATGCCGAATGTGCACCACGTCCCCGTCCTGCACAACGTATTCCTTGCCTTCCAGTCGCAGCGTCCCCTTGGCCCGCGCCGCCGCCTCCGAGCCAGCCTCCAGCAACTGATCCCAGCGAATCGTCTCCGCGCGAATAAAGTGATGCTCCAGATCCGAGTGAATCGCCCCTGCAGCCTGCGGCGCTTTCGACCCGACGGGTACAGTCCACGCCCGGCACTCGTCTTCTCCGGCGGTAAAGAAACTGATCAGCCCCAGCAACTCGTAGCTCTTGCGAATCAGCCGCACCAGTCCGCTCTCGTGCAGCCCGTAGCTTTCCAGAAAATCCGCGGCTTCGGCGTCATCCATCTCCGTCAACTCCGCCTCCACCTTGCCGCAGATCGCGGTCGCGCCGGCATTCGTCCGATGCGCCAACTCATCCAGCTTGTAGTGGCTTACCGCAGCCTCCAGATCGTCGCCCAGCGTCGCGCTCTCGCTCACATTAAGTGCATACAAGATGGGTTTTTGCGACAAAAACATGAAGCCACGAATGAGCTTTTTCTCGTCCGCCGTCATCTCCAGCTCGCGCAGCGGAATCTCTTTCTCCAGCGACTCTTTCGACCGCAACAGCAGCGCCTGTTCGCGCTCCAACTCGCTGGTGCGCCCCTTCTTCATGTCCTTCTCAACGCGCTCCAGGCGCTTTTCCACCTGCGTCAAATCGCTCAACATCAAGTCGAACTCCACGCTCTTGGCGTCGCGCACCGGATCGATCGCCCCTTCGTGCGGAACCGAATCGTTCTCGAACACCCGCAGCACATGAATCAGCGCGTCCACGTTGCGCAGATTGGTCAGGAAGGTTGTCTCTTTCAGCGCCTCCTGCCCGATGGCCGCCACGTCCACATATTCCACCGACGCGTAGGTGGTTTTCTTGGGGGAATACAGCGCCGACAGTTTGTCCAATCGCTGGTCAGGCACCCGCGCCACGCCGAGGTGCGCATCGCGCGAGAATCCGCGATCCTCAATCTTGGCTTTGGTCAGAATCCTGAACAGAGAAGTCTTGCCCACCTGCGGCAGGCCGATGATTCCGGTTTTCATGAACGTCCTATGGAGACCCTATCGAGATGGAATGCGCATGAGAAGAGCCTCTACGATGATACAAGGCCGGCGTCGGAAGGATGAGGCGCATGGCTCAGTAAAGCGCGTGGATAATAGCCGCGGCGATGTCCATGGGCCAGTGCGCAAAAATCAGGGGCATCAGGCGTCGCGTGCGCAAATAAAGAAGCATGAGGCAGATTACTCCGGGAAAGAACGCAAAGAAGCGGTAGGCGAGATAGCGCCAGTCGGGAATGAATGGGAGCGCGCAATGCTGCGCAGTCCACCAAAAGCCGGTGATGAGCATCGCCGCCCAGGTTCTTCCGGTGAGTGCTTCCAGGCGAGGCAGGCAGTAGGCTTGGTAGGTCGTTTCCTCGGTCGGCGACCAGAGAATCCACCAGAGGGAAAGACCGTAAATTACGGCCCAGAGTGGTGCGGCATGTGCATGGACAAGATATCGGTTGAGGTCTGAGGCTGAGGCGAAGAGCCATTTGCGTGCGAGCCAGCCCGAGGCCAGAAAGACGGGAAAGACGAGCAGATAGAATCCAAGTCCGAGCCAGAGATCGTGCGCGCGGCGCAGGTGCACAGCGCCGAAGAGGTCACGGAGTCGGATGCCTTCGCGGCGCGTGTAATAGCGGAGCAAGACCAGGCAGCCAAGATCGGCGGCGGTTCCGTAGACGGTCCACCAATCGGCCGCTTCTCGCCATGGATGCAGGTGATGCTTGGCAAGGAGAAGCAGCGCAACCAATCCCTGCGAGGCAATAAGCACTACCGTGCGCGTGACGACAAGGAGTAGCGGGCCGGTAAAGGAGATTGTTCCAGCGGAGATACGCTCACGAATCAGGACGGGCGAATTTTCCTCGGACAAAGCTGCCGGCGCGTGGCGCTGCAACGGAGACATGAGAGGTCCTCTGCCAGACAATTCTAACGGTAAGGCTTGACCAAGTTGCCGTTGCGATATCTTCAGGGCCGCGTGGTTTCCGCCCGCGCCACCAGCACCACCGTCGCAAGCCCCATCAGCAGAATCGTCTCCTCCACAAACTCGCTGCGGCCATGCAGCTTGTTGAAGTCTATGGTCGTGGGATTCGTAATGTCGGCCGTGTCGATGGCGCCGCCCGCGGCCATGCGGTCGCGCTCCATGGCATGAATAATGCCGTACTGCGAGTAAACCGTCCCGCCGATCATCAGCACCAGCAGAATCATCGGCGCCAGCACCGCGCGCGGTTTATAAATTCTCCACGCCGGAGCCAGCGCCAGCACCGCCAGCGCCACCATTCCCGCAACCAGCCCCATCCCGTGCAGGATACGGATCAACTGACCCACAATATTGCCGGCGGCGTGCGTGTCGGGCAGTAGGGAATTGAAGGTGATGGCTGCCACGATGGGAAAGAAAATCTCCGCACCGATCCAGACAATAAGAGCGAATGAAAGTAACGTACGCAGGAGCGTCTTCATTGAGGAAGGATACAGGGGAACAGTGTGAGTGTGCCCGACCCTTCACACAGTACCCACACTCACACTTCACACTCACAACTAGCTTTTCTTCAGCGCCCGCTTCAGCACCGTCTCCAGCGCCGCCTTCTGCTCCGCGTATTCACTCTGCGCCAGCGTGCCCGCAATCCGCTCGCTCTCGAGGGCAAACAACTCTTCCTTGAGCACATTCAGCAGCGCGGCATTCTTTGCCGCGGGCGTAGCCGGCGCAGTGTGGCTCGCGGCCGTTCCCGTTGCCGCAAATCCAAAAGCCGCTCCCGTTCCCGCACCTGCCGGCTTGCGCAGCAGGAAAGCCGCAATCGCCGCGAACATCAATCCCAGCCCACCAAGAATCCACCACTTGTACTTCGACAGCGGATCGGGTGTGTTGATGGGCGGCGCAATGCCGCCTCCCGGCTGCCCGGCCTGCGGCACGCCTCCCGCGCCATTATCGCCCTGCGGATTCTGATCCTCGCGCGGCATCGCTCCCGTTCCCGAAATCGAAAAGCTGATGGCCTTGCCCGCTTCCACATGCTTCATCAGAAGCGTTTGAATGCCGGGGTCTGCCTGGACGGATTGGAAGCTTGCGCCTGACCCGCCAGCCAACGACATGCTCTTGGGCAGCAGAACGGCAAAGTTATCGGCTGCCATCGTAGGCTGCGCATGGAAATCGTATTTGCCGCCCGAGTAGGGAAGCGTGTAGGTCACCTGAAACAGCGTGTCCTTGTCGGCCTCGTCCGGTTGGATCGGAGTGTTGAAAGCGTAGTGCCCCTTGCCGCCGTTGGGAACGAGTTTGGCATTGGTCGGCAGGCCACCAGGTCTCTGCGCAGCCACATCGCCCACCACCGCATCGGCCGGCAAAATCACCTCAAACGTCTTCGCGCTGAATTGCGTCATCGCCGGGCTGCTGGTGTTGTGCACAAACCAGCGCTCGTCCACGCTCAGTTGCCCGTTTTGCGCCTCAATCTCCAGAACGTCGCTATCGATGGTGACTCCCTGGACCTTGGCCGCCACATCGTAGACGGAGATGTCGTCGGTTCCTCCGCCCCGCGGCACGTCGGCAAAGTACTCGGCCCCTTCGTGCGCCACGCGGATCAAATAGGGATTGGCGCCGGGCAAATTCAGCGAGTAGTGCCCCTTTGCGTCCGTCGTCGCGCGGCCCACTTCGCTCATGCCGCTCATCGGTTCAACCAGCACAATGGTGTCGCCCGCTGCCGGTTTGCCGGTAGTCTTGTTGGTCACGGTCCCGCTCACAGTGGCAGCCTGCGCCAACGCGCCGGCAAACAAAAAACTCAAAGCAAAAGTCGCCGTAAAAACTCGTATCAATCTCATATCCCTGTCTCGTTTCTTCATTTGCCCATTTACCAAAGCTGTGTCTCTAGTCCCTCAGTCTCTAGTCCCTAAGTCCCTAGTCCCTGCATTGAATCAATCTCCGCCATCAGCTCCGCTGTTTCGCGCTCCAATATTCCGCGCTGCGCCACAAAATCCTCTTCCGGATACTTGCCGGCGCGATATTCAAAATTCAAATCGCGCAGATTGTCGTAAAGCTGCTCCTTGCGCTCCAACAAATAGTCCAGCCGCGTCTTCTCCTTCTGGCTGGCAAACGCGTTCTCCGGCCAAAAAGTGTAAAGAAAAAGCGCGAACAAAAGAAAGACTCCCGCAATCAATCCCTGCGTTTCACTCATCGCTCAGAATCCTCCCTCATTGTCCGTTTCGCGCCGAATCCGCTCCATCCGTTCCTGTTCTGCCGGCCCCAGTTCCGCCGAAGTGCCCACGGCGGTCCCTGCCGCTAAGGCCGCCTTCCTTTCAAGGCCCAGCCCGCCCCAGCGCCGGATCAGCAGAATCGTTCCCAGCAGCGCCGCGGCAAACACCGCAAAGGGCGCAATCCAAGCCACCAGATCAAATCCCTTGGTAGGCGGCGCGGCCAGCACCGTCATGCCGTACTTTGCCGCGAAGGCATCCAGAATCTGCTGATCGCCGAGCCCCGAATCAACAGCCGCGGACAGCTCCCCCAGTTCCTTGTCGCGATCCGGGCATCCCACGTGATCGCATTCCCCCAGTAATTGCGAACATCCGCACTGGCACATCAGGTGGTGACTAAGCGCATTGATGCGCGATGTAGGAGCGGAAGCGCCCAGCGAAAAACAAATCGCCACGGCCAGCACCAACGCTTCCGCCACCTTCAAGACACGCGCAAGGCCCTGCTTTGTATCAGGGCGCGAGTTTACTCGCGCCGCAAACCGCTGCATGATGCTTGTGGGCTTTAGCCCCTGGGGGAAGTCTGTTCCCCCTTGAGGCCCCTCTTTCACCGCTCTCCGCCAAAAAGTAAAACGTGCGCGAGCACCCATCAGAGGCCTCCCTTCAGCGCAGGCGCAATCGGCGCCGCCTGCTTCGCCGGCACTTTCAGAGCCGCCGTCGCGGGTGTCAGGCTCGGAACCAGCGCAATAAACGTCCCTGCCACAATCACCACCAATCCAAACCAGATCCAACCCACCAGCGGGTTCAAGAACGCCTTGATAATCGGCTGTCCAGTGTCCTGATTGATCCCCTCGTACACCACATACAGATCCCACTCCGGCGTCGAGTGGATCGCCACCATAGTCTGCGGCTGGTCGCCTTCGCCCAAATGGTAGAAGCGCCGCTCCGGCGTCATCTGGAAAACCTTCTTGCCGCCCTTGTACACGTCCAGCACCGCGTAATCGGAGTCAAACTCTGCGCCCGTATCCTGCGTCGACCCCACCTGGATCAGTGTGTAAGGCCCGACGCTCATCTCGTCGTGAAAGGCCATTTCCTTCTCGGCGCTGCGATTAAAGGCCAGCCCCGCAAGCCCCACCACCACGATCACCACTCCGATGTGGATCAGGTAACCGCCGTATCGCCGCGTATTGCGCCGCGTCAGCAGATAGACCGCCGCGAACAAATTGCGCCCCGTCTGCCGCGCAATCACCGCAGCCCCGCGGAAGAACTCCGACAAAATCGCCGTCAGCACCGCCGCCGACATCGCGAAGGCCACGATCGCATAGAAACTCCCCTGACTGAACGCGCCGTCCTTCCACGGATTCACGCCCGCCACCACGCAAACCATCACCGTGCCCCAAAGCGCGATCGTCGGCAGCACAAAATTCCGTTTGATGGCCTTCATCGATGTGGAGCGCCACGGCAAGAGCGGCCCAACGCCCGTCAAAAACAGCAGAGCGAGCCCAATCGGCACGGCCACAGCGTTATAAAACGGCGCGCCCACCGTCACCTTGCTGCCTTCCACGTACTCCGACAAAATCGGGAACAGCGTCCCCCACAAAATCACAAAGCAGGCCGTCAGCAGCAAGAGATTGTTAAACAGAAAACTCGATTCGCGGCTCACCAGCGATTCCAATTGGTGCTCGGACTGCAAGTGGCTGCGTTGCAGCACATAAGTAAAAATGCACACCGCCAGCACGATGCACATAAACACCACAAACCAAGTCCCGATCGACGATTGCGCAAAAGCGTGCACCGAGCTCACCAGCCCCGCGCGCGTCAGCAGCGTTCCCAGCAGCGTCAGCAGAAACGTGCTGAAGATCAGCCATACGTTCCAGCTCTTCATCATGCCTTTGCGTTCCTGCATCATCACGGAGTGCAGAAAAGCCGTCCCTGTCAGCCACGGCATAAAGCTCGCGTTCTCCACCGGGTCCCAACCCCAATAGCCGCCCCAGCCGAGCACCGCATACGCCCAGTGCATGCCCAGAAAAATACCCACCGTGAGAAACAGCCAGGTCACCATCGTCCACGTGCGCGTAATCCGGATCCACTTCTCACCCGGATAGCGCATCATCAGCGCGCCCAGCGCAAACGCAAACGGCACCGAGAACCCCACATACCCGAGATAAAGCATCGGCGGATGAATCACCATCTCCGGGTACTGCAGCAACGGATTCAGCCCGTTGCCGTCCGCGGGAACCTGGCCACCGGCGGCAAAGCCCGGGAGCAGCGAAAACGGCGGCGCGGCAAACACCAGCACCGCCAGAAAAAACACCTGCACGCCCGACAGAATCGTTCCCGCGTAAGCGTAGAGCTTTACATCCGTCTTATGCCGCAGCCTTAAAACAAAGCCGTAGGTCCCCAGCAGCCACGCCCAAAGCAGCAGCGAACCCTCCTGCCCGCTCCAAAGCGCCGCAAACTTGTACGCAATCGGCAGTGCCCGGTTGGAGTGCTCAACGATATAGGTCATGGAAAAATCGTTGGTGATGACCGACCAAACCAGCGCAAAAGCGGCTCCTGTCACGGCCACGAAACCGGCAATCCCAGCCCGGCGCGCCGTGTCGGCCAGCCGCTCCGGCGAAATCCGCGTCGGTCGCCCAGTGGCGATCAGCCGCAACGCCAGTGCGCCCGCCACCAGGTTATAGGCGGCCAGAACTAACCCAATATAAAGACAGAGACTTCCGAAGGCTGCCATCGATTACTCCACTATGATTGACGACTCCACAATAATTCTCGCACGCACGCGGGAGGGGAACCGGAGACCTCCCCGACGTAGTCATTCTCTATCCATGATAGGGGTGCGCGGTGTGATTTAGCTCACACTATGGATCGCCTGGAACGCGCTCGGGCAGGGGCGCAGCGGAAAGCAGAGAAGGGCCTTACGCTACGGCCTCTTTGTGGTCGGCCAGCATCTGCCGGGTAAGCGTCACCATCAACTCCGAGGTATACGGCTTGGTCATAAAGGCAACCTTCTCTCGGGAGTAGTCGGCAGGCGTCTCCTTGGCGGCGCCCAGGACCAGAACCGGCAGGTAAGGCATCCGCGTGCGCAACTCGCTCACAAACGCCGGCCCACCGATCCCCGGCGTCTGGTGGCCGGAAATGACCAGTCCCAGCTTATTGGCAAAATCAGGCTGCTCGATCAGGCAGAGCGCCTCGGCCGCATCGGCAACACGGCGCACGTCGCCGAACCTCCGCCCCAGGTCCGACACCATCAAAGATGCCTGCATTGGGTCGTCGTCCACTACGAGAATCGTTGCCATGGGGCCCTGAATGTCGCGTCCTAACACCGGTCATCGCGCCGTATCTATTTACTACCTGAATACTAAGATGGTGACTAGCGCCCTCCGGTTGTCTGCCTCGGAGCTGAATCTTGCCTACCCGAACAAAAATTCCTTCTCCCGCAGCTCCTTGATCGCATCCCGCAGCCGCGCCGCCTTCTCAAACTCGAACCTCTTCGCCGCCTCGCGCATGTCGGCCTCAAGCTTCGTAATATGGCTATCCAGCTCTTCCTGCGTCTTGAATTCGGTCACGACCGCCGTCTCCTCCACGTCAATCTCCCCGTATTCCGCCTTCAGAATGTGCGCCAGCCCCATATCCACCTGGCTGATAATCGATTGCGGCGTAATCCCGTGCTCCTCGTTATAGGCCTTCTGGACAGTCCGCCGCCGATACGTCTCATCCATCGCCCGCCGCATGGA